>Ga0247609_10004627_pt1 | contig 13641 bp, 9 predicted proteins | sample 172DNAGHGlowgp2_FD_193487 | JGI IMG/M metagenome (GOLD analysis project Ga0247609, IMG submission 193487) | Sheep rumen microbial communities from Palmerston North, Manawatu-Wanganui, New Zealand - 1728 DNA GHGlow gp2 | ecosystem: Host-associated > Mammals > Digestive system > Stomach > Rumen ...
ATGCGCCTGAAGGCTGCCTTGGCAGAAAACTTGAAACCAGAGAACCGCATCTATCGGTATAACTACTTCTATGACAACTGTTCTACACGCCCAAGAGATATCGTTGAGAAATGTTTGAACGGAAAGCTGGAATATGCTCAGCGTGAGGATTATACGCCATCATACAGGGAGATGGTTTCTCAGTGTACGAGGAATCACCGTTGGGCCACCTTCGGCAATGATATGCTGCTTGGCATCAAGTCAGATTTTAAGACAAACATGAGGGAGCAGGAGTTCCTTCCCGAGAATCTGATGTATGACTTCGACCATGCTCAGATTTATGCAGCTGGAGCCTATCGTCCGTTGGTCAAAGAGCGCCGGATGCCTGTGATGCCTGGCGTACAGGTTATCGAGCACGACTTCCCGCTGACACCTATGGAGTGTGCCCTGATGCTGCTGGCCCTCACCCTCATCATCATGTTGATTGAAAGAAAAACCGGAAAGCGGCAGATATGGTACGACGTGTTGCTGATGACCATTCAAGGACTGGCAGGCTGCGTCTTGTTTGTCATGCTGTTCTCACAGCACCCCACCACCAGCACCAACCTACAGATTCTGTTGCTCAATCCGCTCCCCTTGTTCTTCATCCCGTCGGTTATCCGCCAAAATGTCACGCGTTGGAAAAAAGTACTGCTAATCATGACAATTCTCTACCTGATTGGCGGTATTTTCCAGCATTATGCCGAGGGAATGATGATTGTGGCACTATCTTTGCTCCTAAGAATTTGGCCGTTACAGAATTTATTTGTAACTTTGCAGCCGTTTTCTAAAAGTAAAAAGGTAAAATAGTAAAAAGGTTAATAATTAGATATGAATTTCAACAAGATTCTGAAGTCGCTTTTTGGTGATAAGTCATCACGCGACATGAAACTCATCCAGCCCTTAGTGGAGAAGGTGAAGGCCGTCTCTCCCAAAATAGAACAGCTGGATAACGATGCATTACGTCAGCGCACGAAAGAGCTCCAGCAACAGGTACAGAACTCGGCCCGGGAGCAGAAAACCCGTATCGAAGAGCTGAAGGCCAAGATCGAGGAGACGCCTATTGACGAGCGTGCCGACATCTTTGCACAAATCGACAAGATCGAGAAGGAAGTGCTGGATATCTACGAGGAGGCCCTGAACGAGGTGATGCCTGAGGTGTTTGCCATCGTCAAGGAGACAGCCCGCCGATTTGCAGAGAACGAGGAGACCGTTGTTACGGCTACCGACTTCGACCGTGAGCTGGCCGGTGACCCGAAGAAGGACTTCATTACCATCGACGGCGACAAGGCCATCTACCACAACCACTGGACGGCCGGAGGCAACGACCTGAAGTGGGAAATGATCCACTACGACGTGCAGTTGTTTGGTGGTGTCGTTCTGCATCAGGGAAAGATTGCCGAGATGGCAACTGGTGAAGGTAAGACCCTTGTGGCTACCCTACCCGTCTTCCTGAATGCCCTGACCGGTAACGGTGTGCACGTGGTAACCGTGAACGACTATCTGGCCAAGCGTGACTCGGAATGGATGGGACCGCTCTATATGTTCCATGGCCTGAGTGTTGACTGTATCGACAAGCACCAGCCCAACTCAGAGGCCCGTCGCAAGGCTTATCAGGCTGATATCACCTTCGGTACGAACAATGAATTCGGTTTCGACTATCTGCGTGACAATATGGCCATCTCGCCACAGGACCTCGTGCAGAGATCCCACAACTATGCCATCGTCGACGAGGTTGACTCCGTGTTGATCGACGATGCCCGTACGCCGCTCATTATCTCTGGTCCGGTGCCCAAGGGCGACGATCAGATGTTTGAGGAGTATCAGCCGTTGGTGGAGAAGCTTGTAGGCGTTCAGCGCCAGCTCGCTACCCAGTATCTGGCTGATGCCAAGACACTGATCAGCGAAGGCAACAAACTGGTGGAGGCCGGAAACAAGAAGGAAGGTCAGGAGAAACTCGATGCCGGATTCCTCTCGCTCTACCGTTCGCACAAGGCCATGCCGAAGAACAAGCCGCTCATCAAGTTCCTTTCGGAAGAAGGTATCAAGAGCGGTATGCAGAATACGGAGAACATCTATATGGAGAACAACAACCGCAGAATGCCTGAGTGCGTAGAGCCTCTCTATTTCGTGGTTGACGAGAAACTGAACTCCTGTGACCTGACGGACAAGGGTACTGCCTGGCTGGCTAACCAGGTGAATGACTCAGAGTTGTTCGTATTGCCCGATATCACGTCGGAGCTCTCTGCACTTGAGGCTCAGACAGGCCTCTCCGACCAGGAGCGTCTTGACAAGAAGGACGAGATGCTGAGCCACTATGCCGTTCAGAGTGAGCGTGTACATACCCTCCAGCAGTTGCTGAAAGCCTACTGTATGTTCAACCGCGACGACGAGTATGTGGTGATCGACGGTGAGGTGAAGATTGTGGATGAGCAGACGGGCCGTATCATGGAAGGCCGTCGCTGGAGTGACGGACTGCACCAGGCTGTAGAGGCCAAGGAGCACGTGAAGGTGGAGGCTGCCACGCAGACATTCGCCACCATCACCCTGCAGAACTACTTCCGCATGTATCATAAACTGGCAGGTATGACCGGTACGGCTTCTACTGAGGCCGGTGAGTTCTGGGATATCTACAAACTCGACGTGGTGGAGATCCCCACGAACCGTCCTGTGATCCGTAACGACCAGGATGACCGTGTCTACAAGACCGCCCGTGAGAAATACCGTGCTGTGATCGAGGAGATTGTGAAGATGCGTAATGCTGGCCGTCCGACGCTGATTGGTACCACTTCGGTGGAGATCTCAGAGTTGCTCAGCCGCATGCTCGATATGTATGTGAATCCTGAGACCGGTAAGCGTGAGGGCATCCCCCATCAGGTGCTGAATGCCAAGCTGCACCAGAAGGAAGCAGATATCGTGGCACTCGCAGGTCAGAGCACCAACGGCAAGGGTGCCGTCACGATTGCTACCAACATGGCCGGTCGTGGTACCGATATCAAGCTGTCGCCTGAAGTGAAGGCTGCAGGAGGTCTGGCCATCATCGGTACGGAGCGTCATGAGAGCCGTCGTGTAGACCGTCAGTTGCGTGGTCGTGCAGGTCGTCAGGGTGACCCGGGTTCTTCCGTCTTCTATGTATCGCTTGAAGACAAGCTGATGCGACTCTTCGCCTCAGAGCGTATTGCTTCAGTGATGGATAAGCTCGGTTTCAAGGACGGTGAAATGATTGAGAGTCCGATGATCTCGAAGAGTATCGAGCGCGCCCAGAAGAAAGTGGAGGAAAACAACTTCGGTATCCGTAAGCGCCTGATCGAGTACGACGATGTGATGAACAAGCAGCGTACCGTGATCTACGAGAAGCGTCGTCACGCCCTCATGGGTGAACGTATCGGTATGGATATCGCCAACATCATCTGGGACCGCGTGGTGAACATCATAGAGAACAACGACTATGAGGGCTGTAAGGAAGAATTCCTGCATGTGCTCTCTATGGAGGTGCCCTTTACGAACGATGAGTTCATCAACCAGCAGCGTGAGGTATTAACGGAGAACGCCTTCCAGGCTGCCATCGGCAACTTCAGCCGTAAGACGGAGCGCATCCAGTTGGTGGCACAGCCTGTCATCAAGAATGTCTATGAGAATCAGGGACAGATGTATGAGCGCATCATGGTGCCCATTACCGACGGACGTAAGATGTACAACATTCCATGTAACCTCAAGGAGGCCTATGAGAGTGATTGCAAGACCGTGGTGAAGGAGTTTGAGAAGGCAATCCTGCTACATATCATCGACGATTCGTGGAAGGAGAACCTGCGTCAGCTCGACGAGCTGAAGCACTCAGTACAAAATGCCTCTTACGAGCAGAAAGACCCGTTGCTCATCTTCAAACTCGAAAGTGCGAAGGTGTGGGACGATATGATCAACGAGATGTACAACCGTATCTGCTCCATCCTCACGCGTGGACAGATTCCTGAGATTCAGCAGCAGGTGCAGGAAGCCGCTCCTGAACAGCGGACTCAGCGCCAGCAGTATACCGAGAGCAAACAGCAGATCGGCGAGGAACAGCTGACGGATCCTAATCAGGCTGCAGCTGCCCAGAACGATACCCGTGCCCAGCAGCCGCGTACACCAATTATAAAAGATAAGCTGCCCGGACGTAATGATCCTTGTCCTTGCGGTTCTGGTAAGAAGTTCAAGAACTGTCACGGAAAGGGAATCGTTTGAAATAAACTGCCAGAATGATGATTACTGTCAATAATCTGATAAAGAAGTTTGGTGAAACGGTGGCCAGCGACATCCCCTCTTTGACCATCAACGACGGGGATATCCTGGGTCTCGTAGGTAACAACGGCGCAGGAAAGACAACATTCTTTCGCATGCTGCTTGACCTCTTGAAACCTGATGCCGGAGAAGTGGCACTCGGAGGTATCAACCCAGCTCAGTCGGAGGAATGGAAAGCCTTCACTGGTGCCTACATCGACGAAGGGTTCCTGATTGACTTCCTGACTCCAGAAGAGTATTTTGCCTTTATCGGTAAGATTACGAACATGACTCAGGACCAGGTAGACGAACGCCTGAAGGATTTCGAGCGTCTGGCCGGTGGTGAGATCTTTGGACAGAAAAAACTAATCCGTAACCTCTCGGCAGGTAACAAGCAGAAGGTGGGTATTATATCGGCCCTCTTCAATCGTCCGAAGCTGGTGATTCTCGATGAGCCCTTTAACTTCCTGGATCCCTCAAGCCAGAATGTACTGAAGCATGTACTGACGGATTACAACCACCAGACCGGTGCCACAATCCTCATCTCCAGTCATAACCTGCAGCACACGGTAGATATCTCCACCCGCATCACATTGCTTGAGAAGGGTCAGATTATCAAGGACATGCCCAACGAGGGTGGCTCTGCCCGTACGGAACTGGAGAACTACTTCGAGACAGAAGCATAATATATCATCATTAATAGGTATTTAATAAAACTTGTGACTCATTGCAAACGAGTTGCAAGTTTTTTTATGTATCTTTGCACAAAAATTCAGAAAGATATGAAACTGTCGGAATTAAAAACTGGCGAAAAAGGTATTATCGTAAAGGTGCAGGGTCATGGCGGATTCCGTAAACGTATCATCGAGATGGGATTCATCAAAGGCCAAGAGGTGGAGGTACTGCTGAATGCGCCCCTGCAGGATCCTGTGAAATATAAACTGATGGGTTATGAGGTGTCACTCCGGCATCAGGAGGCTGACAATATTGAAGTGGTTTCGGCAGACACCCCATTGGAGGCTACAACCTTCAGACTCTCCCCAGATGACAATCGTCACGAAGACGACTATATCCGTCATGAGGCCATGAAGGAGCGTCGTACGATCAATGTAGCATTGGTGGGTAATCCCAATTGTGGTAAGACCTCGCTCTTCAACTATGCCTCTGGAGCTCATGGACATGTAGGCAATTATTCTGGTGTGACGGTTGATGCCACGGAGGCCCATGCCTCGATGTTCGGCTATGAGTTTAACCTTACCGACCTCCCCGGAACCTACTCCCTCAGTTGCTATTCACCAGAGGAACTCTATGTCCGCGAACACCTGACGGAGAAGATGCCCGACGTGGTCATCAATGTCATCGACTCCTCTAATCTCGAACGCAATCTCTATCTCACCACCCAGCTCGTCGATATGAATATTCGCATGGTGTGCGCGCTCAATATGTATGACGAATTCGAGCATCGCGGCGATAGCGTTGATATCGAGACGTTGAGTCATCTCTTCGGCATCCCGATGATTCCCACATCGTTCAAGAACGGTATGGGTGTGAAAGATCTTTTCCGCGCCGTCATCCAAGTTTATGAGGGGGCCAGCAAGTTCTCACGCCACCTGCATATCAACTATGGTCACGAGATTGAGAGTGGTATTGCAGGCATCCAGAAATACCTGAAAGCCGATGAGCATATCACCCAGCACTACTCTACCCGATACCTCTCCTTGAAACTGCTGGAACACGACAGTCAAGTGCTCGATTATCTGGGTAAGCACATGGCGGGCGAGAACCGTATGAATGACTTTCATAATCTGACGAATGCCCGTGACAAGGCATCAGCCCGAGTGAAGGAAGAGACGGGCAATGATTCCGAGACAGCCATCATGGATGCTAAATACGGTTTCATCAATGGTGCCTTAAAAGAGGCGAAGTTTAAGACTGGCACTAAGAAGGATACCTATAAGGTTACTCATCGCATTGATAGGCTACTTTCGCATAAGTATCTGGGATTCCCCATCTTCTTCCTGTTACTCTACATCATGTTCGAGACCACTTTCTCCCTAGGTCAGTATCCAATGGACTGGATAGAGGAGGCCGTGGCCTGGCTGGGTAATAGGATAAGTGAGACCATGGCTGATGGACCGTTGAAGGCGATGCTCGTAGATGGTGTCATTGGCGGCGTAGGCTCCGTCATCGTCTTCCTACCACAAATCCTGATCCTTTATTTCTTCATCTCCCTGATGGAGGACTCTGGTTATATGGCCCGTGCCGCCTTTATCATGGATAAGTTGATGCACAAAATGGGACTTCATGGAAAGTCGTTCATCCCTCTGATCATGGGCTTTGGCTGTAACGTGCCTGCCGTGATGGCTACCCGCACCATCGAGAGCCGTCGTTCGCGAATAATCACGATGATGATCCTGCCGTTTATGAGTTGTTCGGCTCGTCTGCCTATCTACATCATGATTGCCGGCACTTTCTTCTCCTTGCAATATCGGTCGTGGGTACTGCTGTCGCTTTATGCAATAGGTATTGCCGTGTCTGTCTTGATCAGCAAGATATTCTCCTCGCTGGTGATCAAGGGCGAAGACACCCCCTTTGTGATGGAGCTCCCACCCTACCGTTGGCCGACGCCAAAGGCCATCTGGCGCCATACCTGGGAAAAAGGAAAGGAATACCTGAAGAAGATGGGAGGCATCATCCTCGTGGCCTCCATCATTGTATGGGCACTTGGCTACTATCCCCACAACGATGCGCTCGACGTGCCGCAACAGCAGGAACAGAGCTATATCGGACGAATGGGCAAAACCATCGAACCCATTTTTATGCCTCAGGGATTCAATTGGAAACTCGATGTCAGTCTTTTGGCAGGTGTGGGTGCCAAGGAGATTGTTGCTTCTACCATCGGCGTTCTCTATTCTGGCGATGACTCCTTTGGCGATGATGAAACATTCAGTGACGATAACGAGAAATATACCCGTCTGCGCCAGATGATGCTTCAGGAAGGTATCACACCATTGGCTGCCTACGCGTACCTTATATTTATATTGCTCTACTTCCCCTGTATCGCCACCATTGCAGCTATTAAGAATGAAACAGGCTCCTGGCGTTGGGCTGTCTTTGCAGCTGTCTATACCACTGCCGTAGCTTGGTTGGCCAGTATGGCGGTTTTCCAAATTGGAAGTTTGTTCGTATAAAAAACTGAGGCTATCTTCGGATAGTCTCAGTTTTTTTTTGTAAATTTGCACCCGATATGGAAAAAATCATATTGGGCATCGATCCCGGCACGAACATCATGGGGTATGGCTTACTGAAGATTGTCGACGGTAAGGCGCAGATGATTACCATGGGAGTAATTGACTTGCGCAAGTTTCCAGATGCCTATCTGAAACTAGGGCATATCTTTGAACGTGTGACGGGAATTATCGACGGTTACCTACCTGACGAGATGGCTATTGAGGCCCCATTCTTTGGCAAGAACGTACAGTCGATGCTGAAACTCGGCAGAGCCCAAGGTACAGCCATTGCTGCAGCTATCCATCATGGAGTACCCATTCATGAATATGCGCCCATGAAGATCAAGATGGCACTCACGGGTAATGGTAATGCCTCAAAGGAACAGGTGGCTGGCATGCTTCAGCGTCTGCTGAAGATTCCCAATGAAGAGATGGGTAAGTTTATGGATGCAACCGATGCCCTTGCCGCAGCTTATTGCCACTACCTGCAGATGGGACGCCCCGTAAATGATGTCAAGTATCGTGGATGGAAAGACTATATTAATAAAAACCAAAACAAAGTATCAAAAAGAAAGAATAAGGAAGATGAAGACAATAGAGATGATTAATGGCATCACCAAAAAGCCTGAGTGGGCTTTGGCCGAACCTGTGAACTTCTCACTCGACGAGGGAGAACATATTGCCATCATCGGCCGTAACGGAGCCGGAAAGTCGATGTTCGTCGATATGATAACTGGTCGTCATCCTGTTTTCCCGGGAATGATCAAATATGCCTTCTCCGAACCCTATAATAATATTAAGCATATCTCTTTTCGTGACACCTATGGCGGTGACAACGACCGAACTTATTTTCTCCAGCAGCGATGGAATCAAATGGAGATTGATGAGGAAACGCCTACCGTTGGCAGCAAACTGGAAGAGGCCTATCAGATGGCAGGTGAAGATACGCCCGAACGCAGGGCTTTTCAGCAGCATATCTATCAGTTGTTCCATCTCGAAGATCTGCTTGATAAATATATCATTCTTTTGTCGAGCGGTGAATTGCGTAAATACAAATTGGCAGCAAACCTGTTTACCAAGCCAAAAGTTCTGATTATAGAGAATCCCTTTATCGGCCTCGATGCTGAAACCAGAGATCAGGTTAAAGAACTCCTTAAGATGCTGGCGGAGGAGCAAGGTGTTCAGATTATACTTGTTCTCTCAAAGATGGACGAAGTACCTGAGTTCATTACGCGCGTCATCAAATTAGACCGTCTTCGCTTTGTTTCTGATATTAAAGTCAAGACAGACTATCAGATTGAGCGTTGTCCGCATGCTATCCAAGTGCAGCATCAATCACCTATTCCCCCGATACCACAGCCCGTAATTAAGTTCAGTCACGTCACTATCCGCTACGGTGAGCGAACCATCCTGAAGGATTTAAACTGGGTGGTGCTCAGGGGTGAGCATTGGGCGCTGTCAGGCCAAAATGGTTCAGGAAAATCCACTCTTCTCTCTTTGGTCTGTGCTGATAATCCTCAGAGTTATGCCTGTGATATTTCACTCTTTGGTCATAAACGTGGTTCTGGGGAGAGCATCTGGGACATTAAAAAGCATATTGGCTACGTTTCGCCCGAGATGCACCGAAGCTACAAGCAGAACATCCCGGCAATACAGATTGTGGCCAGCGGACTGAAAGACACTATTGGCCTTTACTCCCGTCCTACCCAGCAGGAGAAAGACCTGTGTGTTGAATGGATGAATGTCTTTGGCATCAAGCATCTGGCTGATCGCAAATTCCTCGAGATGTCGAGTGGTGAACAGCGGTTAGTATTACTGGCGCGCGCTTTCGTGAAGTCGCCTGATTTACTAATCCTTGATGAGCCACTTCACGGATTGGACCTTTGCAATCGCAATCTTGTGAAAGCCATTATCGATCATTATATGTTTGAAGATCCTGACCGCACGCTCATCTATGTGACCCATTACGAAGATGAGTTACCGAATTGTATCGATAACTCACTCTTCCTTCATAGAAACAATTAATCCCGCCCTTCCTCAGGCGAGATTAATTGTGTTTCTTATTTCCCTTCCATCAATGCTGCAGTGCGGACACGCGACAATGTTTCCGGTGTCATCTGCAGATAGCTGGCGATATAAACCAAAGGTGCACGGAGCACCAGCTGAGGCTGGTTCTTTACCAGCTTCTGGTAACGGTCCTGAGCACTCTCAAAACGCAGCATGTCAGCATGATGCTGACTTAGAATCAGCGACTCCTCCAGAATCTTACGATACAGAATCTGGATGTTCACACTCTTCATTGCCACAGCCTCAAGATCGGCCTTGGGTATAGCAATCAGAATGGTTGGCTCCAGAGCCTTAATCTGCAAGTAGGTTGGCTGCTCACGGAATAAACTCTCGATACACATTACAATCGAGTTCTCCGTCGCCATGTATTCGGTCAACTCTTTATCATTCTTGTAATAAAACTGGCGCACCAATCCCTTCACCACCCAATAGATGTTGGTGCAAGTGTCTCCCTCCTTCAGAATCATCTCATTCTTAGCGAACTTCATAGGAACAAGGATACTCTCCAACAGGTCCAACTCTTCATGGGTCATCGTACTGTACCTGCGGGCAAGCTCACGAGCTACGTCTCTTGTTGTAATACTAATGTTAGGCATAGGTTTTATTTCTTTATGTTATTAGTCCAATTTCAATACAGCTAGGAAGGCCTTCTGGGGCACCTCGACATTTCCAATTTGCTTCATGCGCTTCTTACCGCGCTTCTGCTTTTCAAGCAACTTACGCTTACGACTTACATCACCGCCATAACACTTGGCAGTAACGTCCTTGCGAACCTGCTTCACCGTCTCTCTGGCAATAATCTTGGCACCGATGGCTGCCTGGATGGCGATGTCGAACTGCTGTCGCGGAATCAATTCCTTCAACTTTTCACACATTCGGCGGCCGAAGGTGACGGCATTATCCTGATGCGTCAGCGTAGACAGGGCATCAACAGGTTCACCATTGAGCAGGATATCCAACTTGGCAAGCTTAGAAGGACGGAAGCCGTCGACATGATAATCGAACGAGGCATAGCCTTTTGAAATGCTCTTCAGCTTATCATAGAAGTCAATCACAATCTCTCCGAGTGGCAGCATGAAGTGTAACTCGATACGGTTTCCGCTGACATACTGCTGGTCTATCAACTCACCACGCTTATCCAGACAAAGCGTCATAATCGGACCGATATAGTCGGCTGCCGTGATAATCGAAGCGCGGATATAGGGCTCTTCAATATGTTCTATCATCGTGAGATCTGGAAGACCTGAAGGGTTGTGAACCTCTTTTACCTCTCCTTGCTTGGTGTAGCACATATAGCTTACATTGGGTACGGTGGTAATCACATCCATATCAAATTCACGGTCCAATCTCTCCTGCACAATCTCCATGTGGAGCAACCCCAGGAAGCCGCAACGGAAACCGAAGCCCAGGGCTACAGAACTCTCTGGTGTGAATGTCAGTGAGGCATCGTTCAACTGGAGTTTCTCCAATGAGGCCCTCAAGTTCTCATAATCTGTAGGATCGATGGGATACACACCAGCAAACACCATCGGCTTTACTTCCTGGAAACCCTCGATGGCCTTGTCGCAAGGTGCCGCAACATGTGTGATAGTATCACCAACCTTCACTTCCTTCGAGTTCTTGATGCCGCTGATGATATAGCCCACGTCTCCTGTGCGCAGTTCCTTACGTGGAATCATGTCCATCTTCAGCACACCAATCTCATCGGCATCATATTCCATGCCAGTATTGAAGAACTTCACATGGTCGCCCGTTTTGATTACGCCGTTGGTAATCTTAAAGTATGCAATAATACCACGGAACGAGTTGAACACCGAGTCGAAGATAAGCGCTTGCAGCGGGGCATTCTCATCACCTACAGGATGCGGGATACGCTCCACCACGGCATCAAGTATCTGTTCCACGCCTTCACCCGTCTTACCTGAAGCACGGATGATGTCGTCACGGTCACAGCCTATCAGGTCAATAATCTCGTCCTCCACCTCGTCTGGCATGGCGCTGGGCATATCTATCTTGTTAATCACAGGGATAATCTCCAGGTTGTGATCTATGGCCATGTAGAGGTTCGAAATAGTTTGCGCCTGAACACCCTGAGTGGCATCAACAACCAAAAGGGCACCCTCGCAGGCCGCAATTGAGCGCGACACCTCATACGAGAAGTCAACATGTCCTGGGGTGTCAATCAGGTTCAGGATATACTTCTCTCCCTGGTGCATATATTCCATCTGAATGGCGTGACTCTTAATGGTGATACCGCGCTCACGCTCCAGATCCATATCGTCAAGCATCTGTCCCTCCGTAACCTGAATGGTCTTGGTGAACTCCAGCATACGGTCAGCCAAGGTTGACTTGCCATGATCGATATGCGCAATGATGCAGAAATTCCTTATATGATTCATGTATAGTTATTCTCACTTTGATTTGCAAAGTTACAAAAAAAGGAGTAGAAATCGCATAATTTTGTTTTTTTTTGTATCTTTGCACCCAAAAAATAGCATTCATTATGAAAAAATTATGCATGATAGCTTCATTTGCCCTCTTTTTGACTGCATGTCAGGAGTCATTGGAAGACCGTTGCGCTAGAGAAGCCAAAGAGTTCACAAGGAAAAATTGTCCCTCGAAAATCGAGAAGAACATCAATATCGACAGTCTTACTTTCGAGCGTGAGACCCACACATTACATTATTACTATACTTTGACAGGCAATGCTGATCGTGAAGGCGTCATGGAGGAAATCAACGGCCTGGACATCCTGAAGGAGAATTTGAAGAACAGTACGGCAATGAAGGTTTACAAAGAAAATCACTATAACTTCACCTATACCTACCATTCCGAAAAAGATCCCAAAAAGGTTTTACTTGAAGTGACTTTGACTGACAAGGACTATTAATAACAATCCCCGCCGGGGTGGCGGGGATTATAGATCTTTACTCGGGTTTCATGTTGGTGTAAACCGTCTGTACATCGTCGAAGTCTTCCAGTTTCTCCACCATCTTATCGATAGTTTCACGCTCTTCAGGTGTTACATCCTTCAAGTCGTTGGGGATACGAGTAAACTCAGCACCCGTCACTTCAAAACCGTTCTCCTCCAAATGCTTCTGGATAGCTCCGAAGCTTGAGGGATCACCATAGATGGTGATACTATTCTCCTCCTCGTCCTCGTCGAACTCATCCTCTACACCAAAATCAATCAGGTCAAGAATCATCTCATCCATATCCAGACCATCCTTCTTCTTGAAAGTGAAAACAGCTTTGTGGTCGAACAGGAAACTCAGAGAGCCCTGTGTACCCAGGTTACCATTAAACTTGTTGAATACTGAACGAACGTCACCTACGGTACGGGTGGTGTTGTCTGTCAGTGTCTCAACGAAGATTGCGATACCGTGAGGGCCATATCCCTCATAGGTCACCTCCTTGTAGTCGCTCTGGTCTTTACCCATCGCGTTCTTGATGGCACGCTCGATGTTATCCTTCGGCATGTTCTCACGCTTGGCATTGGCAATACAGGCACGCAGTGCAGGGTTGTTCTCAGGCTCTGGACCGCCAGCCTTTACGGCAATGGCAATCTGCTTACCAATTTTAGTAAATGTCTTGGCCATATGGCCCCATCTTTTCAGCTTCGTAGCTTTACGATATTCAAATGCTCTTCCCATTGGATTACTTTTTTATATTTTACTTTTTTACCTTTTTATCTTTTAACGCAGTTCGGCGTTGAGTTGTTTCTTGAGGTTTGTAATCAACTTCTGCATGATGGCATCAATCTGCTTATCACCCATGGTCTTCTCCTCGTCCTGAAGGACGAAGTTAACGGCGTATGACTTCTTACCAGCAGGCAGTTTATCACCTTCATAGACATCAAAGAGTTCCACATTCTTCAGAAGTTTCTTTTCTGTCTGACGAGCTATCTGCTCAATCTGAGCAAACTCTACGCTATTGTCAACCAGCAAAGCAAGGTCGCGACTAACAGCAGGGAACTTAGGCACCTCAGTGTAGAGCACCTCATTCTTTTTAATAACCTTCATCAGAGCGGTCCAGTTAAGCTCTGCATAGAATACAGGAGCATCCAGTC
>Ga0247609_10004629_pt1 | contig 13629 bp, 8 predicted proteins | sample 172DNAGHGlowgp2_FD_193487 | JGI IMG/M metagenome (GOLD analysis project Ga0247609, IMG submission 193487) | Sheep rumen microbial communities from Palmerston North, Manawatu-Wanganui, New Zealand - 1728 DNA GHGlow gp2 | ecosystem: Host-associated > Mammals > Digestive system > Stomach > Rumen ...
CGACCGTTCTTCACCTTTGCACTGTTGTTGTTCGTGACGTAGATGAAAGGAACAGGGTTGAGGGAGTGTGCCGTGTTTGGAGTGCCGTCAGGGTTGATGGCGTTGTCGGCATTTCCGTGGTCGGCAATGATGATTGCCTCATAGTCGTTAGCCTTGGCAGTTTCGATGACGTCGTGCACGCATTGGTCGATGGCAACGACAGCCTTGGCGATGGCATTATAAACACCTGTGTGACCAATCATGTCGCCGTTTGCGAAGTTCACCACGATGAAATCGTATTGCTGAGTGTTGATGGCAGCCACGAGTTTGTTCTTCACTTCGAATGCGCTCATGTCGGGCTTGAGGTCGTAGGTAGGCACCTTTGGAGAAGCCACGAGGATGCGGTCCTCACCTGCGAAAGGAGCCTCGCGACCACCATTGAAGAAGAAGGTGACGTGAGCATATTTCTCAGTCTCGGCAGTGTGCAACTGGCGCTTGCCATTGACAGACAGATATTCGCCGAGGGTGTTCTCCACGTTCTCCTTAGGGAAGAGGATGTGCACGCCTGTGAAGGATGCGTCGTAAGGAGTCATGCAGTAGTACTGGAGTCCTGGAATGGTCTTCATGCCCTGCTCTTCCATGTCCTTCTGAGTGAGGACGATAGTGAGTTCCTTGGCGCGGTCGTTGCGGTAGTTGAAGAAGATGACAACATCGCCTTCCTTGATGCGTCCATCCACGTTGGCATTCACCAGTGGCTCCATGAATTCGTCGGTGTTCTTGTGAGCCTCAGAGTCTGTGTCGTAACAGCTCTGCACACCTTCCACCATGTCAGTCACTTGGCGACCCTTGCCTTCCACGAGTTGGTCGTATGCCACCTTGATGCGGTCCCAACGCTTGTCGCGGTCCATCGCATAGAAGCGACCGATGATGCTGGCAATGTGACCAGTCGATTGGTTGCAGTGCTCCTGCAAGTCGTGGATGAATCCCTTGCCGCTCTTTGGGTCGGTGTCGCGTCCGTCCATGAAACAGTGAACGAACGTGTTGTCTATGCCATATTCCTTGGCAATGTCAAGGAGCTTGTAGAGGTGGTCGAGCGAAGAGTGAACACCGCCGCTCGAAGTGAGACCCATGAGGTGGATGCTCTTGTTGTTCTTCTTTGCGTATTCGTATGCGCTCACGATTTCAGGATTCTTCATGATGCTGCCGTCCTTGCAGGCACGGTTGATTTTCACCAAGTCCTGATAGACGATGCGTCCTGCACCGATATTGAGGTGACCCACTTCGGAGTTGCCCATCTGTCCGTCAGGAAGACCTACGTCCTCGCCGCTGGCGTCGAGCTGAGAGTGTGGACTAACTGCATTGAGATAATCAAGATAAGGGGTTGGAGTGCGATAGATGACGTCGCCTTCACCCTTGTTGCCGATTCCCCATCCGTCGAGAATCATGAGTAATGCTTTCTTTGCCATAAAAAGATTTACTTATTTAAAGATTTACTGATTTACTCATTGGAAATTAAAAATTAAAAATGAAAAATTAAAAGAGCCAACGAGTAGCCAATTTCTACTTTTCGCTTTTTTTATTTTTAATTTTGTTGCAAAGTTACCTCTTTTTCTTGGAATTACCTTGCTTCCTCGTAGATTTCTTTCGTCAGTTTGCGGTCGAGTTTGACGTAATTGCCGATGGGTTCGCCTTTTGCGATGTGGAGATTACGAACGAGTGTGTCGATGTCCGGGTTCTCGATGCCGAGTTCCTTGAGAGTGATAGGCAAGCCGAGAGAGTGCCAGAACTCACGGAGACGTGCGATGCCTTCAGCAATGATTTCCTCGTCGGTCTTGCCTTCAGGAGAAACGTGCAGAACACGAAGGGCAAGTTGCTTGGCACGATGAGGATTGATGCGCGAAACGACGGTGAGCCATGCAGGGAACATGACGGCGAGTCCTGCACCGTGGGTAACACCATAGAGGGCGCTGAGTTCGTGCTCCATGAAGTGGGATGCCCAGTCCTCCACCACACCTGTACCACAGATGCCGTTGTGAGCCAACATGCCTGCCCACATGATATTGGCACGTGCGCCGTAGTCCTGAGGATTAGCCATCACTTTGGGTGCTTCGTCCATGATGGACATGAGCACACCTTCAGACACGCGGTCGGTGATGCCTGTTTCGGCAGTGTTGTTGAAATAGCGCTCAAAAATATGCACCATCATGTCGCAGATGCCGCTTGCCGTTTGGTAAGGAGGGAGCGTCATGGTGAGTTCGGGGTTCAAGATGGAGAAACGAGGACGCAAGTGCTCAGGACAGCGCAAAGAGAGTTTCTGCATGTTGGAAAGATTCGTGATGACGGAGTTGCCCGAACCTTCACTTCCAGCCGCAGCGATGGTGAGAATCACACCCACGGGCAATGCCTTCTGAATCTTTGCCTTGCCACAGTAGAAGTCCCAAAAGTCGCCATCGTAGAGGGCGCCACAGGCAATGCCCTTGGCGGTGTCGATGGTGGATCCTCCGCCCACAGGAAGGATGAAATCGAAATGCTCGTTGCGAACCATGTCGATACCGATGCGCACGAGGTCGTCTTCAGGATTGGGTTTCACGCCACCGAGTTCACCAAATGGGAGATTCTCTTCGGTGAGGGCTGTGCGAACACGGTCGAGCAATCCGCTACGAACCACAGAACCACCACCATAGACGATGAGAACACGAGTTGCACCATTCTCGATGCAGAGTTTACCTACCTGGCTTTCGGTGCCACGTCCGAAGACGAAATTAGTGGGAGTACAAAAAACAAAATTTTCCATATTGTGATTTCGTTAAACGTTAAACTTTAAACTATATATACTTCAAGTTACAAAGTTATCGAAAAAACTGAGAGAAATTGCTATTATTTGGAAAAAAGTATTTAAATTTGTGACCTACCTAACAAATTGACACATTTGAAAAACTTTTTTAAATGATTATTGAAGCTATGAAACTGAAGACTATTCTTATTCAAGTATTATTGTTGACACTGACGATATGCGCACAAGCGCAGAATGTTGATGGAACATTCACTGTAGCGACTATGAACGTGGATGGTTTGCCACCAAAAATCCTCATTGCGACTATCAATGAGGGGGGACCGCAGGAGACAGGAACAACGCGCATGAGTGAGTTGATAGCTCAAAAAGGATGGGACTTTTTCAGCGTCTCCGAGGACTTCAACTACAATTCGTCGCTTCTCACATATCTTGCTGACTACAGTTATGGAACTTTCCGCGGAAAGATCAATGCCAATAACATGATGGGATTGACGAAATTCAATACCGATGGTCTCAATTTGTTTTGGAAGACAGCTAAATGTTCAATGGCAAATGAATCGATAGTAGCTTGGAATCAGTCGCATGGCAACTTGAAAGACGGTGCAGACGAGAATATCGACAAGGGCTATCGTTACTACACGTTGACCTTCAATCAACCTATCAATGGGCACACCATCGTGCTTGATGTCTATATTCTTCACATGGATGCAGAAACTGGAGAAGCCGACAATGCTGCCAGAGCCAGTCAGTTGACACAGCTTGCCAATGCCATACTCCGTACGAACAATGCGCGTCCCATCATCGTGATGGGTGATACCAACTGTCGTTACACTCGCGATGAACTGAAACGTCTGTTCTTTGATGTGCTCACTGCTGATGGCCGATTCACTGTCAACGACCCTTGGGTGGATGTGGAGCGTGGCGGCATTCAACCGAAATGGGGCGATGGAGCTATCATGACCAGTGCTTACGGTCCGCAGCGAGGCGAGGTGGTGGACAAACTTTTCTACATCAACAATAGCGATGCAGGCTATGTCATTCAAGCCAATAGTTATCTGCACGATACCAGCTTCACATACGCTGACGGCACCCCTATCTCTGACCATTTCCCTGTTGTCGTCAATTTCAGTGTGAAAGATGCCTTGAGCGTCAACGAACCACGTTACCTGCGCAATGTGGCTACAGGACGTTTTCTGAACGTAGGAAAGTATTGGGACACACATGCCACTTTGGGAGAATGGGGCACAAAGATTCTCTTGAACGAGTTGCCCGATGCTACCTACCGTCTTGGCACCACGCTGGGCAGCATGTCGCATAACGATAACGACCCATATATGGACACAGAGTCCACCTCGGCTGGCACATGGAACGTGAACGCATCAGGCAATGCTGCATCACTCACTTATGAGGTGAATGGAACTACATACGCATTGACCGACGAGAATAATGCCGACGCTGTGGCTACTTGCACGACCTATTCAGGAACAACCGACCAACAATGGGAGGTGCTGACACGAGAGAACTTGCTTGACGAAATGCGATATGCCACACCGCAGGAACCTTACGACGCTACCTTTCTTCTTCCTGCTGCACGCATAGGTCGTAACGACTGCGAGAACGTGTGTTGGTCGGTGGAGAAAACCAATGCCAACTACAACCTGCAGAGTGATTTCGGTTGGAAAACCAGCAACTGCAATGCGGAGTTCTATGCATGGGCTGGCAGCGAAAACTCTGCCTACGACACTTATCAGGAAATCAATGTGCCGAATGGCGTCTATACCTTGAAATGCCAAGGCTTTTTCAGGGATGGAAATCACGACACCAGCTCGCACAATGTGAACGCAGTTCTTTATGCCAACAGTTTCTCCACTCCTTTGTGTTCCATACTCGATGGAGCACAGAGCGAATCTCTTGGCGAAGGTTATCGGAATGCTGCCGGTTGGATACCTGACAATCAGACGGGAGCTTCGCGCTATTTCACCCGAGGACTGTATCAAGTCACACTCGACAACATAGAAGTGATCGATGGAAAGTTGCGCCTTGGCGTCAAGAAGACCACAACCGACGCACTCGAGTCATGGAGCTGTTTCGATAACTTCCAACTTATTTATCAAGGTCGCAACGACTGGTCACTGGGTGATGTGAACATGGATGGATTGGTGAATATCAATGATGTCGTTTCCTTGGTCAACTATATCCTTGGGCAGACCCCACACCCATTCAACCTTCAAGCTGCTGACACCTCAGCCGACAACACCATCAACATTGCTGATATCGTCAGTCTTGTAAACATCATTCTTCAGTAAATGAAAAAAGAACCGACGAACGCTGCAAATCTTCAGCGTTCGTCGGTTCTTGATGTTAGTTCCCTCACTCGCAGGTAGGGGATTGGTCTATTTCTTCTTTGTCAACTTGAAGGTGATTGGCAAATTGAAACTTGTTTTGACGGGTTTGCCCGAGACGGTACCAGGAATCCAGCGAGGCATGTATTTCACGACTCGGTAGCTTTCTTTTGCCATGAGTTTCAGCAGAGCTTCTTCCTTCTCTTTTTGTTCGCTTTCGGGCAGAGCGAGGAATTTCTTCGAGTAAGGTTTGGTGCCCTGTGCTTTGATGCAAGAGATGTCGGAGATGGAACCATCTTCATTCACGTTGAACTTCATGATGACACGCCCTTCGAAGTCCAACAACTCTGCTTCGTTTGGATACTGTATGTTTTTGGATAGATATTCGAGCAGTCTCTGAGTTCCACCGAAAAATTGAGGCAGTTTCATGTCTAATTCCTTTATCTTTCCCTCCTTTTTCAGTTGCTCGATGCGGTCCATTAGTTTCGAGAAGTTGATGGTAGCGAAGTCCACCTTACCATCGGGACTGATGAGGTAGAAGGTTGGAATCCATTCCAGATGGTAATCCTTTGCCACTTTCGATTCCTTCCATTTCTTCGTCTCTAAGAACACCATGCCGTGCATGTCTTCCTTTTCCCTATATTCCTTGAAAGTGGTTGAGTCCTTGTCGAACGACACATAGAAAGGACTGATGTTGAGCGACTTGTAGTCTTTCTGAATCTTCTGTACGAAATCGGGAGCCACCTTGCGGCAGTCAGGGCACCAACCTGCATAGAAATAGACAGCCATGTAATTGCCCATCATCTTCTGGTATTGGTGCAGCCCATATTTACTTCCGTCTTTTCCATCGAGCGGAATAATCGGAGCAGGGGTACCAGGTTTCAGCAGATTCTTTTCGTAGATGGAGTCGTTGTCTTGAGCTGAAACTCCTATGGTGCAAAGGAGTGCCACGAGGGCAAATAGAACTTTTTTCATGAGTTTTGTAGATGTGTTGATGATAAAAAGCAAGCGATTGATGCCTTTCGGTGGCAAAGTTACTGAAAAAGCTTGTAACTAACAAGTGTTCTCTTTCGATTTCACTGACGCTTTCCTTCTTTTTTGCAAACCTTCTCCTTCGAATGTACTGAACTTTTCCTTCGATTTTACTGAAACGGCGAGCCCTCAACGTTAACACGGCGAGCCTTCGCCATCGCAACGCCGAAGGCTCGACAAGTCGATGACGAGCCTTCGGCAACTAGTTGAATTCAAAGGAACGGTTCAGTCAATCCCCAAATGTGCTTTTGACAATCCCCAAAATCGCTTCAGTAAATCCCCGAAATCGCTTCAGAAAATCCCCTCAAGTGCTGCATCAAAAGCAGTCCTTTGTCGCTTTGTTTCTATGTAAGCAAACCTATCAAGCTGATACAGTTTAGTTGATATGTCATTCTGAAACGGAGATGTTGAAGCCGATGGCATTCACAGCATCGAGTGCTGCCTGGGTGTTGTGCTTCCCTTGCACATAGGCGATGCCTTTGGCGAGATCGACTTCCACCTTTTCCACACCTTCAACGCTGCTCAAAGCCTTTTCCACACTTGCCTTGCAATGGTTGCAAGTCATGCCTTTCACCTGATAGGTGATGGTAGAAGGTGCAGCACTTGGTTCTTCGCTCTGTGTTGCTTCTTCGTGATGATGATGCTCGTGCTCGTGAGTCAGTTCGTGAGAGTGGCGGAATCGAGCCGTGAATGCGTTGATGAGGAGCACGAGGAAGAGTGCGATGAAAATCCAATCCCATGTGCTGAGGCAATGTCCGCAGTGGGCTGCTTCTACGAATCCACCTGTAACGGCGAACCACTGCTGAGGGAGGAGGTAGTCGATGCCAAGACCGAAGGCGATGGCACCAATCACGATGGAGAGGATGTAGAGGCGAAGTGTGCGACGACCGAATGCCTTGCCGATAACGAGGATGCTGGCACTGTTGACGGCAGGACCTGCCATGAGCAATACGAGTGCGGCACCAGGGGTGAGACCTTTTGCCATGAGCGATACGGCGATGGGGATAGAACCTGTAGCACATACATACATCGGAATTGCAATGGCAAGCACGATGAGCATGTTGAGAAGTTTGTATTCGTGCAGAGCAGCAAGCCATTCGTTAGGGATGGCAACGGTGATGAGGGCTGCAATGAGCAAACCGATGACAAGCCACTTGCCCACGTCTTGGAACATCTCCACAAAACCATAGCGCAATGCACCGACAAATTTGTCCTTCAACGAATGGTAGTGATGCTCGTGTTCACAACCGCATCCGCATTCACATTCGCATTCACAGTTATCCTCATCAGAGTGACAACTCCCCTCGCCCTTTGGAGAGGGGTTGGGGGTGAGGCCTTCGTGCTCACATCCACAGTCGCAGTGGTCGCATTCGCCTTTCTTTGCTGCTTCCGCAGAAATCTGCTCGTCATCCTTGGCATAGCGATTCACTAACCAGCCTCCGAACATGGCAGTGAAGAGGGCTGCGATAGGGCGAACGATAGCGAAAGGCAGACCCATGAGCGAGTAGGTGGCTGCAATGGAATCGACACCCGTTTGAGGAGTAGCAATGAGAAAACTCGTGCAAGCTCCGTGACTGGCTCCTTCTTTTCGGAGCGATACGCTGGTAGGTATCACACCGCAAGAGCAGAGTGGGAGCGGAATGCCCAAAAGGGCTGCCTTCACCACGCTCTTCATATTGCGCGGAGCAAGGTGACGGGAGTAGATGCTACGAGGTACGAAGGTGTGGAGGATACCTGCCACGAAGAATCCTAACAATAGATAAGGTGCCATTTCGGCAACCATCATAATCAATGCGTTCCAATACGCTTCAAGCCATTCAATCATAGTCTCTATTCTGTTTTTTTTGATTTCGAGCGCAAAGGTATGGAGTTTTTCATGCAACTTGGTTGCAAAAGTTTGTTTTGCCTTTTGTGGTCTCTATTTTTTACCTTATTTTTGCAAAGAATTATCTGTTTTAAAGTCAAAGGTCTAAGGTCAAAAGTAATCTCAGACCTTAGACCTTTGACTTTTGACCTTAGACCCAATAAATCAGTTTGTAATGAATAATCACAAAAAAGAATACCTATTATTATTAGATGACCACGGCATTCGTCCCACTGCCAATCGTATTCTTGTGGCTGAGGCTTTGGATAGGGCAGGGCGACCTATGTCGCTCATGGAGCTGGAAGACAGGCTGCTGACCTTGGACAAGTCGAGCATTTCCCGTTGCCTCACTCTTTTTAAGGAACATCACTTGGTGCATGCGTTGGAGGATGGAAGCGATGCCGTGCGCTATGAGTTGTGCCACAGTCATTCCCATCATGAAGACGACGATCAGCACGTGCATTTCTATTGTGAGAAATGCCATCGCACTTTCTGCCTGAACGATACGCCGATACCTCCGGTGGAATTGCCCGATGACTATGTGGCACTATCAGTCAACTACATGGTGAAGGGCATCTGTGCAGCTTGCAAAAACAAAAAGTGAAAAACAACAACGGAAAAAACGGAAAAGAACGGAAAAACAGAAAAAAAAGTTTTTTTCATCCGGTGATTCTTAAAAGGTTCCGATATTTCCGTTGTGAAAAAGTGATACTTTAGCTCTGTGAATACATAATTTTCCGTTTTTCCGAAAAATTTCCGTTATTTCTGTTGTTAAAACTTAAAATATCATGAAACTAAGAAACTTTTTACTGACTATTTCTTTGCTGGCGGTGGTGTCGGCAAAGGCACAAATTACGAATGGTGGAAACATTGTAGCAGACGAAGGCGCATGGTGCTGGTTTGCTGACCCGCGTGCCATGCACTATACAAGTGCTGACGGAAACATCAATGCTGCTTATATCGGTTACATCGACGTACACGGAGCCATCAAGGCAACGCAGATGGACTTTGTGAACAACAAGCGCGAAGATGTGCTGGTGCGCAGTGTGTTCCAGCCTGACGACCACAACAATCCTACGTTCCTCACTTTGCCCGACAAGCGCATCATGATTTTCTACACGCGCCATACCGACGAAGCAAAGTTCTACTACCGCATTTCCAAGAAACCTGGCGATATTACGAGTCTCGGTGACGAGAAGGTAATCAGCGTGGCGAACAACACCACTTATCCTTCGCCATTCATACTCAGTGATGACCCCGACCACATCTATCTCTGCTGGCGAGGCATCGGTTGGCATCCAACTATTGGAAAACTCTCCATGCCCGATGCCAACGATGATTGCCACTTCGAGTGGGGACCTTTCCAAATGGTGCAAAGCACAGGCGCACGTCCATACGCCAAGTATCAGAGCAACGGCAAGGACAAGATTTATGTGAGCTACACTACGGGCCATCCTGATAATGAGTACCCCAACTGGCTCTATTTCAATGTGATTGAAATCAATGCCAAAAAGAATAGCGATGGCACTTATTCTTCCGTACCAAAGCTCTGCGACCTAAAAGGCAATGTGCTTTCCACCATTGGCAATGGAACATTCAATGTCAGCAAGACTGAATCCTATAAGTCGTCCCATCTAAATACGATTATTGATGCACCATCGAATTACCGCGACTGGGTGTGGCAAATCACGCTTGACGAGAACGAAAACCCTGTAGTGGCGATGGTGCGCATCAATGACCCTAAGACTTCTCACGAATATTTTTACGCGCATTGGAACGGTTCGTCTTGGAAAATGACAGACCTTGCAAATGGAGGAGGTTGGTTCCATTCTTCCAATACAGAAAAGTGCTACAGTGGTGGTATGGCTATTGACCCTGACAACGTGGAGGACATCTACCTCTCCATCCCTACGGATGGAACCCACGGCAATGTCTATGAAATTTGGAAATACACGGTGAACAGCAGTGGTACTATCACCGCAAAAGTGCCTATCACGCAGAACTCCGAGAAGAACAATGTGCGTCCGTTCATCTTGCCTGGCTCCAAGGACAGTCCACTTCGTCTTTGCTGGATGAATGGCGATTACTTCTATTGGATTGTGTGTCAGAGCTATCCTAAGGGTTATCCTACTTCCATTCGCACCACTTACGCATTCCCTGCCGATGCCGCTGCACAGACAAGTGCCATTGCTTCCACCACAGAAAGTACCAATTTCGCTTCCACATCAACAACAAAAACACTCTCCGTAGGGAGCAAGAGAGGAGCAACGGCATGGACCATCATCGCAAATTGGTCGATTGATGCCAACAACTATTCTGGTACGCTGCTCAAGATGGGAAATCTCACTTACGGACTCGATGCAAAGAGTGAAAAGCCTTATGCAAAGGTAAACAGCACGACCTTTGCCAGTCAAAACAGACTGGGCACATCCTACGACCACAAATATAATAGTTCGGGAACGGATGGAAAGACCTACAGAACCAAACTTGCTGACTATTTCACTGCCTTCACTTACGATGGCACCACCCTCACCATCTACCGCAATGGTTGGATTGACCAGAAGATTGAAGTGACAGGACTTAGTCTGCAAGATGTAAGAATTGGCGGTTTCATCGGTAGTTTGAACGCTTGCGAAGTCTATGCAGAGTGCCTCTCACAAGGAGCTGTTCGTTCAGCTCAGACGAAAATGAGCCTCAACCAACTCACACTGCCAACGGTCACTTGGTCCGACCTCGTGCTACCTACGTCATTGGGTGAAACTGCCATCATGTGGGAATCCAGCCACGAGCCAGTGCTTAGTGCTACGGGTGTGGTGAACCAGTCGAAAGTGACGAGGACAGATGGGCGCGAAGTCACCTTGACCGCCACTGTGGGCAATCAGAAGAAATACTTCAAGGTGCGTGTCATGCCACGCGATTTACCAAAGAACTTGCTTTATTCGAAGGACAACATCGACATGACGAGGAACACCCCTTCTGGCTTCTCCACCAACACTACTGTCACGGCTCCTTCAGAAATGCTCAACAATCTCCGTAGCTACACATTCCTCCTGAAAGTCAATGCCACGGCATTTGGCAACAATCCTCGATTCTACGACTTCGGTTCAGGTTCAGGCAACAGCCTCTTCCTACGTGCAAAACCTCTCTCCGTGGGAATTAAATACAATGGTGGCACCACTTCATTGATGAACTCTTCGACCGATCTTACCACAGGTAAGGAATACAGCTTGGCAGTGACTTACAGTGCTGAAACCAAGACCACGACGCTTTACATTGATGGCGAAGTCAATCTGCGCGGCACCGACATTGCCTACGAAGCTTATCAACTCTATCAAGTGGCAAAGGACAGTCGCAACTACATCGGTCGTACGCAGTGGTGGGATGGAAGTTATGCAAGCGACAATGTCGATTATCAAGGCATGATGGATGGCTTCCGTCTCTACAACACTTGTCTCACTCGTCAGGAAATATGTGAGTTGCAAGGGCTGGATTATTCGCAGACGCAAGCTCCTTCCCAACTTCAGAATCCCGACTTTGAGGCTTCTTACACCAAGATGAGCAATTCGGGTGTCAATTCCGACCGTGCCATCTATCAGCCTCAAGGATGGAGCATCGAATACACAAGCCGCAATGAAAATGACCTCACCGCACTCAAGAGTGGTGACTTCTACTATAGCAATTTCTTTGCGTCGTTGGCAAAGCCTACTAACGGTGGAAATCAAACCTATTGGATTCGCCAGAACTGGGGTACATCTACCATCACGCTCCATCAGACCATCTGCCTCCCTGCTGGCAAGTATCGCCTCACGGCCGACGTGTGGAAATCAGGTTTGGGTGGTGACATCAGCGTCAACGTAGTTGGTGAGTCGGGCACCTTGGCTTCGAGTCCTTCTCTCGAAAACAAGACAGCTTGGCAGAAAGTGGATTTCACCTTCGACACCGATGGTTCCAATATCACCGTCAACCTCTCTGCCATTCACAACACGAATGGCAACTCGACAATCATTGGTTTCGACAACATCTCCATCACGCCTACAGAAGAAGATGGCTTCCTCTTGGGCGATGCCAACTGCGATGGCTCTGTCGATATTACCGATGTGGTCCTCGCCGTCAATCATGTCCTCGGTAGTGGTGCCGTGAAGAGCGAAACCAACACCGACACCAACCAAGACGAATCCATCGATATCTCCGACATCGTTGCCATCGTGAACATCATCTTGGGCATGTGATGATAAATGAAGAATGAGTCAACAAATTTTCACAAATTTACTCAAATATATTATTCTTTCATTTGTGTTCATTTGTTGACTCATTCTCCTGTGCCTCTCTTGCTTGCCTGATAGCTTCTCCAACATGATATGCATGGAGTTCATCAGCCAGTTTCTGCTCGAAAGCGTCACGTTTGGGTGTTCCGACAGGACCAATATACCTATCAGTCATTTCGTCTAAAGTATGAAGTTTCATTGCCATAGTTCCTTTTTATTTTGATTCGTAATATTTCTTTCGTAAAGCTTTGGCACGTGTAATTTCTTTAGCAGGGACTTTCCATGTCTTCTTCACAAATCCATGGGTGGCGACTACCAACCGATTCTCTTGCTCGTCCCAAAATGCCAAAAGGCGGTATTGCAACCCATTGTAAAGAGTGCGAAATTCCCAGAAGCAGAGTTACCGTCAAGTTTCTTGAACAGTTAGCTGTCTTTCACACCTCCTGCTACCTTATGAATGTTGTACATTATCTTGTCACGGGGTGCATCAGCAAGGGTGTCAAGAAACTCCTGAACTTCATCCATGAATGCAACTTCTATCGGATTAAATTGTGCCATATCATTTAATTGGTTGTGCAAATATACGGATAGTTACGCAAATGCGCAACTCTAAGAAGGTTACACGAATTAGACGAATTCTTGTCCTCTGACGTGAAGAATGAAGAATTCGTGTAATCCGTGTAATCCGTGGTTCAGGACTTTTTCAAGTGGACTCAGTTCGTCTAATTCGTGTAATTCGTTGTGAAAAACAAGACATGAGAGCCTCTTGTGAGGGGTTGCGTGTCCTCGTCGCCACGGCCCAGCGCTGGATGCGATGTTCCTGTGCCTGCATGGCTCCGGTATGGCTGGCCACATCGACAGGGACGCTGAACTGCGGCGCTGCTGTCGTTGGTGGAGAAGTAGGACGGCAACGGGATTCATAGGGCATCAAATTCGGATGTAGTGTTAAAAATCTTTAATAATCGTATGTTTTTTTTCGACTTTCCGAAATACGTGCTAACTTTGTAGTAAATTATCTTAAATGTGTGCTCTATTGATTAATAGATTCTCTATGAATTATCTTTGCAAGCGCCGAGCGTCCCGCTTCGTCCTCCGTCGCCATAGGCTCTCTTCGCCCTTCGGCCTTGAAAGTAAATCTGTTCGAAAATAGTCTAAAAGCAATGCAAAGCTAATTGATAGAACCCACCTTAAAAAACTTCCATGGTTTTATGAAACAAATACTGATGAAAACAAGTCTGACTTGCCTCCTGACGATGGGGGCCTTCTTGTGTGCCCCATTTGCCTGTGCACAGAATCCTTCAGGAACTGCCGATGTTCCTCATGCTTCCATGTATCTTCATGCGTGGAACAGAC
>Ga0247609_10004630_pt1 | contig 13628 bp, 14 predicted proteins | sample 172DNAGHGlowgp2_FD_193487 | JGI IMG/M metagenome (GOLD analysis project Ga0247609, IMG submission 193487) | Sheep rumen microbial communities from Palmerston North, Manawatu-Wanganui, New Zealand - 1728 DNA GHGlow gp2 | ecosystem: Host-associated > Mammals > Digestive system > Stomach > Rumen ...
AAAAATGATTGACAGTGGTTAGATAATAAGATAATCATTAAGAAAAAAACAATTTTTTATAATAAAAACAAACCTTTAAGAATAATATTTATATAATATATTGTTTCGGAGGTCCTTTATGATTTCAAAACCTATTTTTTATGCAATAAAAATAAAAAGAAATTTTTTTACATTAATATTTTTACTTTTTACATTTTGCTTACTATTTTTTTCAAAGACTAATCTACCTGCAGTTAAATCAGGTCTGTCATTATGGGCAAATTCAGTTGTTCCTTCATTATTTCCATTTTTCGTTGCAACAGAATTATTAATGCACACTAATATCATCAACTGGTTTGGAAAAATATTAAACCCATATATGAAACCACTTTTCAATATTCGAGGAGAAGGCTCTTTTGCTTTTATAATAGGCATTATAAGTGGATATCCAATTGGTGCAAAAATTGCTTCAAATTTTAGAATTAATAATATTTGCACTAAGGAAGAATGTGAAAGATTGCTTAGCTTTACAAATAATTCTGGTCCTCTTTTTATTATTGGAACAGTTGGAGTTCTAATGTTTAAAAACACTGCAATTGGAGTTTTACTTTTTATTACACATATTCTCGCATGTATTACAGTTGGAATCATTTTTAGATTTTGGAAAAAAAATAAAAGATCAAAAGATTATATTAGTAATTCAAATAATGTTTCAGAAACAAAACAAAATATATCATTTTCAAACCTTGGAGAAGTCTTAGCTGAAAGTATTACAAGTGCCACATCAACAATTTTATTAATTGGAGGTTTTGTTATTATATTTTCTAGTATTATATCAATTTTAAAAACTACTGGAATAATTAATTTTTTAGCGACTTTAAACTTTCCAATTTTTAATCTGTTAAATATAGACACTTCATTTTTACCACCATTAATTAGTGGATTTTTAGAAATAACAAATGGGATCAATACAATTTCTAGCATTGCTTGTAAAAAAATATCTATTAATATTATATTTACATCATTTTTACTAGGATTTGGTGGGATTTCCGTCTTATTACAAGTTTTAAGTATTACATCAAAAACTGATTTATCAATAAAACCATATTTATATGGAAAGCTATTACATGGAATCCTTGCAAGTATTTATACATATCTTTTTATTAATATTATACCATTTTTCAACTATGATTTATAATTTAAAAAGGAAATATTTTGACGGAGTTAATTGCACATTTTAACTCCGTCAAAATATTATGCTAAAATAAAATAAGCTAAAACTATAATTCCAAGTACTATTCTATAATATCCAAATATTTTAAAATCATTTTTCTTAATATAATTCATTAAAAATTTAATAACAAATAAAGAAACCATAAAAGCAACAAACATACCTAATAATAAAATTGTTATTTCCACTGTTGTAAAAGATAATCCAAATTTTAATATTTTTAATAAACTTGCCCCAAACATTGTTGGAATTGCTAAGTAAAATGTAAATTCTGCTGCAACAGGCCTAGATAAACCAATTAATAATGCTCCAATTATTGTGGCACCTGATCTAGATGTTCCTGGAAAAATTGCTGCCAACAATTGAAAAAAACCAATTATGATTGCATCTTTGTATGTAATTTGATTACTTGTTTCTTTTTCACTTTTTTTAGTTTTATTTCTATTCTCAACTAAAATAAAAGCTATACCAAATACTATTAATGCAGTTGCAATACAAGCCGGATTGTAAAATAATTTTTCAAATAACTCATCAAATAATAATCCTATAATTGCTGCTGGAATACAAGCAACTAATATTTTTCCCCATAAATTCATTATATCTTTATTTAAATATGATAATATTCCGGTTTTACTAATCGCTTTTTCTTTATCATTTGTAAATGGCCATATTTGTTTAAAAAATAATATTACAACTGCAAGAATCGCACCTAGTTGAATTACAACTTCAAACATTTCCCAAAATCCATCAGAAACTACATTAAACTTAATAAATTGTTCAACCAATATTAAGTGCCCTGTACTGCTGACAGGTAGCCATTCTGTAATACCTTCAACAACTCCAAAAATAATTGATTTTATTAATTCAATTACCATATCATTTCTCCTTTATGTTTTGTTTATCAACTTGCCATTTATCTCCGACCCCATTGGCATTTTCTCTTTCATCTTTATTATACATTTTTATATCATTATAACCTATTTGCCTTGTGATCTCTGCCATTTTTTCTAAATGTTCTTTAGCATTAACTTCCTTTTCCTTTAATCTATTCTCTTTCTCCTCTAATGTATCTTCTAAATTAAATGGTTTTTTTATTTTTGCCATTATTGTTATAAATATTGGATCTTTATTTACTTTTTCTACTATTTTTTTACTGTTTATATCAACTGCTATATTAATATATTTTATTGCTGTTTCTTTATCTCCTTTTATTAAATATATTTTAGAAAGTTCATAATATCCATCTGCTGATAATTCTTCTTCTTCAATTGCTTCTAAAAATCTTTTTTCTGCTTCTTCCAAATCTTTATACATTAATGCTATCTCAGCTAAGCAGTATTTTGAATTATATGATAGACTGTTTAGTTCTGCTGCTTTTTCATAACATATTTTTGCATTTTGAAAATCATTTAACATTGTGTATGCTATTCCTAAATTATAATTCAAATCAAAACTTACGGGTGAATATTTTAATGCATCCTGATATACATTTACTGCTTCTTTATACATTTCACTATCTATTAATATTTCTCCTAAAAGAATACTTGCATCATACATTTCTGGCTTTTTAGATAATAAATTGAATAACATATCTGATGCTTCTTGTCTTTTTTCTAAATTATTTAATAATTTTGCAACTTTATAATAAGAATTGTAATCTTTTTTGTTTATATCAATTGCTTGAACATATTCATCAATTGCTTTTCTCATTCCACCTTCTTTTTCATAAAGTTCTGCAAGCATTTTATGTGCTTTATAACTATTTGGAATTTTATCTATTAAATTTAGTAATATTTGTTTTGCTTTTTTATTATTTCCAAGAGTTAAATATATTTTTACTTTTGTTGTATTTATTGTTTCTAATAATGAAAATCCTCTTTCTTCTAGAATAATTAAGAATATTGGAATTATTAATGCAAATATGTATTTTAAAAATACAAAAACAATATTTAATTTTATTGCAAAAAGTACCTCAACAAAATTTAAAGCTATTCCAATAACTTCCAATACTAATATTATTATATAACTCATATCATTATTCTTAAGCATTTTAAAAAACATATATACAAATATTGCAAATGATATAAACATAAATATTATTTTTTCTACTATCATAAATGTTTACTCCTCTTTTTGTTATTATCTATTATTTTATTTCTTTTTTTATCATTTGTCTAGTTTTTAATAAAGTTCTCTATATACTTTATAATTTCTTAAAATCTTTCTAACATAATTATTTGTTTCTTTATATGGTATATTTTCAATGTTACTTCCATCTTTGTTTATCATACCTTTTTCTATCCAATTATCAACTGTACCGATTCCAGCATTATAAGCTGCAACAGCTAATTCAGTATTGCCATACTTTTCAATCAAGACCGATAAATATTTTGTTCCAATATTTATATTATTCTGAATATTTGCTATATCTTCTTTTGTGTTTTCTAAATCAATTGAAATATTGTATTTTGATGCCACTTCCAATGCTGTATTTTCCATAAGTTGCATTAACCCAACTGCATCTTTATGCGAAACTGCCTTTTCATCAAAATTACTTTCAGCCTTAATAACTGCATAAATTAGTTTGTCATCAACTTGATATTTTTCACTATATACAGACACTATTTCACTATATTTTTTTGGATAAAATAACTTTAGTATATTATTTCTAAAAATACCAAGAAAAATAGCCATTATTAAAATTATTATAAAAACAATTATTTTAGTATATTTCAATTTTTTCTCTCCTTTAGGGATTTGGGGACGTTCTTTTTTTCCCTGTTTTGGGGAAAAAAAGAACGTCCCCAAATCCCTCTTATTTGCAATCATACCAATTTTCTGCTTCTGATATTTCTGCTACTAAAGGCACTTTTAATATTGCTGCTGATTCCATAGATATCTTCATTATTTGTTTTATTTCTTCTTTTTCTTCTGGAACAGCTTCTATCATCATTTCATCATGTACCTGCAATACTATTTTTGATTTTAATTTTCTGGTTTTTATTTCATTATAAACTTTTATCATTGCTATTTTCATTATGTCTGCTGCTGTTCCTTGTATTGGTGTATTCATTGCTGCTCTAGAACCAAATTGCCTTACCATATAATTATTAGATTTTAATTCTGGAATGTATCTTCTTCTTTTAAAGATTGTTTCTACATAACCCTTTTCTTTTGCTTCTTCTGTAATGTTTGTCATGAATTTTTTTATTCCAGAATACTGCTCTAAATATTCATCGATATATTGTTTTGCTTTTTTTCTACTTATACCAAGCTGTTCACCAAGGCCGAAGTCACTTATTCCATATACTATTCCAAAGTTTACTGCTTTTGCATTACTTCTTTGTTCTTTTGTTACTTCATTTATTGGTGTTTTAAATACTTTTGATGCTGCTTGTTTATGTATATCTTGCCCTTCTTTAAATGCTTGTATCATATGTTCATCTTCTGAAATTGATGCCAATACCCTTAACTCAATTTGTGAATAGTCTGCATCTATGTAAATTTTACCATTTTCAGGCTCAAATACTTTTCTTACTCTTTTTCCTAGTTCAAATCGAGTTGGTATATTTTGTAAATTAGGTTCTGTTGAACTTATTCTACCAGTTGCTGTTATTGTTTGATGAAAAAATGAGTGTATTCTTTTTGTTTTTGGATTTATGAATGGTTTTAATCCTTCTACATATGTTGAATTTAGTTTCATTAACTGTCTATATTCTAATATATATTCTATTATAGGATCTTCTCTTTTTAATTTTTCCAAAACGTCAACATCTGTTGAATATCCACTTTTTGTTTTCTTTATTACAGGTAACTTCATTTTTTCAAAAAGTATTTCTCCTAATTGTTTTGTTGAATTAATATTAAATTGTTCTCCTGCTAATTCATAAATTGTTTTTGTTAATTTGTCTAACCTTGAAGTTAGTTCTTTTCCAAATTCACTTAACTCTTTTTCATCAACATACATTCCATTCCATTGCATATCAGATAGAACTTCTACGGTTGGCATATCAATATTATTAAATAAATCTAAACTGTTTGTTTCTTCAAGTTTTTTTATTGTAATATCTTTTATTTTTGATATTGAATAACTATATAACAGATATTTTTCTATTTCTTTTTGTGGTATTTCTTCATTCTGAACATTTATATTATCAAATAAGTTGATTTGCTGTTCCTTTGGTTGCTCTTTTATTATTTCTTCTACATATAATTCTAAATAATTAGCCATTAAATTTTCTATATTTAACTTGTTGTCAGTGGGATTTAATATATATGATGCTATTGCTATATCATAACTAATTCCTTTTATATTAATACTTTCTTGTTTTAATAAAATGTATGTTTTTCCTAAATCGATACTGATTTTCTTAATATCTTGATTTTCAAAAATTTCCTTAAATTCTTGTATAGAGTTTTCCTTATCGAATTTTAAGTATGTAGATTCATTTTCCTTTTTATTATAAATACTTATTCCTGATATCTTTTCTTTTATAATCTTCTCTTGATTTTCATCTTTTATTGCTGACAAATAAAATATCATTTCTTTTTGTTCTTTTATTAATTTTATTAAATCTTCTTTAGATTTATCAACTTTTTTATACATTTCTTCGATATTATTTTTTGCAATAATTTCTGTATTCTCACTATTTAAAGAAAATCTTTCTATATATCTTTTAAAATTAAGTTCTCTGAAAAGTTCTAAAACTTTCGCCTTGTCCCATTCTTCAACCTTGAAATTTTCCAAGGTATCTGAAATTGGCACTTCCAAATTAATTGTTCCTAATGTTTTAGACATAAATGCTAACTCTTTATTTTGAACAATTTTTTCTCTTTGTTTACCTTTTAAATCATCAGTTTCATTTTCTACTTCTTCATATAAATGTTCAATAGATCCATATTTTTTTATTAAAGATAACGCAGTTTTTTCTCCAATTCCAGGAACACCAGGTATATTATCAGAACTATCGCCTTGTAAACCTTTTACATCTATTAACTGTTTAGGTTCTATTCCATATTTTTCTATAATTTTATCCTTGTTATATTCATCAGTTTCTGTTTTTCCAGCTTTTGTATGAGGAATTCTAATTGTTACCTTATCAGTTGCAAGCTGAAATGTATCTCTATCTCCAGATAAGATTATAACATCTAAACCTTGATTTTCTCCATATCTAGATAGAGTTCCGAAGCACATCATCAGCTTCATACCCTTCCATTTCAACAATATCAATATTCATAGCTGTTAAAACCTCTTTAATAATAGGCATCTGCTCAGCAAGTTCATCAGGCATTCCCTTCCTATTAGCCTTGTATCCCTCATATAACTTATGCCTTGCAGTTGGAGCTTTTAAGTCAAACGCAACTACCATATATTCAGGATTAGTATCTTCTATAAGTTTAAAAAGTATAGCTAAAAAACCATATACTGCATTTGTATACTTTCCATCTTTTGTTGTAAGCATTTTACTTCCCATAATTCCATAAAAAGCCCTATTCATAATACTATTTCCATCTATCATAACCAACTTGCTCATTTTATCCCCCTATATTTTATGATTCGGTATTTTTTTACTCAGTCCCAAAAGTATTGTCAAAATCAATTTCTTTTTAACAACCTAAAACTATTTATTATTGCAATGATAGTTACTCCAACATCTGCAAAAACAGCTTCCCACATTGTTGCTATTCCAATAGCACTTAATATTAAAACAAGAATTTTTACAATTATAGCAAAAACAATATTTTCTTTTACTATACGCATTGTTTTTCTTGCTATTTTTATACTAGATACTATCTTTGGTAATTCATCTGTCATTATTACTATATCTGCTGCTTCTATTGCAGCATCTGAACCTAATCCTCCCATTGCAATTCCTATGTCTGACATTGCAAGTACTGGTGCATCATTTATTCCATCACCTATAAATGCTAATTTTCTATTTTTACTTTTAGTTTTCAACATTTCTTCTACTTTATCCACTTTTTCGTTTGGTAAAAGTTCTGTATATACTTTATCCATTCGTAATTCTTTAGCGACATATTCTCCTACACTTTTTTTATCTCCTGTTAACATTATTGTTTGTTTTATACCAATTTTCTTTAATCTCTCTATAGTATTTTTCGCATCATCTTTTATTTTGTCTGCAATTGTAATATGTCCCATATATTCACTGTTTTCAGCAATATATAAAGTTGTTCCAATGGTTTTACATTTTTCAAATTTTATATTATTTTCTTCCATTAATTTTTCGTTTCCAACCAATATGTCTTTACCCCAGATTTTTGCTATAATTCCGTAACCTGGCTTTTCCTCTATTTTTTCTATTTTATTTTCATCAATTTCTTTTTTATAGGTTTGTTTTATTGATAATGAAATAGGATGATTAGAATAATATTCTGAATATGCTGCAATTTCTAATAATTTATCATTAGAAATATTTTCAGATTTTGCATGTTCAATTTCAAATACACCTTTTGTTAATGTGCCTGTTTTATCAAATACTACAGTTTCTAAACATGATAAAGCTTCTAAATAATTTCCACCTTTTATTAAAATTCCTTTTTTGGATGCTCCTCCAATTCCTCCAAAAAAAGATAAAGGTATTGAAATCACTAGTGCACAAGGACATGAAACAACTAAAAATGATAATGCTCTATAAATCCATTCTGAAAACGTTCCTATTTTTAAAACAAATGATGGTATTATTGCTAAAAATATAGAAATTATTACAACAGTTGGAGTATAATATTTTGCGAATTTCGTAATAAAGTTTTCTGATTTTGCTTTTTTCTCACTTGCATTTTCTACTAAGTCTAATATTTTATTTACTGTAGATTCTTCATATTCTTTTGTTACTTTTATTTTTATAACATTTGTTAAATTAATGCAACCACTTAATATTTGTTCATTTATAATAACTTGCTTTGGTAAACTTTCTCCTGTTAAAGCTTTTGTATCTAAATTTGTATTTCCTTCAATAACAATTCCATCTAAAGGTATTTTTTCACCTGGTTTTACAATTATTATTTCATCTATTTTTACTTCATTAGGATTTACTTTTATTTGTTCACCATTTCTAATTACATTTGCAAAATCTGGTCTAACATCCATCAAATTTGCAATTGATTTTTTAGAATGGTCGACTGCATAGTCTTCAAAAAACTCTCCAATTTGATAAAATAACATTACACATACCGCTTCAGGCCATTCTCCAATTATAAATGCACCAATAGTTGCCACAGTCATTAAAAAATTCTCATCAAAAACTTCACCTTTAAAAATATTTTCAATAGCTTCTTTTAAAACATCAATTCCCACTATAATATAGCTTGCTATAAATAGAATTTTATTTATTAATTCATTATTAAATTTCAAACAAATTGCAGTAACAAATAATATTAATGCAATAATTATTTTTATTAATTGTTTTTTATTCATTATTTCCTCCATTATACAGATTTAAATAAACATATTAAATCATACGTTTAACATTATATCATACTATTATTTTTTAATCCATTATTTTTTTATTTTTTACATATAAAATTTATTGACATTAAAACAGAAAAAATGTATTATAATTAAGAAAAATAAAAAAAGGAGGTTTATTATGGAAGGCATATTAAACAAAACAATTTATAAGTTTTCAGAAAAATTAGAAATAATTCAAACAGTTGTAATTGCAGCAATTGCTTTTTTAGTTCCAACTTTTTTAGCAAAATTAATAACTACTGTTTTTGGTTCAGGAAGCACTATTGCTAGTAATTCTCAAATAATTGTAGGTTCAATTGTTAATACAGCTTTAGTTATATCTGCAATTAATTTAAAAGGATGGAAGAAAATTATTGGGGTAGTAACAATGCCAAGTGTTTCAACAGTTCTTGGTGGTTATATTTTTAAAACTGCTTCACCATATATGGTATTCATGATTCCAGCTATATGGTTAGGAAACTTTGCTTTAATCTTTGCTTTTAAATTTTTATTATTAGAAAAAAAGCATAATTATTTCCTAGCTGGTGTTGTTGGAATAGTTGTAAAAGTTTTAATTATTTTTGGTTTTTTTGAATTATTAAAAATTTTTGGAGTATTTCCACCAAAATTAGTTTCTAATCTTCAAACTGCAATGGGTACAACACAATTAATAACAGCTACAATAGGTGTTATAATTTCCTATATAGTTTATAAAATAGAATTATCTAATAATAATGAAAATTAATTATACTTAAATATTAAAATCAAGAATTCCTACATAAATAAAATTACTAGGAATTCTTGATTTTTTATTTATTATAACTCATTATTCAAATGTTTCTGATACTTTTGTTAATAACTTTCTAATTTCTAAATGTTGTGGACATATTTTTTCACATTTACCACATTTTATACAATCTGAAGCTTTTCCATGTTCATTTTGTGTATGAACATTATAATAATACCCCGCATTCCAATCTTGAAATTGAACTTTTGTATTATAGCAAGAAAATAAATCTGGAATTGATATTTTCATAGGACATCCATCTACACAATATCTACAAGCAGTACATGGAATTCCTCCCATATTTCTTAATAATTCCCCTACCTTTAATACTGTTTTCATTTCTATATCATTTAGAGGCTCAAAATCTTTCATATAATCTACATTATCTTTTAGTTGTTCAAAATTGCTCATACCTGATAGAACTTTATACATTCCATCAAAACTAGCAGCAAATCTTATTGCATAACTTGCATAAGTCATATTTTGATGTAAATTATCATATAATTTTTTTGCTTCATCTGGTAAATTTACTAATCCACCACCTTTTACTGGTTCCATAACCAATATAGGTTTATTAAATTTACGACAGACTTCATAAACTTTTTTAGATTGAACACTTGCTGATTCATAATCTGCATAATTAAATTGTATCTGGACTATCTCTACTTCAGGATGTTCAGTTAATATTTGTTCTAACATTTCAGCAGTATCATGAAACGAAATACCTAAATGTTTTATTTTTCCTTCTTCTTTTAGTTTTAAACATTCTTGATAAGCATTTGTTTTTTGAAAATGTGAATATGTATTTCTATCTTGTGCATGCATTAAGTAATAGTCAAAATATTCTACACCACACCATTCTAATTGTTTCTCAAAAAATATTTTTATTTCGTCTTGAGATTTAAAATATGGCTGTGTCAATTTATTTGTTAATATGTAACTTTCTCTAGGATATCTTTTTGCTAAACATTCTCTAATAGCAATTTCACTTTTTCCCCCTAAATATCCATGTGCTGTATCGAAATAATTAAATCCTTGTTCCATATAGTAATCAATCATTTTATTAAATTCGTTATAATCAACATCTCCTCCATTCATAGGAAGTCTCATACAACCAAACCCCAATTTCTTTTCCATACTATTACTCCTTTATATCCAATTATTTTTTTTATTATATCAAAAACACTAGCAACTTTCAACCAATAAGATTTAAAACTTTATCTTGCTTTGATATTGTATTATTACTATCTTTATCATTTCTAACAAATATCAATTTAAATATTGTTCTGACTATTGGTTGTATAAAAAATAATTGTGTAAAATATGCAAATGGAAAATTAAAACATACTAATTTTAGCCAATTTGCAAGTAATGTAAATATGTTGAATCCCATATAATATGGATAATATAAAAATGCTGCTATAAAGCTCATTGCAGGACACATTATTCCAACAGTTGCACAAATAATTGCTGTTTCAAATAAAACTGGGTGTGTTGTTTTTACATCAAAAACTTTTGAAGCTAGTTTAAATGATAATGGTTGACCTACAAATATTTCCAATCTATATGCTAAATAAATTTCAAATTTTCCTTTAGGAATGCTTCTATCTTATCAAATGGTATTTTATCTTTTTGATCATATAAATCACAATGACTAGCATTTGGTACAATTATCAATTCCTTATTATCAGTATATTTACTATCTTTAATCATATCATTATAAGCATCTTTTCCCATATAGCAAGAATGAGCTTTTTCTCCATGTACTATCATAACTGCATTTCTTATCTCATTTGAATAATTAAATAATTTTGTATTCATCATAGAAGTATTTGATTGCACTGCCCAACCATTATTCGAATTAAGACTTCTTGAATGATAACCTCTTGGTGTTTTATAATATGCATGATAATCTTTTAAAAATTGTGGTGCTTCATCAGGTATTTTTTCTGCTACCCCACCTAATAATTTGTATTCTCCAGTTTTTATATCTTCAGTTCTTTGATTGTTTATCATAACTCTCATATTATATCTTGATTCTTCATTATCTTGTTCATCAAAATATCCATTTCCTGCCACTCTCGCCATATTATACATAGTAGAACAAATTGTAGCTTTTATTCTTGTATCTATACAAGCCGTTTGAAGAGCCATTCCACCCCAACCACATATACCAATTATTCCTATTTTATCACTATCAACATTTTCTAAAGTAGTTAAAAAATCTACTGCCGATTGAAAATCTTCTACATTTATATCAGGAGAAGTCATATATCTTGGTTCTCCACCTGATTCTCCTGTAAATGATGGATCAAATGCTATTGCTAAAAATCCTCTTTCTGCCATTTCCTGTGCATATAAACCTGATGATTGTTCTTTTACTGCTCCATAAGGTCCACTTACTGCTAATGCAGGAAGTTTTCCTTCATATTGTTTTGGCTCATATAAATCACAGGCTAATGTGATTCCAAAATGATTTTTAAATGTTACCTTTCTATGATTTACCTTTTCACTTTTAGGGAATACTTTATCCCATTCTTGAACTAATTTTAATTCCTCTTTCATTTTTTAACCTCATAATTATTTTTCAAGTATTATAACCTCATTATACAAGTTTATATTTAATTAATATTTTATATTTTTTCTAAATAGTTTATCTTTTTCCCATTTTTTTCTGCATATTCTATTTCCGATTTTGTACTTTCTCCGATATATCCATTGACGTTAATAACAAATATTTCATCAGCCATATCTATTTTTCTTTTATGCATATCATCAAGCATTTCTTTTGTTTTCGTTAATGTTCCTTCATCCATACTTTCCCACACTTCTGAATCTCCTGAATGTCCGAATAGTCCTACTGAAATTACAATATATCCTTTTAATGTTAATTCTTTTTGAACTTTTATAAATTGTTCTTTAAATCGTGTTGAACCACATAATGTTATTACTTTATATTTTCCAACCATATTTTTTGCTCCTTTCAATTTTTAGTCATAGTTTATTTGCCCATATTCTAAATTGAATTCCACGAACTGATTTAACACCCTATATCTTACAAATATAATTAAATCTAAATTGTAGTTTATATTTAAATTATCTTTCTTCTTTATCATCACATTCCTTTACTCTTGTATTTACTCCATCAATCATTTTATATTCCCTTTTAGAATTTTTATAAACCTTTTTCTGAATTTCATCTTCTAAATCTATTCCTAAAATTTCTGATAATCCCAATAAATATATTGCCACATCAGCTAACTCTTCGCCTAAATCATCTTTCTTTTTTTGCCAAGCTTCATATGCTTCTGTAACTTCTCCATAAGTTAAACAAAATTCTTTATTAATATCTGTTACATTAAATCCTTTATCTACCTTATTTTGATATATTTCTTTTTGTAATTTCTTTAAATCTACCATTTCCATTCCTCTTTTCAATATCAATTATTTTTTTCATACCATTCAGCAAACTTTTTCAATGCAGAATATGACCCATCAACTGTTCTCCTCTTTTCTCTTTCTTCTTCATTCATTTCTGCTAATGTTTTTTCAAATCCTTTTGGCTTAAAAATATACCATAAGTCAGACCATTTTTCCTTTCTATCTAATCCTTGAATTTTATATGACAAGTTTCCTGGATGTTTTCCATAAAAATAGTGGATTTCATTTCCATCATGATAAGCTAAACACTCATTAAATGCACAATTTCTATTTTCCTTGTTTTCCATCAATTTTAAAATTCCATCTATTCCAATTGTATCAAGTGAAAAATTAACAAATGCCCTTGGAAATCCATTTAATTCATCAATTCTAAAATCGGTATCTAGTGCAACGCAAGGTCTTTTTACTATTTTATATGCTTGCATTACTTTTGATTTAGCAATTTCTTGAATATCATCGCTTCTTGGCTCATCTAATTCATAATTATATGTTGTAAATTTTAAATTCTTAAAATACTTTTCTGCTGATTTTATTTTACCTGTATTATGCGTTACAAAAACTATTTCGTTATCCATCTTATTTTCCCTCCATATTTTACTTTTACCCTCAGCGACAACTTACTATTTTTCTTTCTTCTTTAAATCTTTTGAATAGTAATACATATCAATACATTGTAAATCTCTATCCCATATTTCTTCTGCATAATTATCTACAAAGAA
>Ga0247609_10004631_pt1 | contig 13626 bp, 14 predicted proteins | sample 172DNAGHGlowgp2_FD_193487 | JGI IMG/M metagenome (GOLD analysis project Ga0247609, IMG submission 193487) | Sheep rumen microbial communities from Palmerston North, Manawatu-Wanganui, New Zealand - 1728 DNA GHGlow gp2 | ecosystem: Host-associated > Mammals > Digestive system > Stomach > Rumen ...
TCGCCCACGAAGTCCTGCTTGGGGCTCACCGTTATCCAGTCCACGTTTTTGGGCAGCGGCAGTGTGCCGTTGGTCTCCACGGCCACGGTCTTGTGTTTGGCGTGGAGTCGGTCGATGAGCGACGAAGTAAGCTGCATGGCAGGCTCGCCGCCCGTTATAACCACCAGACTGGCAGGGTATTGTGCCACGGTGTCGGCAATCTGTTCTTCCGCCATCTCCTCGAAAGCGGTGTGGTCGGTGTCACAGAACGGACACTGCAGGTTGCAGCCCGCAAGTCGCACAAACACAGCCGATTTGCCGGTGTTGTAGCCCTCGCCCTGAAGGGAGTGGAAAATCTCGTTCACTTTCATAGCACGTCGCTGCTTTGTTCGTCGCGGACGTAAATGGCCATGTTGCCTTCGCTCTCCTGCACCGAGGTCTTGTAGCACTCCGGTATCTGTTCGGTGATCCAGCGCGCGAGGTTCTCGGCGGTGGGGTTGAAAGGCAGCAGCTCGTTGAGGTTGCCGTGGTCGAGATAGCCGTGGATTTTCTCTTTGATCTTGTAGAAATCGGCCACCATGCCGTTCTCGTCAAGCTGTTCGGCCTTGCAATAAACGGTTACAATCCAGTTGTGTCCGTGCATCCCCTTGCATTTACTGGGGTAGGGGAGTGTAAGGTGGTGACAACCAGCTATTTCCATTCTTTTTGATACGTAGAACATTTTTTGTAATGAGTAATTAGTAATGAGTAATTAGTAATTATTCGTTCCGACTTCCGAGTTCTGAACTCCGAATTAATTTCAACTTTCAATTTGCTTCGTATTCCGTTTTGTCTATGATTCCGGCGCCTTTGAGGGCTTCTTTGCGTTCGAGGCAGGTGGCGCAGCGACCGCAGTGTTTGATGCCGCCTTTGTAGCAGGAGTAGGTCTTGGTGTAGTCGATGCCGAGGCGTTTGCCTATCTTGGCGATGTCGGTTTTCGAGATGTTGGTGTAAGGTGCTGAAACCGTGATATTTTCGTATGTGCCGCTGCTCATGGCGTGCGACATGGCGTTGATAAACTCCTCGCGGCAGTCGGGGTAGATGGCGTGGTCGCCGGAGTGGTTGGCTATTAGCACTTTGTGCAGTCCGCGCGTTTCGGCAAGTCCGCAGGCTATGCTGAGCATGATGCCGTTGCGGAAAGGCACTACGGTGGATTTCATGTTTTCGTCGGTGTAGGCGCATTCGGGAATGGCGTCGGGACCTTCGAGCAGCGACGACTTGAAATAGCGCGAGAAGAAGTCGAGGGGTATCACTAGCTGCTCGATGCCGAGGGTGCGGCAGTGGTACAGAGCGTATTCCAGCTCCTGACGGTTGTGGTTGCTGCCGTAGTCGTAGGTCACGGCAAGGGCGATGTCGTCGCGTTTGTCGTATAGCAGCGTTATGGAGTCCATCCCGCCCGAAACTATTATCAGAGAGTCTTTCATCTATATTTTATGTTTTTTTCTGTCATGGTCGGCATAACGGCCTCAAAATTATAAGAAAATTGAATCAGAAAATTTGAGAAAAATTTTTTTGTAATTTTTTAAATGGATTTTTCTACAATTTTGAGCGCATCGACCTAAAAAACGGTTATTTATTATTGAAAGCCTGCAACATACGTTGTTTTGCGAGCTCGTCGAAACGGTGGTCGCCAACATGCTGTGCAAATGGGTAGATGGCAATGCCGCCGCGCGAGTTGAAAATGCCCGTAACGTCGATGTATTTGGGTTCCATCAGCCGCACAAGGTCTTTCATGATGATATTCACGCAGTCCTCGTGGAAATCGCCGTGGTTGCGGAAACTGCCGAGGTACAGCTTGAGGCTCTTGCTTTCCACCATGCGCACTGCCGGTATGTAGTTTATCACAATCTTGGCAAAATCGGGCTGCCCGGTGATGGGACAGAGGCTCGTAAATTCGTTGCAAACAAGGGTTACAAGGTAGTCGTTGCCGGGGTGCTGGTTTTCGAAAATCTCCAGCAGCTGCGGCGCATAGTCGGTGGGGAATTTGGTGCCTTGGTTGCCCAGAAGGGTTATTCCGTCGGTGTTTTCTCTGCTCATTGTATTTTGTTTGTTTTCAAATGGTTATGTTAGCCTATTATTCCGTAAATAATAATGATTATCAATGCCACGGGGGCTATGTAGCGGATTAGGAAGTAGTAAGCGCCGAAAAGTCGTGCTTTCAGGGTGCCTCCGTTGGTGAGCTCGTCGCGGACTTCGGCCTTGGGGTAGAACCAGCCGAGGAAAATGACCATCAGCAACGCGCCGATTGGCATGATGTACGAGGCAGTAAGCATGTCGAAGAGGTCGAAGAGGGTCTTGCCGAAAATTGTGGCCTCTTTCAGCGGACCGAACGACAGCGCGCAGAACGCTCCGATGGCGAACACCGTTATCGATGCCACTGCCGACGCCACGCCGCGTTTCCAGTGCAGTTCCTCCACGGCGAAAGCCACCAAAATCTCGAGCAGCGAGATGGTGGAGGTGAGTGCGGCTATGCCCAGCAGCACAAAGAACACTATGGCGAACACGTTGCCCATAGGCATGCTGTTGAACACGTTGGGCAGCACAATGTACACCAGCTCAGGGCCGCTGGCGGGGTCCATGCCGAAGGCGAACACGGCGGGGAATATCACTATGCCCGCAAGTATGGCCACCAGAGAGTCGCATACCGCTATCCAAGTGCTGGTTTTTAGTAGTTTGTCCTCTTTGCGGATATACGAGCCGTAGGTCACCATGGCGCCCATGCCGAGGCTGAGCGAGAAGAACGACTGTCCGAGGGCTTCGAGCACCCCTTTGCCGGTCATTTTGCTGAAATCGGGTTTGAAAAGGAACTCAAGACCTTGCGAGGCGCCGCTGAGGGTGAGGCTGCGCACGCACATCACCAGCAGAAGGATAAAGAGCACAGGCATCAGCACTTTCGACACTTTTTCGATGCCTTTCTGCACACCCATTGTCACCACGAGGGCGGTGAGTACGAGGAAAATGAACTGATACACCAGAGGCCACAGGGAGCCTTGCGAGAAATCGGCAAAGGTCTGAGCCACCTCGTGGGGCAGCAGGCCGCTGGTCTGGCCGCTGCTCGAAAGTACTATGTAGTTGAGGGTCCAGCCGGCTACCACGCTGTAGAAAGCGTATATGAGCAGTGCCGCCACTATGCCGAGTATGCCGAGCGACACCCATCCTTTGTGGCGTCCGCCCAGTTTGCGGTACGCCCCCACCACGTTGCTCTGCGAGCGGCGCCCTATCACAAACTCGGTCATCATCAGGGGGATGCCTATCAGAATTACGAAAACGATGTAAATGGTGAGGAAAGCGCCGCCGCCGTTGTTCCCCAGCATGTAGGGGAAACGCCACACGTTGCCAAGTCCCACCGCACCGCCTGCGGCGGCAAGTATCGCCCCAATGCTGGAGCTGAATCCACGTTGGTTGTCTGCCATGTTTTTTTGCGTTTTTTGAAAGTGCAAAGATACGAAAATTTTTAATTCGGAATGCGGATTTCGGAATGCGGAATTGGTTGGATTGGTGTATTTGATTGAATGTTAGTTTGTTATGTGGTGTTTGCCGACTTTGTAGAGACGGGGCATGCCCCGTCTCCAAAAAGGAAAGGTGGCACCATTTGTGGTTTTGTGCCTGTTAGGTTAAAAATCGCATAAAACAGTAAAAAAAGGTCAATTATTATCTGAAAAACCACATTTTTGCGCCGAAAAACAGTGGTTTCATTGTATGAAATTGCACCGAAAAGTGAATTTCGTACAATAAGCCCCATATTTCATACATTACGCGCGTTTTGCCGCCGAAACGGCTTTTTTCCATCGTATCTTTGCAGAAACAAATTTCAAAAACTCACAATTAAAAAACACACGACGATGAAAACCTTAAAAACCACAACTCTGCGCATGGCCTTGTTGAGCTTGGCTGTGCTTTTAGTAGCCTGCAATGGTGGCAAAGCCCACGAAATCAATGTCTCGGAGCATCACAACGACGCGATACCCGTTTCGGACAGGGATACTGTTCGTATTCCGATTATGGTGAGCAACTACGACACCGTTATTGTAGGCAATTTCACTGGAAAAGGACTGGACACCCTGAGGATTGTGCCGGGAAAGTATCAGACAATTTATACACGGTTGCAAACCGAAGGCGGTACGGTTGACACTAACGGCAATGAACTGGAATCTTTTAATGATGTCGAAATAAGGGATTCTATCAGCGATTATTGTAGGAAATGCACAATTGTGTCGAGCAACAAAAAAATAAAAGACAAGCAAATCGACTGGGTTGTCGAACCGCACATTTTCCTTTTAGGCGACCTCGACGGCAACGGCACCGACGAGTGGGGGTGCATAACCTACCGCCGTGGCTCTTTCCGATTTGTGGAGGGTAGAGATGCCGCACACGAAAGTGATTCCTATTCGATTGCTTGGTCCAGTTTCGAGTCGGCAGTGTACGAAATGAGGATTTTCTCTCTTGTTAAAAATCAGTGGAGATGTTTTGTCGCCGATGTTTTTGACGGGGCTATTCGGTATCCCTATGGGGATGGCCCCAATTCGGTGACGGATTTGTTTGCAGACCCGAGAAGTGTGATTGAAACAGAGAATTATGAAGCACAGTATGATACAATAAAGATTAGCGAAAGAAATTGGGTGTGCCCCGCCGACAAGAAAGGTTATGTGAAAATACGTATGCGCGACGACCATTGGGATTTTTACGGCATGGCGGCATATTTTTCGTGTTCCGATACTATAGCCAAAATCGTTTTTAAATAAACATATTTTATTTTAAATTGTTAATTGTTAATTATTTATGACACACAAAACATTCATTATCATGCTTTGCGCCGCCCTGCTTGTGGCGGGGTGCAACAATTCCGAATCAATCCCCGAAAACTACAGCGACGCGCTGTTTGTGGAGATGCTCAACGACACCACATTCCTGCACCAGGAACGTGTGTTGCAGGATACAGGAGAATTGGCTTTCTACGCCAGTTTCGAACAGCCTCTGCTCTGGCCTGAAACGGGCGACACCACCCTCCGCCGGATGGCCGATTTCTTCAACCTGCAGTCGGCGTTTAACGGCATGTACACCGACGAGCACACATACCAGAGGTATAATGGGGAAATTGAACGCGACTTGGAGAAAGAAATGCTGGCTGAGTGGGCAAAGATGAAACTTCCCGGCATTGCCGACACTTTCACCATGCGCAGGCTGGGTGAAGCGATGAAATTTATCCTTTCAAAATCGGACGACGAGAAAAAGAAAGATGTTACCGATTGTTCGGAGAGACTGTCAACTTGGTTGCCCGACGTGGATTCGACTAATGTCGCCGACAAGATAATACCAGTGCTTACCCCCAAAACCTATCTGCCAAAGAAATTGAAAGAGGACTACGAACTATACGTGGGAGAGGAGGCAAAACCCGACCAAGAACAGCTAAAGTCGTTGTATAAATCATATCTCGAAGAAAAAGATTTCAATGCAAAACTGTCGATGCTTTTCATGCTTCTTTACGATTATCATTACGATGACGGGGACACTGTGGCGTCGTTGCTGAAAGATGTGGAGCAGATTCTTACTTCGGGCAATTATTCCCCTTTGCTTCCGGTACTTTGGCGGGCCTACCGTGTGGATTATTGTAATAAATACTCTTGTCCCTCAACCTATTGCGAAATTCCCAACGTCCGCTTCAACTACTACCGCCGTTTGGTGGCCTACACCATGCTCCGCCACATACAAAACACCCCCGACGACGATGCGGCAAAGGTGGCTTTCTATAGTCTTGCATGGCGCGACAACATAAACCGGTTTGGACAATACTATTTTGGTAACCAGTCCAGAGCCGAATATATAGTCCTATTTTGGAACGGCAGCGTGCTATAGGCAATGGCAGGGCTTGTTTGTGCCCCCTTTTTGTGAATTGGACAACAACAAAAAAATAAATAGTCATTTGTAAAAAACATAACACCTTATGAAAAAAACGAACATGCTCCTTTTTATTGCCGCACTGATTGTGGCAGGATGCGTAAAAGAACAGCCCAAAAACGAAGTAAAAGAGTACTCTCGGGCAAATTTTGATACAGTTTACAATGAAATTATAACTGTAATGGATATGTATAGCGACACTGCTGTTGCCAACGACTACCTTTGTGAACAGATTAAAAAACTGTCGTCGGATGTGTTCGAAGTGGTCGCCACAGACAGCGATTTTGCCCATAATATTTACTTGCGTGCATTCTCCCGAGCGTTTTTTGCGACAGTGTCTCAGGATTCGAGGCCTATTCCGGTAAAATGTTGTGAAAAACTGATATGGGCACAAAATGTGTTTACGACATTCAGCTACGGTACATGGGATTATATGACCACCACAATGATGCCTTCGTGGCAAGAGTACGAAAACCGTAATGTGTATTTGTCAATTATGAAATCGACAGACGGAACAGAGGGACTGGTGGCCACATTTACAAACTATACCGATACGGTAATAAAAAATCCGACGATTGTTTTCGAAGGAAATGGCAGAGTGTTGTTGGAACTGAATTCAAAAAACACCACAATAGACGATAGCGAATCGGGAAACGGTGTAGTGCGTATGATTGTTAACTCGTTGGACGAAGTGCTTGATGTATTGAAACAGTCGCAGTTTATTCTCGCTTTTTACGATACATCCAAAGAACGCGTAATGACGGAACAAATGGTGTTGTTCCTCGATTATCAGCGAAAATACAACATCCAAGTGCGCAATATCTTTGGGGAGTAGCGGTTGCTCAGATGCTTAAAAGCGAGCAAGTTGTAGATTTGGAAATTATTTGTCGTCGGTGGGGTTGTCTACTTCCACAGGTCGGGCTTCGTCGAACATCCTCTTCATGGTGGGGTTGCCGCGTGTCAGCTTTTTGATGGTGAGTTCCTCGGCTTTGTCGTTGGCAAGGCGCAGGTTGTACTCCGAGCCGGTGAGGGCGTCCTTTATTTTCTGTAGGTGCTTTATCGACTCGTCGATTTCTTTGATGGCGTTTTGGAATTTCTCGCTTGCCAGACGGTAGTTCTTTCCGAACTTCTCTTTGAAATCCAGTAGTTGGTTCTCGAAATTCGACACGTCTATCGACTGGCTCTGGGCTATGGCCAGCTGTTTCTTGTATTCGATGCTCTTTTTGGAAGTCTGCACCAGCAAAGTGATGAGGGGTATGAAAAACTGCGGACGTATAACATACATTTTCGGGAAACGGTGTGACATATCCACTATGCCGGTGTTGTACAGCTCGCTTTCAGGTTCCAAGAGGCTCACAAGCACTGCAAACTCGCAGTTCTTTGCATTGCGGTCGGCATCGAGTTTTTTCAGGAAGTCCTCGTTCTTGTGCTTGGTGGCCGTTTCGTCGAGTTCGTTTTTCATTTCGAACATGATGGACACATATTCCGTTTCGCCGTCGTAGTCGCGGAAAATGAAATCGCCCTTGCTGCCGCCCGAAGCGTCGTTGTCTTTCTCGAAATAGGCGTTGGGGAAAAGCGGACGCACGCGGTTGAACTCCGTGCTGCAGTGTATCTCCAGCGTCTCGCCCACCATTTTGGTGGAAAGCCGCAATTTCAGGTCCTTGTAGTAGTCCACCTGCTCTTGCATGCTTTTCAGTTTGCTCTCGTACAAATCCTTTTGGTTGCTCAGTTGCGATGCGCTCTCGGCTTTCTGCGACTGCATGTCCGATTTCATGCGCTCTATATCCAAATCCTTTTGCGACAGTACCTCTTTGGCTTTCTGTCTGACCTCCATAACGGCAATCTGCTGCAGGTTGGCGCTCTGCTCTATCTTGGTTTCCAAGTCTTTGATAACCTTGTCTTTCTCGGCCAAAGCCAGATCTTGCTCCGCTTTTTTCTTGGCATCGTTGTCCTTTATATATTGCTTCATCTGCGCAATCAGAGAGTCTTTCTGCAAAAGCTCCTGATTTTTCTGGCTCAACGCCTGAAGGTGGGCGTTCTCAAGCTCCGATTTTTCCTTTTCTATTTCCACTTTCTGCTGCTGGCGCAACTCTTCCATGCGGCGGTGCACTTCCTCGGAGAACTGCTCGTTTTTTACTTGGTTTGCAATGAATGCATAATCGGCTTCGTCAACCGAAAAGACATTGCCACAATGGGGACATTTCAATTCTTTCATCGTATTTCTTTTTATTAATGATCACCGCAAAAATAAGCGTTTTTTTCCGAAAATCGCCAGTTTTTAACACTTGTTATGAAAAATGTCCTGATTAAAGTGCAAGAAAACGTATCCCGCCCGGCGCAATAAAAACAAGGTGAAGACGTTATTATATTTTGCGAACCGACTATTTTTTGGACCGATACAAGAAATAAAAGCAGATGCCATGAACAACGAAAAATTCTCACTGAAAAAACGCATAAAGAGTTTCTCCTACGCCTTTGCCGGGCTGCGGGTGCTGTTCCGCGAGGAGCACAACTCGTGGATTCACGCCACGGCAGCGGTGCTGGCCATTGTCATGGGATTTCTTTTCCGCATCTCGCCCATGGAATGGATAGCGGTAGTCATTGTCATCGGGATGGTGTTCGCCGCCGAGATAATCAACTCGTCCATCGAGCGGACCGCCGATTTCGTAAAGGCGGAGCGCGATGACCGCAAACGCGATATCAAGGACCTCGGCGCCGCCGCAGTCTTGGTTTGCGCCATATCTGCCGCATTGGTCGGGATAATCATTTTCCTACCCAAAATCATTGCCTTATGCTGCTGAAAACATTGAAAGACAACAACCGTCTCAACGAGACCCTGTTCCTTGGCGGACTTTCCCTGCTCTGTCTGGCGGTCTCCCTTTTCCGTTTCGTTTATACCGACACCAAGGTGTTCCTTTTCCTGAACTGGAACCTGTTTCTGGCATTCGTCCCCTGGGCGTTGTCGAGTGTGGTGATGTTGCGTCCGCGTCTGCGCCAGTCCAAATGGATGCTCGCGCTGCTGCTCTGCGTGTGGCTGCTCTTTTTCCCCAACGCCCCATACATCCTCACCGATTTGTTCCACCTGCGGCTCAACAGCTCCATGCCGGTATGGTTCGATCTGGTGCTCATCCTGCTCTACGCCTGGACAGGCCTGCTGTTCGGATTCCTCAGTCTGTGGGACATAGAGAACGTTCTGCGTAAAGGTGTCAAGCCGTGGATGGTAACCGCCATTTCGGTGGCGCTGCTGTTTGCGGGCAGTTTCGGCATCTATATCGGGCGCTATCTGCGTTGGAACAGTTGGGACATCCTCACCTCGCCTTTCCAGCTGCTGTACGACATCGGCGACAGGTTCGTCAACCCCTTCGCACATCCCCGCACATGGGGAATGACGTTGCTGATGGGAGTATTTCTGAACATACTTTATTTTTCTTTCCGGCTGATTCGCAGAAGGAAAGAATAGTTCGGGAAGGATTATCTTGCGGAAAATAAAATACGAAAAACGACGTTAATAGAAATCGAAACATATTACAAAAAAACATGAAAACATTTGTACAAAAAAATGTCATTTTATTTGTGCTCGCTGCAATAATTTCGCCCTGTATGGCCATTGATGGCGTCATTGTCCAAACCACTGACTACGCTTTCAGGGAAAAATGGAATTATTCACCCATCACTTCCACTTCCTTAATATCTATATCCGACACGGTTTTTCATGAACAGACTCTATTCATTACCGCCATCGCTTCTGACTGCAAACTTGATTCCCGAAAGATGGCTGATGTTGTCTATTCGGTGAAAGTATTCTATCCGGACCATACTCTATATACCAAATGGGAGAATATTCCTTTGTTTCAAGGGAAAAGCTATGACATCAAACACTTGCACATGAGTCAGCAGGTGCAGAATCTCACATTTCAGGGGAAAGAACCCCTTGGAACATATCAGATTGAAATGGTGATTACGGACAATGTGGCAAAGACATCTAAAACCATTGAATCTAAATTGGTTTTGGCAAACTTGCCGTCCTACGAATCCATATCTTTTAACATGACAATGCTTGAGCAATGGATGGACAACTATTATCTCCATCCATGTCCCGAACAGGCTTTGGCAGCCTATCTGTACGCGAGTCAGCAAGACCTGCTAAGTGAGGAAACCAGATTTTGGCCTATTCTTAGCATGGAGAAGGAAATCTATCAACATAACAGTTTTCTTTATCCGCAATTATTGGATTGCTTTTCTCATCAGGATACCACAACGCAACAACATCTTCTTGTTCTTATTCATTATCTAGGACTGGATGATGCCAAATTCCGTGCTTTCTTGAGCACATATAATCAGTGGTATCTCTCCTATTTGGATTCCAATCCTTATCCGGATATTTATGGGGAGATTAATTCGCCTGTTTTATTGGACATGCTATGGGGAAATTTTATGGCCAGTGGCAGTTACCAGCCTATATTAAAACTTATTCATACTCTGGATTATGCAAAATACGAGAAATGCCTTGAGAAATACAAGAACAACGAAGATTTGAGAAATGCTTCTGAAAAGGAATTGAATGATGTGGTCAAATATATGTCCTACAAATCATTAGTTTGGTCGTTGACAAGCAACTGCCGACGACATAATATTGTAAAACAATATTGTGAATGGGCTTCAGAGCATGAAAAGCTGTCGAAGCAGCAGCGCAAGGATCTCAAGTCAATTCTCGAAAACAGTTCTCAAAACTGATAGTGGTTTGTATCACCCCCCCCAAAAAAAATCAGGACATAATAATTTGGATACCTGCCAACAAACAGAAATGTCGTCAAATATTAAAAACACAAAGTTTATGAAAAGTAAACGTTTTACAACAATCCTCAGCACGGCCATGGTGCTAATGAGTATGGTCGCCTGCGCCATCGCGGTTACAAGCTGCAAAAATGAAAACAAACTCGCTGACTTTAAAAGTATTCAAGAATATATCGGAACCAAGGATGATGAATACTGCAAGGTGGATTCAATAAGCGGCTATACGACATTCTCCGCCAACAACAAAGTAGAAATTGTTCCCGAAGAAATCACAAAAGAGCAATATGAGCGCCTGCTAACGGACAAACACACAGTGAAACCTGTGGCTATCGACACCAACGCTCCCCTTTATGCGGGATTGTATGAGAAAGGACTGCAAAATTGTATGCGATACGACTTGGAGCAAGGGTTTATGGAAGGTGATGAGTTGCTGGAAGAAAGACGAGGCAATCTTTCTCAACCCAAAATTCCCATATATCATTACCCCGAAACTAAGCAATATGTATTTGTTGTTTATGCCCCGCTGACTACCCTGTCGTCCATGATGACCGAGGATGGTATTGTCGACACCACTTATATGCAGTCCGAAACAAGAACCTACGGGACTAACAGGATATTTGTCGGTCAAGAAGGTTTCGACTGCGATTTCCACGGTTCACTGTGGTTTTATAGATATAACCAGCAACAGCACCGCATGATTACGCTATGCCACTTTAAAGATTATCGTTGGAGCAGCGAAGGTGTATATTTAAACCTTTGTTGGATTAGTAATAATGAATTGTTAGTTGCGGCGGCCTCCAACGGCAGCGGCAGGGAATGGGTAGGTGGCTACACATCAGTCGGTCTCGCCCCGTTTGGAACACCTGTTTTTTACAAACTTACAATAACGACCAAATAAGAGCCGTCGTTTTTTGCATTTGAGAGATTGTTCTTGCTATATTTGCAAAGAGGCAGACGAAATCAGATAAAAAGATTTTTGCCCGCACGCAATTTTATCGGCTGGGCATCGTTATAATCTAAAACCAGCAAACAAACAGAATTCAAATGGCATTTATGTGGAGAAATACGAAACCAAACTGGATAAAAGCTATAACATCAATACATTAAAAAAGAAAAACAAATTCGACGAACCTTGTAAGAAAAGATGAAGAGGAAAGGTTCTTATTGCCGTTGGCAACCGGAGCGGAAACATTGACCTGTCAGAGGCGGATTACAGGATGCGAGGCCGTTTTTCGGCCCTGCGCAATATAACCCGCGGAATTGCGTTAATGGTGTGATATTTTAATGCTTGACAATATGAAGAAAACATTTTCAATGCTGATGACCGCCTGCTGCCTGATGACGGCCGTTTTATTTGCATCTTGCTTTTCACCCAACGGGCATTCGAAACATTATACCCCCGAGATGATGGCAGAACATTATGAAATGTACAAGCAACAGATGGAGGAGTTGCGTAATTATCTTCACCATGCTCTTAAAGACAGCTGTGAAATAGAAGTGGAATTTGAGGGGGATAGTCTGAGGCAGTTTTATATCGGGAACCGTTATGGCTCTTCCAATTATTTCTACAAGGAAGCTCGTGCCCATCAGGATTCCATGATGTCCGTCGTCGGACTAACGCGGCAGAGTTTTAACGACATACAGCAAAAATTGAAATCAATGGGCTGTATAGGTGTAAGATATAATCAGTACCATCCAGATGAAATAGTGATTCTTTTCCAGCGAAATGATATGGGGTGTTATAGATACCTTATATGGACATATCCTATGACAGCCGAAGAGATAGCCAATGCGATAGATTTTCCTTTACATATCCCCTACAATGACTATTGCATTTTTGACTATGATGGGAGCATGGGGGCGTTCGATACGGGAGGATGGAACGAAAGCGAAAAGAAACAGTTCTTGAAAAAAATCCAACAACAAAATAAATGAAAAAATTAGCATTTGTAGCTGTCGCCTGCTGCCTGCTCACGGCCGCCTGCGCACAGAATCCACAACAATCGAATAATTCAACAAATCAACAGCTAAACAATATGAAAAAGACATTAGTAGCCTATTTCTCGGCCACGGGAACCACCAAGGCCGCGGCACAGAAACTCGCCGATGAGTTCAACGCCGACCTCTACGAAATCGCCCCCGAGGTGCCATACACCGACGCCGACCTCGACTGGCGCGACAAAAACTCACGCTCCACTATCGAGATGAAGGACAAGAGCTCGCGTCCCGCCATCAAGGACAAGTGCGACAACATCGCCGACTACGACACGGTGTGGATTGGCTTCCCCGTGTGGTGGTACACAGCACCGACCATCGTCAACACCTTCATCGAAGCCCATAACCTCGCCGGCAAGGTCCTCAACGTTTTCGCCACCAGCGGTGGCAGTGGCGTGGAAGGCTCCGCCAACGACCTTAAAAAGGCGTATCCTCAGTACAAATGGGGCGAAAGCAGGTTGATGAATTGAGAACCGAAAGCTTCAGAACCAAGTGAGTTTTGGATGAAGAAAGATGGCGGAGAGTGTTTTCTATCTCCGATTTTATTGCATTTCAGCGAATACTATAAGTCTTGCCTTATAGTATAAAATATTCCTTCCATCACATACTAAAAAGCGACTTTCGCCGTTTAATTTAGTTATTGACGGACGAAATCTGCCGTTATTCAATTGTAATAAACTGAAATACAGATGGAAGATATATTAAAAATCGCCGACCGGACTTTCAGTTCGAGGCTTTTTATCGGAACGGGCAAGTTCCCGTCGAACCAAGTGATGAAACAGGCTATCGAAGCCTCTGGCAGCCAGATGGTTACCACTGCTCTCAAACGCCTCAACACCGAGGACAGCGCCAACGAGGACGTGCTGTCGTTTATACCCAAGTCGATACAGCTTTTGCCCAACACATCGGGCGTGCGCAATGCCG
>Ga0247609_10004633_pt1 | contig 13625 bp, 13 predicted proteins | sample 172DNAGHGlowgp2_FD_193487 | JGI IMG/M metagenome (GOLD analysis project Ga0247609, IMG submission 193487) | Sheep rumen microbial communities from Palmerston North, Manawatu-Wanganui, New Zealand - 1728 DNA GHGlow gp2 | ecosystem: Host-associated > Mammals > Digestive system > Stomach > Rumen ...
TATCGCGGTCAGCGTTGTAATTGTAATCGTAAGTCTCATTTTCTTCAAAAAGAAGAAGTGGCTGTAAAAATTTCGGGAACAGTTTAACTGTTCCCGATTTTTCGTTTATTTGGATATGAGCTTGATGAATTTCTTGTCGTTCATCTGCTCGTTGGTCAGGTATTCGCCGTTGTAAAACAGCGCATAGGTGGTTATTGGAGTCGGAGCATTCTGCGCGGCTTCCTTAGTTTCGATGTGGATAGCCTTGAATGGCACGCCGAGTTCCTTTGCGGTCTGCTCCAGTATGGGAACATACTTCGCATTGAACGGACACTGGCTCGTGTAGTAGAGGACGTAGCCTGTCTCGTCGATGTGCGGGTGCTTGGCGCAGTCCCTGAACCTCGGCGGCTCTGCATCGTCGGCGAACGGCAGATACCAGAGCTGTACGCCGTTATCAGCCTCGTCACAGACAGAAAATCCCTTGTACTTCAGGAACTTCGGGTCTGCGAGGAAAGGCTTCTTCTTTGCGGACGACAGGATACAAAGTCCCTTTTTGCCCTTGGATTTGCTGTCCTCGATACAGGCGTTCAGCAGGTCGTTTGAGTAGCCGTGTCCCTTTAACGAGCCCGATACCCACAGGCAGTCGATGTACATATAGCCCTCGGCAATGAGCGGATTCCACGCATTTTCGGCAGGGATATACTCGATGAAGCACTTGCCGCGCTCGGTACTTTTCAGGAACACAAGACCGTCGTCAAAGCGCTCCGAGAGCCACGCCTTCTTGGACGAGACCTGTATATCCTTGTTGTTGGAGATAGCACAGCAGATGTGCTCGCTTTCGATGTTTTCCTTTGTAACTCTGATGTATTCCATAATGCCCTCCTTAGTGTGATTATGATGATTGTGGCTTGCTGTGAGGGGCGTTCTTTGAAACTCAGCCTTGCAAGCGACTTGCTGATTAGGTTTGTCCGACCGCATTGTTCCACGTGGAACAAATGCTCTGTATGTCAGTCTATAGGCTGCTTGCTGTGATATTACAGCCTGACACTTACGCCGTTGAGCTTCAGTTTGAGCCATTCACACTTGCATATTACAGGCGACGGCTCGTAATAGCTGCCTGTTGTGAGTTTGTTGAGGACAAGGCAGCGCTGCGCCATACAGTACGGCTGATTTGTACAGCCGTTACATTCCTCGGGCTTTTTTCTGTTGAGGCAGTTTACCTTTTCGGCGATGCTTTCATCAACTCCGTCAAAGATGTTTCCGATTGAATAAGATGGGTCATTTGCTGTATACATACAATGATACAACGAACCGTTTACTCCTATCTGGAATCCGTCAACGCCGACTTCGCAGTCGCCCATTATTTTGACCTGTTCATCAATTATTGCAATGCGGATGTTTTTATCAGACCAGTTTTCCTGCCTGTATTCCCTCACCTTTATCGCCTCATCATAGAGAAGCCTGAATTTTTCGTCGCTCCAGTCCTTATTGAAGACGTCGATGCCTGGAACGATCGTTGTGAATCCCAATGAAACGGCAAACATAATGTTATCAAAGAAGTCTTCGGTGTTGTCGGGAGTTACGACCATTCTCAAACGGACATCGTTGTTCTTGAGCGCCATTATCTTTTTTATGTTTCCGATGATAAGGTCGTAGGTTCCCTCACCGCTTCGCGTGATCCTGTTTTTGTTGTGCGACTCTTTTGCTCCGTCGAGACTTACGCTGACCTCACTGATACGGTTAATAATATCTTCGTCCATAACAGAACCGTTGGTAGTCATGGAGGTGAAATAGGTTATCTCATCATCTGCTTCAAACATATCAAGAAAATACTTGATGATGCCTGTGTTCAGCATCGGTTCGCCGCCGTGGAATCCTATCCAGAGCGTTTTTTTTCTGCTCCTTTTTGCCTGAGTCCTTATGTATTCAAATACTTTATCCGCTGTTTCGCGGTCCATGTAATTTGAAGGCTTGTTTTCGGTCTCATAGCAGTATTTGCAGTTGAAATTGCAGTACGATGTTGTCCAGATCGTGAATGCGAGGTATTCGCCGTCAACAACATAGTTTTGTTTACTTAATCCCATAAAACTGCAAGCTCCTTTTTCTTTCTGTCGCAGTACTGCTGACATTTGGAATTATTCTTCTGAAGATAGCAATACTGGACACAGGTAACGCAGTGGAGTTTTACGGGACAATCTGTGCATTTTTTACTCTTTGCAGGATGAATATCACAGAAGTTCCTGTATCCTTCCGATCTTTCATATTCTCTCTTTTCAAAGAAATCCTTCAAGGAGGGGATATCCTTTACATTGCCGAGCTTGAATTGCTCCTTCTGGAGGGTGTTGCACGGAAAAATATCACCGTTACTTCCGATCGTGAATGTAGTGGTACAAGCGTTGCATGATATTCCTGCGGGCAAAAGGTTTGAAGCGAAGTATTTTTTTCCGTCAAGAGGCTCGGGAACATAAGGTGCAAAATCTTCATCCTCTGTACAAGGCATAAGGTCAATATTCTGCTTGCCTCTTCCAACGGAATCAAAATGCCTCAGGATTGGCTTTGCACCGACAGATTCGCACAGCTTGAGGAATCTTTCTACGTGAGGATTGTTCTGCTTTATCTTTGTCATAGACAGCGAGAAGGAGTCCATACCGTTTGCCTTCATAAGGTCAACGTTTTTCATTACTTTGTCAAAAACGCCCTTGCCGCGTACAAATGCACACGTTTCTTCATCAACACCGTCAAGGCTGAATGAAAAGTTTTCAAAGAGCGATGTAAGCTTTTTGGCGTTGCCTTCATTGATAAGCAGTGAATTTGACATCAGCTGATAGTCAGCTTTTATCTTTGATCTTGCATATTCCGTAAGCTCGAAGAAATCGTCTCTGATCATGGGTTCGCCGCCTGTAAAGGACATCGTGCTGACTTTCAGCTCCGAGAGTTTATCGAAGGCATCCTTCCACTCCTGAGTTGTGAGCTCGCTGTCTGAGCTGTCGGAATCAGAAACGTGCTGTGCATCTGCACAGCAATGGATACATCTGAGATTACACTTGTTTGTCAGTGAACAGCTGATATCATATTCGTATTTTTCAGGCTCCGAAACAAGTATACCATTCTTATTCATACTTCCGAGGATAGTCTCGAAATACTTCATATCATCCTTGTCCTCGAACCAGCTGAGGCACTCTTCGACCGATACTTTCTGGGAAATAAAAGTATCAAGGATCTCAAAGCATTCCTTTGTAAGCTTAAAAGTCTGACCGTTTTCGGTATTTGCAATTATTACCTTGTCCTGATATTCGCTCTTTGCGAAAGAGCGGCAATACATTAATGTTTTTTTCTTATCCATTGTTTTTTTCATCGCTTTCATTTTTGTTTATAACGTTTTCAAAAAAGAGATATGAATACTCCAGATCTCTCAGGTCATCCACATCGATCGGTTTCTGAAATACATATTCCATGTATCTCAGGAACTCTTCTATATTATACCATAGGTACGAGTTGTTCTCTTCCATCAAATAAGCGATCCGCATTTGTTCGGGAGAATTGACTTTGAAGAATTCGCACAGTGAATATAAGACCTGATGATACCCTATGCTGTTTTCTACAAGATATTCTTCCTTTTCATGGTCGAATACGGTTTTATTAATGGAGTCGACCTCGCGTCCGAATGGCTTGGTTTCATATTTATCAGCGTAACAGTTCCTGTTCAGATAAGCTGTTACGTCCGAGCCGTATATGTTGTTCTCGTACATTATTTTGGCAATAAGACCTGCCGCAAGTGATGTAGCCTTACTGTTTCCGCTGTATACACATCTTCTGCCATAAAGTGCCTTTGCAACGACTGTTTCGGAAGAACACTGCAACTGGATCTTCCGTCCCTCGTTCCAGCGCAACTCATCATTCGGCATATTTCCGCCTATTACACCTATTACACTGCCAAATTCTGCCGGCATGGAGTTTTGGTCTCCGTTTTTGACAGAAAAAATCAGCAGTTTTCCGTCGCTGTGGATCTTATTGCATATTTCTTCAAGCTTTTCAGACTTCAGAGACGCTCTCAGACTTGAGCTTGATACGATCATATCCACATCAAGCCGTGAAGCGTATTCCAGAGCTTCTTCCAGAACTGATTCATTTGTCAGCCCCGAGACTCCCAGAAGCTTAATAATATAAAATTTCGTATGCGGGCAGTTCCTGTCGATAAGTGCGACACTTTGAGTCCCGTGCCCGTTAAGATCGTCCGCGCGATCGTCACAAAAAACTGTTTTATAGTAATGATCATATCCAAAGCCTTTACAGCCCAATATCCTGTTCTGCTGCAAGAGCTCATCATATAATACTTTGTCGATCCCTGTATCCAATACAGCGATTCTGATATCAGGCATATCTTACCTCCGTTGAATAAAGAACATGCCATGCGGCCTTTTCTGTTTACTCAATTCAGCGGGAAACAGTCTGAAATGAAAGTTTCCCGCTTCATGAGTTGTTTTGCTTTACATACGATTACGATGCAATACTGGCTTTTGTATATTACAGCGCCGGATTACCACATCTTGGAGATAAAGCTGGTATAAACAATATAGGGGTGACAATAACCATATTTCGGATTGGAGGGATCCATATTACAATAAAAAAATGCTGTGTTACCGGTGTATGCAATTGAACTCGGGCAATCAGCGTTGCAGGGTCTTGCCTGTGCTTCAACATTAAAATCAAGCTTTTTTGAGAGCTTTTTGATTTTCATTTTTGATCTCCTCCTGATTCTGTAGATAGATTTTTGATAATTGCTTTTTTACTGATTACAATGACGTATGCATTAGTGTGTTTGATTACTTCACCTTAGAGATCCAGCTTGTGTAAATAATGCGCGGGAAGCAACTGGGAATACCAAACAGGCTTTTGTTATTAGTAAACTCATAACTAACAGGGCAATCACGACCGCAGGGTCTTGCCTGTGCTTCAACATTAAAATCGAGCTTTTTTGAGAGCTTTTTGATTTTCATTTTTGATTTCCTCCTGATTCTGTAGATCAAATCTTGGTAATTATATGATCAGTGCTTTGTGGAAATGAAGCTTGTCCATACCGCGTGGATATGGCAATTGGTGGGCATACCGTTATTATCAATTCTTGAGGTGTTGCCGACCCATACATAGCCGCCGGGGCAATCAGCGTTGCAGGGACGCTTCTGAGCTTCAACATTAAATTCAATTCTGTTTGCGAGTTTTTCGATTTTCATTTTTCATTTCCTCCTTGGTAGATCAGTTTGTCGAATGTACAACGGAATGTTTACTGTAAATAGTATTCTTACGAAAGATGCAAGCTATCAATACATTTTTGAGATGAAGCTTGAGTAAACAATGACCGGAGTGCAATGACGCGGAATGCTTGTAAGTCTTTCAAAAAATGATTTGTTGTGGACATATATGATAGACGAGGGGCAATCACGATTGCAGGGTCTTTCCTGTGCTTCAACATCAAAATCAAGTTTCTTTGAAAGCTTTTTGATTTTCATAGTTTTCCTCCTTAAATAGTATTTATCAGAACCTTGCCCGGTATTGCGCGCCATACCAACAAGGTCGTGACCAAGAATACGGCTATAGCTCCACAAAAATGTGATATAGCCTTTGAGGCAGATACAGTGCCGTTATGCGATTATATCGGCTATCTCCTTGTCGGTACGGATCAGGTTCCTGTTACTTAATTCCAGGATCTCATCACAATCGTAAAGTATCTGTTCGTCGTGAGTAATGATAATAAGAGTTTTATCGGATAGTTCGTTGTAGATGGTTTTCATGACTTCCTTTTCTGTTTCTGAATCTATCGAAGAAGTCGGTTCATCCATGATAATGATCTGTTTGTCGCTCAGCAGTGCCCTTGCGATAGCAAGACGCTGGCGCTGACCTGTGGAAAGCGTCGTACCGTTATCTCCGATGACGCTCTGAATATTGTCGTCCAGCTTTGTGATATCATCATAGAGTTTCAGCTTTCTGAGCATATCATATATTCTTTCATCGTCGATATCGCTCGAATTCATGACGATATTATTGTAGATGGTATCATTGAACATTATCGGATTTGCTGAAACATACATAATGCTCTCGCCGATACTGTCTCTGTCAAGATGGTCGATTATCTTGCCTCCGATGAGTATCTTGCCGCAGGTGGGCTTCCATAAATTGAAGAGAAGCTTGATGATCGTGCTCTTACCTTCGCCTGTTTTTCCGATAATACCGTATTTCTTTCCTGTTTTGAAGCAGCAGTTTACATTGCGCAGTATTTCAGTCCCTTCATCATATGAAAAATCAACATTCTGAAATACAATATCATTCCGACCAGTGCTGAGCACCAGTTCTTCATTGTCTTCGCTTGTGTAATTGAGATAATAGCTTAAACGCTTGTAGATCGGCTTGACCTCAGAGAAATCAAATGTGAGGTCAGAGATAGAAGTGATGATTTTGATCAGCCTGTCTGAGCTGCTGATGAAAACTACGAGTACACCTATGGTCATTTTTCCCTGCAACACAAAGTAGCCGCCAAGACCGATAACGAGGCAGGTGGTGAATGCTGAAAGGAACTCGATGATATGCGAGCTCAGCAAGTGGACAAATGTGAGTGATCTTCCCGAATCGTAGGTGTCATTTATGGATCTCAGGAGCTTTTTGAAGCTTTTTTTCTTCATTCCCGACATTATCAGTTCAACAGGGTTTGAGATGATCGTCTGAAGAATAGAATCATATTTAACGTTGTTGTCGCGGTGCTGCTGGCTTTTTTTCATGATCTTGGGAGCAAAGATCAGCTGGAAGATGAGAACGAGCGGCTGAATAGCCAGTATAGCCAACAGAAGCTTCCAGTTGAGTATCGCAAGATAAGCCACATAAAAAACAAGCAGACTGACGGTATAAAGGATCGAAAAGATATTGTTCATGATGAATCCGCAGAACGAGGATGTATCCGATTCGACCGCAGTATATAGTTCGCCGTATTCATTTTTGGAAAAGAATTCACCGCTGCGTGAGAATATTTTATTAAGGCAGAACGTTTTTAGTTCATTTATGGATTTCAGAATGAGCTTACTGTTGCAGTATCCGCAATAGAAGCTGATACAGTTCTGGAAAACAACAATGGCTATGTAAACAAAAATATCGACGACCAGTTTGTCCATGGAGATCCCGGCAGTGACGCTGTCGATTATTTTAGCCATTTTAGATGCGGTCAGTATCGTGAGGTATGAAGATGCCAAGAGCATCAGTGATATGAGGACGAGGCTGAACATCCTTTTTTTCAGCATCACGTTGTATATGCTCTTTAGTTGTCTCGACAAATTTCGCCTTTTCACATTTATTGCTTTGATTTTACTCAAGAATTATCTCTCCTTAATGAAACGAAGCGGATTTTTTACATTTTAAATGTATATGTTATTATATTAAAACCGCTGTGTCTAATATTCTAATAATTTAGTATACTTGATTGTACTCAAAAACGCAATAGTATTTACAATAGATTGTTAATGCTGAATAAACAAGTTGAAAATTCATATGCAAATACTACAGTTTACTTTTTAACAATAAAACACTCTGGACGTTGTGCGTACATATGATAGAGTGGGCTAATTAGATAGTACATACAATCGATTCGTGTAAAAGGCGAAAAAATTTAACAATAGTATGGCAAAAATGTGAATCGGCAACAAATCACGCTCGGTTTTAAGTATAAAATATGCAAGAAATGACAGCTTGTATAATTGCTGCGCGGTTTAGTTGGTTCTTTTTTGTTATAATGACGTTGAATTTGTTTGCTAAAAATGATATAATAAAACAAAAATATTGCAAACCAACATTGAAAAATGGATTAACCATACTATGACACGATACAAATCCAGCCGCAAACCTCGAGTATTCGGCGCTTTCTATACTTAATCCATTTACCAAAGTAAAAATATGTTCAACGACGGTGGACCATGATTTTAGAAGTAAGTGACTACAAGTATTCGATCAATCACAAGATCAACTGCTTTGTCAATGCGTTGATATATGCGTTGGAGAATAAGAATATCACAATTACGCCTGTTGAGGCTATGCTGTATACACAAGCAGTAAACTTCAGGGCAATGATAGATTTTGAAGAAAACGGAGTTCCGACTCTGGAGATCATACCCGTTGAACTGGATTTTTTCAATAAGTTCGCTGAGGCGTCGAATATCAGACTGGACCATTATTCCGCTCTGGACCGCGATGCTGACATTAAGCTGATTTCTGATGCTATCAGGGGAAATACCTGTGTGACCGCAGTTTCCGATCAGTTTCAGATAGGATTTGCGATCTCCGAGGTGTATAAGAAGCTTTTTCCGGACGATCTTCGTATGCCGCATCATTTTATCACCATCCACGCCATTGAGCCCGAAAGCGGCAGGATGCTGTTTTCGGAGCCTTCATTCAGCCTCAGGAAGCATGACCACTGGATAGAATACGATGTTCTTGAGAAGGCAAGAAAGAGCAAGTGGTATCAGCTTGAGATAAATAAAGACTTGTACATAGTGAAGGATGTTTCGGGATTTTCGCTTCCCGATGCGGCTGAGACGTTCAAAAAGCAGATATCTTTGCTTATTGAACAGATAAGAGACAGTCTCGCAGTCATGAACGAGTTCTTTGAGAAATACATATACGGTCATGACGATAAAAAGCTCATCGAAACGAATTATTCGGGAATCGTTACCGCTTGTTCTATGTTTGATCAGGGCGGATATGTTTACAGGGATTATCTGTATAAGGAAGCCTCTCAGTATATCAAAGACAAAAGAGTCGTTTCTGCGTATAAGGCGCTTGAGAAAAAATGGCACTCTCTGACTAAGAATATCCGAAAGAAGTGTGATAAAAGCAATATGAGCTATGACGAGTATTGCGAACTTTTCGGTATGCTGAAGGAACAGGTCAATTATGAGCTCGAAACACATATCGAAGTAATCAATATGCTGCAATAATCAATGCATTATAGATCTGCCATTATTTTATGAAAGGATAAAGCGTATCTCTCCGTATAACATCGATTTGGGATATGCTGCAATTGAAAAGTGAAAAACAAACCGTTTATCAAGCTTTATCGCTCGCCCAGAGGATTCTATTTCTATGACGTCAACAGAGACACCATTGTCGGAATAAATGAAAGAATTTATGATTATCTTTCTGAAAACTGCCCGTATGAAGTGCTCGGCGAAGAGGATAAGGAGTACGTTGAGCATCTTCTTGAAAAAGGCTATTTATCAGACAAGCGTATTTCCGAGATCAAGCATGAACAAACTGACGAGATAGAAGAAATATTGTCAAGCAGGTGCCAGCAGCTCATTTTGCAGGTAACTCAGTTGTGCAATCTTGTCTGTTCTTATTGTCCTTATGCAAATAAAACTGATAATGTATTGCAGAGAAATCACGAAAACAAACACATGAGCTGGGAAGTAGCCAAAAAAGCTATCGACTTTTTTGCTGAGCATTCTTCTGCATATGACTCTCCTTCCATATCGTTCTATGGCGGAGAACCGCTTATTGAGTTTGAATTGCTGAAAAAATGCGTTGAATATAGTGAAGAGCTGTTCCTTGGTAAAAATCTCAGCTTTTTCATGACAACAAACGCAACACTTATGAGCGACGAAATAATCGATTTCTTGGCTGAACACGATTTCAAGCTGCTCATCAGTATTGACGGTCCTGCGTCGATACACGATATCAACAGAAAAAGAAGCGACGGAACAGGCAGCTTTGCAAGTGCTTTTGAAGCCCTGAAAAAGGCATATAAAAGATACGGTGATAATGCTGCTAACGGGTTGGAGATCAACATGGTCCTTGCTCCGGATAATGATATTGATGAAGCGTTCTCGCTGTTTGATGATGAATTCTTCAGAAACAATTCGGTTGGCATAAGTTCATCTGTTGCTGATGATGAATATCTTGAATATAAACTTGAATACCCGAACGAGTTCATTGCCAAGTACAATTACTACTTCTTTTTAGCTTTCCTAAAAACGATGAAGCTCGTAGAAGGGATAGATATTCCTGCGTTTTATAACCAGAGTATGTTCATCCTTAAGCGCAATTACCTGCGTTATAAACGCGGAATGAATTCGCTGCCCGATATTGGGTGTCCGGGAGGTCCATGTGTGCCCGGTCATTCAAAATTCTTTGTTAATGTTTACGGCGATATGTTCCCGTGCGAACGAGTAAGCGAGATCTCAAAATGTATGAAGATCGGATCTATCTATAATGGATTCGATTATGATGCTATAAAAAAGCAGATGAATGTTTCTCAGCAAACAGCCGATAAATGCAGGGAGTGTTATGCTCAGTTGCATTGTTCGCTTTGTCAGGGATATTCAGATGGCGGCGATGAGCTTGTTTCCGAAAAGAGAGCGGCAAATTGCAAGAGGTCATGTTCAAGGTTCGATTCAATACTGAAAACCTGTATTTTATTTAAGGAAACTAAAACACACTATACCTGGAGACCGTAAAATGAATTGTATTATTTATCCCTGTTCAAACGAATTGATCCCTTTCATTGATTATATAGACAAGATAGATAATGATCTGCATATAGTCAAAGCGGTTTGTCCCGTTGTTTGCAGAAGCATGGTTTCAGATGAGCTGGGCTGTGATATCAGTACTGATTTTGATGCATCACTTGAAATATGTGATACCGTCATAATCTGTGATTATAAGAACATCGGTTCAATGCACAAAGATGTCGTAAAAAAAATCATTCTTTCACTCGAAAAAAACAAGAATGTTATTTGCTGTGCTGAATTACACGAGAATGATTTGAAGAAAGCGTGCAGTCTTGCCAAAGAAAAGAACCTTGTATTCCGATGCAAAAACAAATATGAGTTTCCTGAAGTCGCTGATTTTTATATGAAACAGGAAAGCGTAGTGATCGGAATAGGAAGTATGTTTTCTCCTTTGAATACAGATAAGCTGTATTGTGACCTTATCAGGCGTCTTAATGAAAGCGGATATAAAACAGTAGGTATTGGAACAAGCAATAATAATATGCTCATTAACAGCTATACACTGCCTAAGGAAATATTCCGTTCTTCAAAAAGCAACGACGAGAAGGTTTTCTTCCTGAACAATTTTATCAACGATATCGAGCTGTTAAAGTGTCCTGATATCATTGTGGTCCAATTCCCCGGAGGAATGTCAAACTTTGCTGAAGAAGTGCTGGACGGTTACACAATTGATGCCTATACTTTTTCACAAGCCATTTCAGTTGATTATTTTATCCTTGGTATCCCCGTTAATGTTGTAACACCGGATCATTTATCCGAGCTGGATACCGAGTATAAATACAAGTATAACTGTCCGATAGATGCTTTTGCGGTCAGCAACAGCGACGTTGATATTGATTTGTGTTTTGATATCGGAGAGGTAGTAATAACTGCATTGGATAAAAGCCATGCTTTGGATTATATTGAAAAGTGTTCGGATATAAAGGGCTATCTGTTCTGCGATATGAACGACAGCAACCGGAATGCTTTGGTATCTGATTTTATTGAAAAATGTTCCAATAATGTTGAGGAGTTATAAAATGAGTTTAGACAGAGGTCAGATAACAGACAAAATAATAGGTATAATTAACGAGGTTCGTCATAGCTCTGAATCAATATCCGAGAAGGATTATGACATACCGCTCTTAGGTGATCACTTTGGTATGGATTATCAGGATCTGGTATTTATCTTTTTAGAGCTGATGGAGGAATTCAAGATCAGGTTTACTTGGGAAGATGTTAAAGACTATGGGTTCAACTCAATAAACGGTATTGCAGACAGTATTGAACGAAGAACTGACAATCATACCGCGTAAGTGCTCTTATTATTCAAGGTTGATATTACATATTATGCTATCCGTCACAAAACTAATCACTGTAATAAGGGGGGAATAAGAGATGAAGAAGCTTTTCAAGAAGAATTCTAAGGACAACAGAATCGTTAAGGCATTCAAGAAGTGCGCTGATTGTGTATGCTGTTCTTGCGCAGGCAAGCCTTCTGCTAAGAACAACTCCGATTTAAAGAGCGGTCTTAACTAATCTTTAAAATCGATCTTTTATCACAGATTATTTCTATTTAACGAAGTAATTATTTCTTTTTTTACAAACTACTAAGCTGACGAATCATAAATGTAATGTTAATATGCATAAGCAATTATGCATCGTACAGTGAAGCTGATTGTTTTTATAACAATCAACTTCATTGTATATTTTTATAACGACTTTTTAAAGGGATGTTTCTTGAAATGGGGAAAAATCGTATACAAAACAATAAGCTGAAACAGGCTTTTCAGTATTATAAACCCGTTTTCGGACTGCTGTTCAACTATAAGAAGAAGATAGCTGTTATTTTTTTGTGTATGCTTTTTTCATTTGTGATCGGCTTTGTACAGCCGCTTGCGTCACAGAAGCTTATCGATATAGGAATTGTTGAGAAGGATTTTAAGATCCTTTCGCTGATGTGCATCGTTTTGATGATGCTTTATATTATCCACGCTCTGTTTGATTATATAAAAGAGAAAAAAAGGCTTCAGATCTATAACAATATTCGTTTTGATCTTGAGGTGAAGTCCTTCAAGCATTTGTCGTCGATCAGGATCGACTATTTTAAGAATAAGAATATTTCGGCTATATGCCAGACAATAAAAGAAGATATTCTCAGCATTTCAAGTATTGCACATTCGGAATCGTTTGAGATCGTAAGCGCTTTTCTCGGCGCGGTCGGCGGCGGAGTATCGCTGCTGATAATGGAGTGGAGGCTTTATTTGCTGACACTGGTTTTTCTTCCGATCAACGGCTTTCTGACATTTTACATGATGAACAAGAATATGCCGATACTTCGCAAGTACCTTGATAAATCGCGCGATTATTCCGAGGTGTACGGCGATTACATAAACGGCATCAAGGTTATACGTCTTTTCGGACTCCAGAGAAATAAAGAAACAGCGATACGAAGCAGAGCTGATGAACTGAAAACTCTAAATATGGACCAGTCGCTGATAAGAAAAAAGAACGACCTTATCCAAGGGCTCGTTATGAATTTCTTCTCAATTTCGATATATTTTGTATCAGGCTTGATAATGCTGAAAAACGATGTTTCTGTCGGAAAGGTCGTTGCGTTCGAGACTTATGCATTAATGCTCTCACAGCCTATAATCGTCGCATTTTCGATGATATTTGAGTTCTCCGCCCTTCTTCCGTCGATAAAGCGGCATCTGGAATTCATGAATTATCCCGAAGAAGTTCCGAACGGTATAGAATCGTTTGATAACGGCGATATCGTTTTCGATAATGTTTCGTATAGCTATGACAGAGCTGAGGACACATTATCGGATCTGAGCTTCAGGATCGAAAAGGGGAGCAAAACGGTCATCTGGGGCAAAAACGGCTGCGGCAAGACTACGCTCATCAATATGATACTGAGACTGATTTCGCCTGATAAGGGTGAGATCATGCTTTGCAACAATGATATAGGCAAGCTTGATATCAATCGCTACCGTGCATTGTTCGGAGTTGTGAGTCAGGATGTGTATCTTTTCAATGCAACTCTGATAGATAATATTTTTCTTGACAGGGAAATTGATAAGGAACGTTTTGAGCATATACTTGAGGTCCTTAATCTTA
>Ga0247609_10004634_pt1 | contig 13624 bp, 15 predicted proteins | sample 172DNAGHGlowgp2_FD_193487 | JGI IMG/M metagenome (GOLD analysis project Ga0247609, IMG submission 193487) | Sheep rumen microbial communities from Palmerston North, Manawatu-Wanganui, New Zealand - 1728 DNA GHGlow gp2 | ecosystem: Host-associated > Mammals > Digestive system > Stomach > Rumen ...
AAAACACTGTTTGTTGGTAACTTTTTTGCCATATTTTTTGCTATCCACACGTTTGAAAATGGTAATTCTGGTATTAATTGTTCTATTAATCTCACCTCTTTAAGACATGCATCAAGGTATTCTGATTTTTGACAGCATGGTAATGTATATTCCTTAAAAAATACATTCTCTGGCATCTCAAAAATATACGATAACTTTTTAAATGTATCCCGTATTTCGCCATCAGGATTAACTCTCCATACATTTTTAATACTTAAACCTCCTAAACAGCCGTATTCACCAGAAACTTCACCAATATGAATCAGCAAATCAATATCCTTTAATTCTGATGAATATTTTTGGTAAGTTGGTAAGGCAAAATGAACAGCGTAATCTCCATAATACCCACTTGTATGATCACAAAAAACAACAGAATCCCTACTTTTACAAAACTGATCAATCACCTTGGTCTCTTCCTCAGAAAAATCTCGGTGAGACCCAATAAACACCGCTATCCTCCCTGAAGGCATTTTAGGAAAACACTGATAAGGCTCTACTCTTTGAATTTTTCTGAGAGATGGTAGTGTAGAAACAGAAAAGTCTCTATCATAAAGGGTTTGAAGATCAATATGGACAGGCCCACCCCCATGCCTTGTTAACTCACACAAAGCATCATTAATCTTAACTTCACAGCTCCACTTATCTCTATTATTTGTAATAACAGGTAAATATACACTTTTCACAACGGCATCTGCGGGAGGGGTTCTACGGTCTATTGCCTGGTTGATAAGGTGTCCCATAATATCATGACCTTTTACGCCCGTAACCGCTAAAATTGGTAATTTCCTATAATAGGCTTCTGTGAGGCCCGGCAAATAATTACGAGATGCTGTAGCGCCTGTACAAGCTATTACTATAGGTTCTCCGCACTCAAGGCACATGCCACACGCTAAGTAAGCTGCAGATCTTTCGTCTACTGATGAATACACTTCAAAGAATGAATCGTATTGCACACAAGCCACGAATGACAAATGGGTGGTACCTGGACTTACAATGACCTTTTTAATATTAAACTCCTTTAATAATGAAACCAGATATTGAACATTTAGTTCGCTTGAATATTTCTTCATAATATGATAATGATTTTAAAATGAATACTCGGTATCATACCCGTTTATCTTAAGATGACTCCCGGCATCGCAGTATATAATCTCACCTGTTATACATAATGATGCGTCTGACAACAAGAAACAAGCCACCTCCGCAATCTCTGATGGTAAGAAGTAACGACCTGCCACACTGGAATTAGAATAATCATCTGTTAACCCCCTTTTTCCTTTAACCATATCTGTATATGTCAAACCAGGTGCAATTGCATTTACCCTTATATTTTTGGAATAAACTCTTCGGGCCAAACTTTGACATAAACTATTTATTGCCGTTTTTGTTAATCCGTATGGAATATCTGCAGATTTTCCTGCAGTTTCTGAAGAAAGAAAAAGAAGGTTTCCTCTTTCCTCCATTTTTATCTTTTTCTTTAAAAAGGCTTGTGCGAGAAAATAATTAGCACGGAGATTGGTATTAAACTGTCGGTCGTATCCGTTCTGATTTACATTTAAAATATTACCTTCGTGTAACGATATACCTGCATTAAAAACAACTGATGTTACTCCGTCCAATTCTGTATAAAACCTTTCAACTAACCCGTCAAAATCACTTTCCTTTTCCATGTCATGAACTAATATGGAAATTTTTTCCTTTTTCTCTATTGTTGACAATGCTTCCCTTAAAGAGTCTTCATTTCTGCCAGTAATAAGGACCTTTGCACCTTCTGCTACAAACTTCTGAGCCATAGCAAGACCTATACCTCTTGAACCGCCGGTTATTACTATGTTGTGCCCGTCTAGTATGTGATTATAATTAACACTTGAAATTTCAAGAGTCACCTTTTTTTGTGGTTTTAAAAGAATCGCCTTTGCTACTTTTCTAATAAGATTATTTACAAACATTATATTCTCTTTATCTTTTCTTTAACAATTAATATTAAATGACTTCGCTCATTTCGTGACATTCCAACAACAAAAGACAAAATGGAATTTTGAAGAACAATAAGCGCGAAAACAATAGCCGACAAAAATAAACGATTTGTATAATGTGAAAGAATTATACATAAAGGTATACTGATACAAGTCATTATCGTAACTCTTATCATAACATCTCTCATATAATAGATCACAGGAAAATTCATTTTGTGTCCTAAATAACCAACACGAACAAAATGAATAATAACTGCTATAATAACACGTATGCCAACCACCCAAATGGGAGATATCCCTAATAAAAGCATTACATACATAAAAGGAAGATTCAAAAGAGAAATAAAAGAAAGCAATAATTGATAATTCCTAATTTCTCCTGTAGCCTGCACCGACACCCATAAAGGTCCTGAAAGAGCATCTATCATACATAGAAGTATAGTAACTATAGTAAATTCTCTTGTATATTCAGGGACTATAGTCAACCAAGTCTCCAGTATTGGCGTTATACATACTATTATTGCAGGAGCAAAAATGAAAACCAGACAATATGAAAAGCGGGAGGTGCGACATATTAATTTTTCAAGGTCATTTTTTTGACCAGCAGCGTAAGTCTTGACAATTTGAGGTGAGAAAGCTGTTTGGAAACTGGATACGAAAGAACTAACTGCGGAATGCACCTGATGCGATATACCCAAGGCTGCATTAAGAACAACCCCATAAAAAATATTAAGCAATATATTCATACCCTGTGCAACCCCTGTACTTGCTAAACTTCCAAACATGCTCCAACCAGAAAAAAACATTAATTGCTTAAACAGAAGCTTGTCCCAAAAGAAATGGTATCGAGCAGTGTCAAATTTATGGTTACAATAAAGTATATAGAGGCTATTTACAACGCAAATAACCACCAACATAAGTACAGCATAAAAAACTAGTGCATCAATTGGTGCAATTGCAAGCATAAATACAATCATCAACTTAAGGACTGATTCCAAAATACTAACATATGCGAAGAAAGACATACGTTCGTATGCAATTATGCATGCGCTATAAGGTATTCGTAAGATGTTGACACAGCAGCCTATCAATGATAGATGATAAACCCATATTGAAGCTTCATAACGTTCTAATGGAATATTGAGTTGTGTTAGCACAAACCATAGTCCTAACGTCTCACCAAGTATTAATATAAGAAAAGCTATACAAATATGAGCTGTTAAACTCATACTAAACACACGTTTCACCTGACGTGTGTTACCTTTACCCAGCTCGTAATTCAGGAAACGCTGCGTGGCAGTAGTCATAGCGCTATTCATAAAAGAGAAAAGCACCACAATGCCGCCTACAAGATTATATATACCGAAATCTGTTTCACCTAGGGCATCTAATATCGCTCTACTTGTATAAAGAGATATTAGCATCACAAAAAACGTTCGAATATATAAAAGTATCGTGTTTTTTGCAATTCGTTTATTTGATGTAGCTGTATCTTGCATTTTTATAGTTTTCTTCTATCGAAAATTTTCATAACTCAGAAGGTGATGGCTTTCATTGCCAGGTAATTCTAAAAGGATGGAATGATTGGTTATTAGTGGTTTAGAGGTCCCTTATATGAAGGGCATCGGGATATTGAGTTATTTAGTTCTAACGCAGCTATCAGCTGGCTGTCTAACTCATCGGGTGGAATGGAACTTAAATATCATTTATTTATCTAACTAATGAGACCATAAATGTCAAAGCGAAGTTAATACGATTATGGGTAGATAATTATTAGCTATATTCATTATCCAGCCAAGTGGAAGAATCCTCTGAATAATCGCCTTTCACAATCTCATCGAAAATATTCATGGCTGAATGTGAACGACACAAATCCCTAAAAACATCGATAGTATAACGAGAGCCAGGCCTTCCGCTCGTATTTAAAAGTCTACGAAACTGGCCTATGGCAGACGTAAAGTCACGATTGCAATAATACTCGTACTGGATTTGCATAGTCGGAACAAACAAGGAAACGCCACGTTCTTTTGTGTCCTCCATAGCTTTTATCAGCTTTTGCATTTCATCTTTACTAGCTGAGGAAGTATGAGTTAGGCAATTGAAATATGCACGTATATGATATGTGTTATGTGAATTATTCTCAAAATTTATACGAGCGAGCGATAACGCTGATGTGTAGTCTTTCAATTTACAAAGAACAATGACTTGTTCGTGTTCTACTTTAGCAACTGAGGTCAAAGAGAATATATTCCTGCCATTGTCTGATAAGGAAAGTGAATAATAGTACTTTGCTTCTTCCCACTTACTCTTCTTCTTGTGATGACGCCTGTAAAAACCCTGTAAATAATTATAGTCGAAAGGAGTATCCTCGAAGAATTGTACTTCCCTGTTGAAATCATCGAGTCGCTGCAATCTGCACAATGAACAGCACAGGAATCACAGTCAAACGACTTTAATACCCTTATCAATTAACGTCTGCGTTATCATCGCTTTCAAAGAACCAAGGAAACCCTGTGCTCGTTTAATGGCATCTTCCTTAGCGGAAGTTTCTATCATTGGAAGAGTTCTGAACCTATAGCATGCATCTTCAAAGAGAAAATCAACACTCTTGCCAACAGTCTCCTTCTTCACTTCACCTTGCTGAATATCGGCATCGTATTGATCCTTGTACTTCTTCAGAATTACCGACTTGAATAGATTGTAAAGGGCTTTCTCACTTTGATTCTCTGCCTTTTCAATCAGCAAATCCGTTTCTTTAAGCAATGCTTTTTCTATCAATTTATTATTGTTATCTTGTTGTGTCATATGTTGTACTAATTTTCACTGCGGTGAAAAAGCTAAAGCCATGCGGCTCCATCTTCCCACCAATATTTTACATTCTTTTCCGTTCTTATTAAAGTTAAAGGTGCAGGGAGATGATGGAATATCTGACCCCTCCGTTCATCCCCTCACGTGCTTTGCGCCAATTGTCGCGGCTATAAAGATATGCCTTACACTTGTCGAGCACTGAGAAGCCGACTTTGATTGCAACACTCAGTTGCTCTCTTCATCGTCACCCCTGCACCACAATACACCATGCCCAATACATACTTGGACAAGGCGATTGAAGCGGTTCCCAAATTGGAGGAACGCATTGTTTACATGTCTTCAAGTCATCGCCTGACACTCAGGCAACCATGAAAAGCCGGCATCTATCCCCATAGATATTAATCATAAGGCGGAAGTACAACATCTTGCTTCATTTTCGCTTCTCAGAGACGAAGCCTATATCGTTCAATCCAAGTTTCTTTTCATATACAAATGATAGGCGAACTTCTGTGGCGTTACCATCTTGCGATTTCAAATATAGTCCGCGATGGCACGCTGCGGGGTAAATTTATTCAGCATCTTCTTGATACCTATGGGAGTTAATTCGACTTGAAACTCCATGTAAAGCTATATATGGGACTATAATTCTTTATACACTTTTGGCATAATGCCATTTTTTAATCCAATGCGCAATGAGCAACATTGCTCTCTGAGTTGATGACTAAGCCATGCCTTATCAATGATGGGCGTGAAGAGCATTGCTTGTAGAAGCTTTATCTGAAGTTCTTCCCATAGCATGGGCTTGGAACCAATGAAATGATAGGATTCACCGCTTGAAATGAGCCATCCGTGACCTAAACCAAGAATTCCACAGACATCTGCGGCTACCAGACTGTTCACTTTTGACGCAGATATATGGAAATCCAGCATTGGAAGATGCAAGCTTCCCACATCAGACAAAATCACCTTCGAGCATAAAGCGAAGTTATCAAGCGGCATGTGACCTAAAGATGACAAGTTAGAGACTGACAAAGTTATAAGTTCTGGAACTGGGTTGTGGCGCAGAGCCTGCATAATGACCCGTTCAGAGAACTGCGGATTGTCAAATGAACTTAACATAATGCCATCCCAGAACGGCAGATGGTACTGCTCACGCATTTGCACGGCAAAGTCGAACATCTGTTGCTCTGCCTCAGTCCACTCATCAAACTGATTCTGCACCATCATCTGGCGGGGATAATGGTGGCAGGTGAAAGCTGTAATATGCGGATTGGCCTCTGCTATATATGGTAGTAACTCTATTGTCGTCATATCATATAGGTATCATAGGGGCGAAGCGTAGCTTCAATATGCCGGAACAGACGATAATCAAAATCCTCGTAACGGGCATCACCCTTTAGTTTCTTGTCTGAAATTAAAACCTGCGAAATGTTATAAGTCTCATCGACCTTACAGGGCAAGGGCTTTTCCACGCCACGCACAACAACGACTTTCAGTTTCTTTATTCCGTGGCGATATGCATAAACACAACGGGTGTTGCCTTCAATAAGGTAGAACTTACCATTATGCTCCTCTACCAATGGCGGGCCGATGATGGAGTCCTTACCATTTGGGAATGTCAGCATTGCTGCTCCGAACTGGATGATACGTTCCCCATATAAGTCAAACATGGTCTGTATTTGCTTGTACTTCAAGGCACGGATATAAGGGTTCATAAAAACAATGTCCTTAAGTTCCAGTGTCTGGAACGAAAAGTTTGCATTAGCGTATGTCTGTTCGTTTTGAAGCAATTGAAATAAGGCTTCATCCCGTATGGATTTTATGTCAATGCTTACCTTCCTACTTGTAGCGGTTTCTGATACATCCTTTGTGTATTTGAGAATCCACTCTTTAATGAGAGGGCTATCCAAGGCGTTATTGTAGTACTTACCAATGAAAGACTCACCATCCTTGTTGTACACAATTCCGCTCCAAATGTCATGTGAATAGAAAAAATAGCCTTTCACTGTCTGATGCTCCAATTCTAAAACAGTGCACCCCATAGCCCGCAACATCCTTCTTCTGGAACTTTCCGCTGCACTATGTTTCTCGTTTATAGCCTTGGATGTTATCACATAAACCTTCGCACCGCTGTTTATCCATCTTACTATTGAAAGGAAAAGGTTCCATGACCAATAAGTATCATCACTGCTAACACACACTTGCTTATGACTGTCAATGCTAATGTACGAAACCATAGAATGGACTTTTTCCTCGCTGTCAAGGATAAGGCCATTTGCAGAGTTTTTCTTTGCGACAAATGTATTCTCATCGTCAAGAAAGAGTCCCATAGCATCCTCACCATGGCGGATGAGAGTGTCAATCATTTTTGAGTCAATCTTGTCAAAGTCTGTTGCAGAAAGTTCATCAACCTTTATGGGTATATCGTAGGATTCCTGATTGAGAAGTTGTTGTATACTGTCTGCCCCTTCTGTAATAGTGCCAATAACAGAGTAAACGAACGATTTCATGTCTTCAATATGCCCAGTAGAAACTGATGTTTGATTGCGGAAACATAGAATCCGATTGTAGTGTGGTTCCTTGGAGAAGATGAAGTTAGGTAGGTTACTAAGAATGCCACCATCTACATAGCGTCTTTCTACTGGACGGAATATGAATGGGAGACTGCAAGATGAACTGACTGCTTTAGCGATAGACTCATCTGGTGTATTCTCCTTATTCCAAACTTTGACACGATGGTTTTCCAAATCTGCACAAACTACATGTAGGTCGGGAATCAAGTCTTTGAAGGTAACTGCGTTTTTACCCGTAAGTTCTTTAAGGCAATCTTCCATAAATTTTTCAATTCGCTTAGATTCAAAGATACCGAAGTCGTTTTCTAAGGAAGAGAAATGCAAATACTTAGCCTTGTCTTTCATACCCTTGGGTAATTTCCACCAAAGCATCAGTCTTGTGAGCCATCCCGCCTTTTTATATCCATTGACAAACTGCATAAAGTTAGTATTTTTCACTCTTTTCTCCAGATATTCAGGAGTTGCGCCAGCGGCTATTAGTGCTGCAATGATGGAACCTGCCGAAGTCCCTGCAAGTTCTGAGAAGAAAACTCCACGCTTGTATGCAACCTTATACGCACCTATATATACAATAGCCTTACATCCTCCTCCTTGGAAGACTCCTTTACAGCTGTCAAAATATTTAGTATATTGAATATTCTGCATGTTTTACTATAAGAATGACCCGTTTTGTGGTATGGTTAAAGAACCAAATTTTCTTTGCAGGGTGTATGCATCCACCCCTTATTTTCCATGAGCCGTCTTCAGACTCGTTTCACTCAAAGAAGCGACCAGAGGTCGAGCGAAGAGTTAAGAGTGAAGAATAAAGAATTATGAGTTCTTGAAACGATGAATATACTGCCATACGTAGCCCCCAAACACAACCATACATAGGTCAAGCTATAGAGGACATGACTTTTAAAGCTATTATTCTTGCTTCCTCTTTACTATGTTTAAGGTATCACAACTAACTGCTGAAGTTTTATGCCGGTTTCTATACGAAAACTTTCTAGCTGATTATTACGCTGAACACTCATTGCTGGATAGGCTTTCATACAAACCGTACAATGTTGATGATTGAGACGGAAATACAGATGGAGCGGTGTACGCTTCCTTGCCATCTTACAGCGTAAATCAAATATAAATCCTTTCAACTGCTCTATACCTTTTTTCAACTCTTTCCACAACTGGTCATCTAGAACAGAGGAGACATTCATCTTAAATTCGACAAACCACAAGTCATTATTATCAAACACTAAACTATCACAACGCTCCAGGGAGCATTTAAAGTTTGGCATAGTATTGTGGTATCCATATCTAATCAAGCCACCATCAACACATACATGATATGCATTCCAATGGTTGACAGCCAAAGCATCAGGACGTGGTGTCTTACACACAAAGCAACGGTGACGGGTATTGTCGTCATAGACGTATGTAATAGGTGGCGTGATATGATCTATATGATACTTTTCCTTACACTTGATGCCGTCGTGTGTTTTGTTGTGGCGTGTCTGCCACTCCTTAACCCACACCTGGTGGGGAAAACACATGCGCAAAGAACACTTGAAATGCTTCATCCTTAAATCAGATTATAAAGGAAGGCAAAGTCTTCGTTAAGTCTATCAGTCTCTGCATCGAAGAAATTATCGCCAATTAGTTTGGTCTTATTATCCTTGATGGGCTGACAATATTCAACACGATCGGTGTTTAGTGAATAAGCCTCGAAACGGTCGGCATTGATACCTAAGAATTCCTCGTTGGCCGTGTTAAGTGTTTCTGAAAGGAAATGACGTTCCATCTCCTCGCGTTTATCAGGATGTGACTTCAGTACCTTGGAATAGTAGAGCATATTGTTGAAGGTAGATAGCACATAAGGGCTATGGGTGGTGACAATCATCTGGGTATGGCAGTGATTGGCCACAAGCACTATCAGTTCGATCAAAAGTTTCTGTGCCTCTGGATAGATGTGTGCTTCTGGCTCTTCAATGAAACGGATGCTATCAATTTGTGTGCAAAGGATAAAAATTAGATCCTGAATGATACGTATGGACTCCTGCTGACCGGAAGAGGCATTGCCGAGGAATACGGAATTCTTATCGTCCACCTGAATGCTTTCCTTGCCGTTTTCATTTTTGTAACTGCCCTTAATAATCTGCTTGGCGATATTCAACACCAAATGTCCAAAGGAATTATCGAGATCCTTGCGGAATCCATTGGAGAAGAAATCAACCAAACGCTTGCTATGAAGCATGAATTGGCGTATAATTTCTTCTTCGTTGCCTCCAATATGCTGTTGCTTGTCACTCAGCTGACCAAAGAATAGCATCTGGAACTGTTCAGAAAAAGCCACCGTTATGTTTCTGCCTGCTGGTATATAGAGACCGTGTTTCGTATCCTCAAAAGCAACGCACGACTCTTTCCATACCATTGTGCTAAAATCATTTCGAATCTTCATTTCGTTAGCAGAATCCTGCTCAATAAGTTCTTTAGACTGCTTGCGGAGCTCAAGGAGCTTCTGTGAAGAAGTCATCAAAACTTCGTGCAAAGGCTTACTAAAACCAACCATTATCTTGGTATCCTTAACACTAAAGTGCATACTCTTCTCAGTCTCTGAGGAGAGGAGGTAATCAATCCGGAAATTAGGGTCAGGAATCTCATTGAAAGAGAAATAGTCCTGAAACTTTGCGATAATCCGGAGATTGAAGTTCATCATTAGTGTCTCAGCAGACATCTCGGGGCTATCAACACTGAAGAGGTCGATATAGAATTGCTGAAGGAACTTGAAAAAGTATATCAGCTTCGCAATAGTACTTTTACCCGATGCCTGAGGACCAATGAGCAATAGGAAATCCTTGACCTCAATCTCAGCATGGGAAATCTGTTTGAAATTATCAACAACAAGCTTTTGCATAACTATATACTATTATAAGCCATATTGGCTGAAAAACTTCAATTACTATGTATTCTCGCTCTCAAGAGTTGGGTGCTTTAATGAACATAGGTTCGTGGGGGTGCGAACATAGGTGGGTGGTAGTGATGAACATAGGTTCATCGGGCTACGAACATAGGTTCATTTTGGATGATGAGAAATGAGGAGTGAAAAGAAATAATTGTTCTTGTTTAAGAACTTGTCTTTAGGGCTTCTATACGCGCGCGTACCTTATTGATAATTACGCGCGAGGGTGGGGTGGCGATGGCATTGCGGACGCTGTGCTCCTTATCGCCCTCGAGGAGTTCGGTGAGGCGGGTGACATTGGTCTCGGTGATAATGCCCTCGTTCTTCATCATGCCGATGATGCCGGCAACGAGGTTGCGGTTGAAGGTGGTGTGCTGCTGCTTGCCTGGGTTATAGACTTCGGCGGCTACTTCGGGAATGTCGAGGATGTCGCGCCAGAGTGGTTCGTAGCGGGTGACGTAATCCCCGGCGACAACACGGATAAGGCGCTGGACATAGGTGAGGATATCATCTCGCTGTCGCTCAATGAGAGCAGAGGTGGTAGAGGGGGAGGAGACCGACGGAAAACCATCGGGCATGGTGGCTTGGGAGGAGGGGGAGGAAGCAGAGGGGGAAGGGGAGGGGACAGCGGGGGACTGGGTGCCGTAGTTGTTGACTACAGTGGTGGCATTGGGATTGAAGTTCTCCACATGGTCGATGTGGATGTTGACTTCGTTGTAGGTGTTGTGGGTACCGGGGTCGCCAGTGATGTTGAGATCCATGGGGATGATGTCGCTTGAGTATGGTGTGCAACGAGAAGCGTTGAGGATGTCGTTATGCTGCGTGGCGGAAAAGACCTTTTTGGAATGCTTCCTGAAGGCTGAGGGTCAGTTGTGACAGATCTTGAAGGTTATTGACTTGAATGGTCAGATTGATATTGTTGATGATGGGTTGCATGATGGTTTAGGGTTTAGCGTTCTTTTGTGACTCGTATATTGCTTGTTATCAGGGTGAAAGATGAAAGAAAGTATCTGGCAGCTTTCTTTCTTGCTTTCAGGCTTTCGATGTATGTATCTTTGCACTCGGAAATCGGAAATGAGTCCGAATTTCAAACGATCTCTGACATATTGGGAAAAGCGAAGCGCGATGATACTCTATGATTATGAGAAATGAAAAGTGAAAAGTGATAAATGGTATTCACAGGACACGATTCATGCTCATAATTACTATTTACATCTTATTAATTATTTAATGTAATTTAAATTTACAAGCGTATGATAGATTATTCTGTTTATATTCAAGCTAATCCGATGAAGCCGGAGGAGTCGGCAAAGGCTTATGCCAAGGCTCAGATGAGCGAGCTGATGACGTTCGCGAAGTTCGTGAAGCATATCTCTAACCACAACGGCGTGTATTCGCGTGGCACGGTGCGTGGCGTACTCCTCGACATGTGCGAGTGTCTGGTGGAGATGCTGCTCGAAGGCAAGAAGGTGCAGCTTGGCGAATTCGGTAACTTCTGGATCTCATTGGAGAGCAAGGGCGCCGAGAGCGCCACGGCTTTCACTGCCGATAACATCTCTGGCGTCAACATCGTGTTCACTCCGGGTGAGGACTTCGAGAACCTGCGCCAGCGTGCGGAGTTTAACGTGGTCAGCAGCCGTAAGGCTCAGGCTCTGATGCTGAAGGCCGAGAAGGAAGGCCAGGAGAACGTCAGCCTCGAGGAGATCCTCAGCGAAACGCGCAAGAACGCTGCTGCAGCTGGCGACGAGACTCAGGAGCCTTAATGGACAATGGACTATGTATGATGTATGATGTATGATGTAAAATGTATATTTAACAATGAAGGAAAGTACGAAGAAGACCTGGAAGCGCGTGTTCGACATCGTCGTGACCGTGCTGACCGCACTCATCACAAGCCTGACGGCATCGAGCTGTATGCTTTGATGAGTGAAAATAACGAATGAGTATTATTTCAAACTATGCGTAACATTACTCTGATCGTCATTCACTGCTCAGCGGTGCCTACATGGCAGGAGAGCAGTGCGGCTGACATCGACAGGTGGCACAGGGCTAAGGGATGGTCCGGCATCGGCTACCATTATGTGGTGAGGCGTGATGGCACCGTGGAAACGGGACGTCCGCTCTCTCGCATCGGGAGCCACTGTCAGTACCACAACGCTCACTCGATCGGCATCTGCTACGAAGGCGGGCTGGATGCGCAGGAACGACCTGCGGACACCCGTACGCCGGAGCAGAAGCAGGCGTTGCGAACGCTCGTAGAGCGCCTGCACCGAGAGTTTCCGATTGCGTTGATTCTTGGTCATAATGTGCTGAATCCGATGAAGGCCTGTCCGTGTTTCGATGCTGCTAAGGAGTATTCCGACTTGCAGCCTCGGTGATTCCTGACGTCGCGCTTCGCTTTCCTCTTTTGAAATGATTCTTGAAGGGTCGAGGGTCGAGGGTCGAGGGAGGATGTGTGATGGATGATGTATGATGGAAGAGGGAGGATGTGTGATGGAAGATAACCTTAGTTAAGGGTTAAGGGTTAAGGGTTATTCCCTTTTGCTTTCTGTTATCTTTTCCTTCATCGTTTTCACGATTGAGGCGAGGATTTTGAGGATTCGGTCTATTCTTTCTTTTCAGACATGTTGCAACTTCATTACTTTTTTCGAAGCGCCTTGGCACCACGAGCAAACTCATCAAGATAATCAAATGTAACCGTCATGGCGTACTATTTGGCAAATAGTTTGCGTGCATCCCGATGAACCTTTCCGGCATGCAACTCATCGAAAGCTCTTGTGAGGCTATCTTTGACCATCTGTTGCTGTGCTTTTGCCTTGGTCTGAGCCTGTTCTGCAAGCAACCTCTCGGTTAAAACCTTGCGAACGGCTTTCGTTTGACTCTGAATAAGAACCCAAAGTGCATCAACCTTAGAGATATTTTGTGATTTGGGGATTGCTGTCGTTATCATATCGTGTATATTTTATGATGTAAGATGTATGATGTAAGAGGGAGGAGGGATGAGGGCTGAGGGATGGGTGATGTGAGATGGATGATGGTTGATGGATGATGGTTGATGTATGATGGGGGATGTTATTTTTTGTTTTTCCTTTCGTCTTCATCAAGTTTTTTGCAGCGATGTGTAAGCAGCTTTACAAGTTCTTCGCAATCGTCATGGAGGCTATTGAACTCAACGTCAGTTAGATAATTGTTTCTATGAAGCAGCTCTAACCAACTCAAGCTTTGACGTTGTCGAGTTCCGTCACGACTCGACAATGCTCATGCGAGCATGGCATTGTGCTCGCTGCTCC
>Ga0247609_10004635_pt1 | contig 13624 bp, 11 predicted proteins | sample 172DNAGHGlowgp2_FD_193487 | JGI IMG/M metagenome (GOLD analysis project Ga0247609, IMG submission 193487) | Sheep rumen microbial communities from Palmerston North, Manawatu-Wanganui, New Zealand - 1728 DNA GHGlow gp2 | ecosystem: Host-associated > Mammals > Digestive system > Stomach > Rumen ...
TAACTCATTCACGAATTAACAAATTCAAAGCATGACTACCCAAGGTAATACAGGCGATGTCAGGGCGGAACTCGTGATAGGGGCCCGGGGAGAGAACCCTGCAAACCTCTCCTTTAAAAAGAGTGGCCGATTCTATCGCGGGTTCCTGCCCGACCTGATGGATGAGGATTCGTACACCAAGACCATCGAGTTGTCGCGAAACGGATTGATGCAGATGCTTCCCGAGGCCTTGTTCTATCATGAGGAGTATCTGCGAGAGGGTGTCACCGATGCCGACTCTCTGAAAGAGAAGAAGGAGGATTTGAAAGCCCAAAAACAGTTGTGCTCAGTTTTCTTTGAGGGGTTCGACACTGTGTTTGCCCGGCATGAGTTGCAGCTGCACAACTTGGTTGACGGGGCAGAGCGTTGCAAGAGGGAACTTTTGCTGCGTGAAATATACGGTTTTGACGTGGCAAAGGAGCGGAATCCATTGATACGCAAGCTTGCCTATTGGCTTTTGGAGGGCGATACCGTTAAGGGGAATATCCCCCTGTTGGCGTTCTGCGTCAAGGTTATCACGGGTGTAGTGGTTTCGTATAAGGTTTCCACACAGGTGATGAATGATGACAGATGTTTCAACCGGACAATGAATGGGATGAGGAGTAGGGCTACACGCTACAGGAGGGTAGTTTTTGTGCTGCACATTGAGGGTTTATCGCCCAAGGACTACCTGGATATGATGGAGCAGTATGAGGAGTTCTTTGCTTTTTTGGGTGATTGGTTTATGCCTTACGACTGCGAGGTGGACTACAAAATTAAGGACTTCCGCCAGCCGTTTGTGTTAGGTGAGCCATTGACACTTGACTACAACACCCAGTTTTTGGCTTAAGGCAGTATCAAAGTGTTGGAGAATTAAAGATTTTAAAAGAAATGAATTTGATGAAAATAAAATGGAGACGGGGGATGGAAGTCACCCCTGACATTTTCGAGGCTCAGGACAGGTTTAACGAGGCGATGACGGATTCGGCACGAAGGCTATCGGTTACGAGCAGTTATGGGCTGTTGCCAGATGCTGAGATGAATATTACGACGATTATTCTGGATGAAGCCGTTTCGCTCAAGGTGCATGCATTGGAGGCGGTAACCCGCTCGGGGAGGCTTTTGCGGGTGGACGGAGACTCGTTTTCGCGAAGCCTTCCCCACGCAAAGGGGAAGTCCTGCTATATTGTAGTAAGAAGGGACGGGGATGTGGAGCAGGAGGTGAACGGGGTGGTGTATGCCAAGCCCCGGTTTGCATACGACTACTGCACAATAGATGAGATAGGCAGGGAATGTTTGCCTGTGGCCAAGCTGTATATGGAGTTAGACATGTGGAAGGTGCAGGAGTTGTACGTTCCGCCCTGCCTGACCTTGAATGCCCACCCCTGGCTGATGCAATGTATGGCCAAGTGCAAGGAGCTTGTTCACCGCATTGCGGAGACTCTTGAGACAAAGCATGGGTTGGGGAACTGCGAACTGCTGCACTGGGTGATGTTGGAGCTGGACGATTATTCGGGCAACGAGTCTCCCCGCCAGTTTTACCTTGTACTAAAGAGGGTGGCATGGTTTTTGTCCACAAGACGCATTGAAGGGGTCACTGTCCCGCAGCTGGGGCCGTTCCATCCTTTCGACAACAACGATTTCCTGCTTTGCGCTTCCATGGTTATTGATTATATCGAGGCCTTTCACAACGCCGTTACGGCCGAGGCTGCCCCCCCCAAGGAAGAACCAAAGGAGGATTTCATTGTATACGACGGTATTATTCCATAACATATTCAAGAGCTAACACATTCATATGTATACGACTGTACCTTTTCAGTTTTGTAAAGGCAAAGGTATTGCCAAGACAGGCGACATCAGGGCATCGGTTGCATCGTTTGTCGAGTTGCTGGTAAGCACACCGCAGGGTTCGTGCGAGTCGGAACCTGGCTTTGGCTTTATGCTGAAGAATTTCCGGTTCGAGAACGTCAACGAGGAGCGTGGCGTCCTATATTCCTCTCACCCGAACGAGGAGGATGAGGCCACGGGCTATTATTCGTACAAGATTCACGGCCGCAGCAACAACGGGCAGAAGACATTTGCCCTTGACCTAAAGAGGAGTATTGAGCGATATGAGCCGCGGTTGAGACAGGTTAGGGTTAATATAGAGTACCAGCAACAGCAGAAGACCGTAGTCCTGACAGTGACCGGCGTGACCGGTGAGAACCTTGGCGAACGGTTTGAACATACAATTAAAATACATGTGTGGTAGTTATGAAAAAACAGCAGAGCATAACTGAGGTGGCCGAACAGGTAATGGCTGTTTGGCGCAAGGAGGGGCTCGACCCCCGCGATATGGACACGGCTTTCTATAATCTCCAAAACGACCCAATAACAAAGCTGCTCTTGGGTGCCATCACCTATCAGACAAACCAACTGTCGGCCGACATGGAACAGTTTATGTCAGACCTTTTGGAGGCCTATGCAGAAGCAGGTACGCCCGCCGCCATGCTGCAACCAATACCGGCAGTTGCAATGATGCAGACTTGGAAGAGGAACGTCTCGAACGGAAAGGTGAACGAGGCCACAACCTGGGTGGATACCGACTGTGAATTTGTTTGCTCAGGGAAGAGTGGTCCCCAAAAGGAGTTGTTTCATTTTTTGCCGCTCTTCAAAACAGCAGTATACGATATGCCCATTGTCTCCATAACACGGATAGACGGCACCCGTTGGCATGTGGTAATGGAGGACCGCGAGGAAATAGCAAGTATAAACGGACTGACTGTATTTATACCCCGCGCGCGGCGGTGCAGGAAAGTCAAGTTATCGTCAGGCGGAAGGGCAATCAATACCTGTGACCTAAACGAGTTTGAAAACCTGCCCTTTGCAGAACCGTTTGTATCGGCCATGCGATTTGGCGGCAACACGTTCCAGCTTGCAACAGTCCAATCGCTTTTCGATGCCTTTTGCTGCCATGTAAACTCTTTCTGCGTAGTAAACGACGAAGCGTGCGGCGAACACCTGTATCGGTCAAACGGATGCATTGAACTGGATGTTGAATTGTTCGGAGTAGATGAGGGTTTTACTTTAAACGCAGACGACTTTATGATCAATTGTTTCCCTGTGTATAACGCTGAACTACACCGGGTGACACTCAGCCAAGACCGTCCACTGCTTCGGCTCGACCTGAGGGGGAGCCAGTTTTTGACAGTTGCTCCCGCATCGCAAGAGGTGGACTATACAGACTCTATTGTGGTCCGCACGGTAGGGACGGAGCGCATGTCAGTGGAGCAATGGCAGTCAAGGATGAAGCGGCTTATAGATTATTTCGATGCGGAGTTCAACGTGCTAAGGACTGTCTTGGATGAGAGAATACTGAACGCCATGCAGCAGTTTGTGGCCGGCATTCGCGAGGTCGTCACTTCAGAATCCCAACACAGTGATGCGTTGTATCTTGTTCTGAAAGACCGGGGGATTCATTCCGCCGACATATTGTGGATAACCACACAGGGGGAGGATGCAAACGGAGTGGGGACAGGGTTGAGTATAGTCCCGTCCACTGCGGAGCTCGACCCAGACAGGACGCGATTGGCAACATCTCCATCAGGCGGCCGTAATGCAGTCACAAACAACGAGAGTCGCCACCATATCCTGCAATATTACATGCGATCAAAGGACAGAATAGTGTCGAAGGTTGACATTGTTGCGTTTTGCAGATTCAAGCTTATGGAATATTTCCATTTGTCTGAGGGGAGTATAGTGGATATTCGCATCCGACCAGATGTTTCAATAATGCCCGATGGTTTGTACGAAAGGGTAATTGTAGTTGATATTGTTTTAAGGAACAGCTCAATAGACAATGAGGATGTGGCGCTGTCGTTGGAACGTATGATTAAATCGCGCTCCTGCGGTGTGTCTGCAATCCGGGTGTCCGTCCGAAACAGTTGAAAGAATGCTGGAATGTGTGGTTGTTTGAAAGTGTGATTCAAGCTAACACCTTTCACATTCCCACTTTTTTGTGCAAGGATATACGCTCAAGTCGTACTAAAAAAGAAAAAAGAAATGATTCGCGCTTTTCTCCTACGAACGACACCGGGAGGTTCTTTTTCACTGGGGACTGGGTGTGCCTGGTAGAGGCGGCTGAGCGAATATTTTTAATAATCAAAAAAAAACATGTATCTTTGCACGACTGAAAAAGTAAAAAAATGAAACGGTACATCTTTACATTGACTATCGCATTTATGCTGACAGGCAGTGCTTTGGCACAAACACTTGCCTTTGACGACATCGGCATGAAGTACGGCTACAAAAACAGCAACGGCATCTGGCAGATACCTCCGCGCTACCAGGTGGCCTTTCCATTCCAGCACCAAACGCGCAAGTTTGCCGTGGTGAAGTACGACGGGCGCTGGGGTTGCATTGACGAGGCGGGCAATATGATTGTCCGCAATATTTTCCACACTCAGGAAGAGGCCCAGGAGGCAGGGGACCAGTGGTATTCAGCTGAGGAACCGGGCAAATGGATTTACCCTGCCGAGAATCCCGCGGACCATAAATGGGGATTTGTAAACTATTATGGCCAGTGGAAGTACGAACCACAATACGAGGGTGCCGGAAAGTACTATGGCACCGACCCCATGAGTTTCGCCCCCGTGAAGATGAACGGCCGCTGGGGTTGTATAGACGCCAAAGGCATCCTGATTATTCAGCATATCTTTGAAAGTATGGAGGATGCCGAAGAGGCCGGCCACCAGTGGATAGTGGGCCGCCATTACGACACGTGGCGCATAGCCGTCACCAATCCAGACAACCCCAACCAGTGGGGCATTGTGAATTATTTGGGTCGCTGGGTGGTTCAGCCGCAATATGCCATGATTCGCCAGTTCTCAGGCGAACACAACTATATCTATACGCAAGCCCTTAAGGGCGGACGATGGGGCAACATCGACCGGAATGGAAACGTTGTGAGCGACTTTATCTTCAGCAAAGAGGATGACTGCGTTTATGCCCTCTCGCAAATTGAACACGGCCGTGACATTGACGGCTGGCGTTTGCCTGAGATGCGAACCGACACCGCCCTGTGGGGATGGGTAAAGGCTGACGGCAGCTGGGCAATACAGCCTACGTTCCTGGAGGTGTCGCGTTTTCCAAACGACACGGGGCTCTTTGCCACTGCAAAATGCGAAAACGGGCTATGGGCCAGCATCCACGAGGACGGACGGCTTCTTTCCAAGCCTGTCTTTATCCTCTCGTCCGAGGCTGCCAAGGCCGGCAAGGAGTGGGACGACAATCAAAAAGGTATTGAGGAGGCCGAACTGGGCCACTGGCTCTACCCCATTCAGGAGGCAGGCACTGGCCATTGGGGCTATGTGGACTTTGAGGGAGAATGGGTCATTCTGCCCCGTCTGGAGGATGCCAAGCCTTTTATCTACACATGGAACAACCGCGTAGCTCCCGCTAAAGAGGAGGGCCGCTGGGGCTGCATTGACCATACCGGCCAATTCGTGGTGAAACCCATCTACAACAACTCTGCCGACGCCTACGTTGCCGCCCGCCAGTGGGGCTCGAAGAAGAAATTCTGATGGACTATATAATCAAAAACGGAACCATCGTGAACGAAGGCACCCTTGCCAAGGGCGACCTGTACATTCATGAAGGCCGACTGGTTGAAGATCCCTCCCGGCTGCGCAATCCGCAAACCTTTTCTGCTGAGGGATGCTATGTGATGCCGGGCGTTATTGACACCCATGTCCATTTCCGCGACCCCGGTTTCCCTGCCAAAGCCGACTTCTATACTGAAAGTCGTGCCGCCCTTGCAGGGGGCGTCACTTCGGTTATTGACATGCCCAACACCAACCCGCAAACAACAACTCTTGACGCCCTTGAAGCTAAAGAGCAGCTGGCCTCTCAGAAGAGTGTTGTAAACTACGGTTTCATGTTGGGTGCAACCAACGATAACATCGACACCCTATCTGCTATCGACCCACTGCGCTACGCTGCAATCAAGCTCTTCCTCGGCAGCAGCACAGGCAACATGCTGGTGAACAAACCCGACACGCTTGACCGCCTATTTGGCGAAAGTCGCAAGCTCATAGTGGCGCACTGCGAGGATGAAAGCATTATCCAATCCAACCTGCGCAACTACAAGATGGAATTTGCAGGCAGAGAGGGCGAAACGGCTGCCCTTCACCCCAAGATTCGCAGCCGAGAGGCCTGTTTCGTCTCTACCTACAAAGCCATCGAGCGCGCCCGCAAATACGGTACCCGGCTCCATATAGCCCACGTCAGCACAGCCACCGAACTGTCTCTTTTTAGCAACAAGGACATAAACGAAAAAGCCATCACGGCGGAAGTAACTCCCAACCACCTTTGGTTTGACGACCGCGACTATGCAGAACTGGGCAACCGCATAAAATGCAATCCCTCCATCAAAAGCAACGATGACCGTATGGCACTTTGGGGAGGACTGGCCGACGGCCTGATTGACACTATTGGGAGCGACCACGCACCCCACACCCTCAGCGAAAAGCAACTCCCCTATTTCGATGCTCCTGGCGGCATCCCCAGCATCCAGCATATCCTGCCTATGATGATGGAAGGATTCTTTAATCCAGCAGTCCGGGAACGCGAAGACCACGACGAAGTGCTTCGGGAGTGGCTTCCTTTACTTGTTGCCAAAATGTGCCACAACCCCGCCACCATATTCGGCATTAAGGAGCGCGGATTCATCCGTCCTGGCTACTATGCCGACCTGGTTGTCTTCGAGCCGGGCGAGACCGCCGTCACAGGCAGTAGCCTGCTTTACAAGTGTGGATGGAGCCCCCTCGAAGGACAAACCCTCCACACACGTATTCGCCAGGTATTCCTCAATGGCATGCCAGCCGGACAAAGTACCGCCCAGCCATTGATATTTGAAAAATAAATGTTACTAATTATAACCAACAAAAGTACAACATCATGAAAAGAATCATCTTTAGCCTATTGGCAATTGTCCTGTTGGGAACCAGCCTTCTGGCCTGTGGACGCAAAAGAGTCATCGACCCCTCCGAGCTGCCCGCCGCAGCCACCACTCTTGTCCAAAAGCACTGGCCCTCGTGCGTCATCGACTATGCCTATATCGATGGTCTTGAGTACGAGGTATTGCTGAGCGACGGAACAATCATCGAATTCAACCGAAAAGGGGAATGGAAGGAAATGAAATGTACCGACGGACTGCCTGTCACCCTTGTCCCGGCTAACATTACACGTTACGTAACCAACCGCTTCCCAAAGCAACTTATCATCAAATGCGAAAAGATGCGCGGCGGCTACGAGATAGAACTCACTAACGGCCTTGAAATCGACTTCGACCTCCAAGGGCGCGTCACCCATGTCGACGACTGACACCCCAACCCCACTCTCTATTACCTAAACGTCAAAGCACAATAAACAATGTGGTTGTTATACTATTACCTCAGAACATGGATTGCCTGTTTGCGAAGGCACAAGTCATTCCACAAAACGCCCTGCTACAAAGGCGGTACTATGTATAAGTCATACAAGGGTGCCGATAAGAAAAACAAATTTCAGGTCTATAAGGAGCTCAACAAGCTTTGCAAATACTGGCGCGGCTATCCCGACACCTACTTCCGGTTCTCCATGTTTCTGAAAGACTATGGCGACTTTCACAAAATGACCTCTTTCATTCCACAATGTGCTTATGGACGATACACCCGCAACTCAGCCACCGCCTACCAAATACTCATCAACGACAAAATCCTGTTTCACGACATGATGCGGGCCTACCACCTTCCCACCACTGAACGCTATTTTGCCTTTTGCCACGGGCATTTCGTCCGTCTGGGCTCAATCATTAGCGATAGTGAGGTGGATAGTATTCTCTCCACCATCAGCGACAATCGTATCTTCATCAAACGCAACCAATGTGGCGAGGGAAGCGGTGTTTCAGTTGCCGACTACCGAAACAACGGTTATTATACCAAGGACGGAATGTTGCTCACTGCCGAAAACATCCGCAACCGTTTCAACGACGACGAATACCTCTTTGAAAAAAGGTTAATCCAAGACCCCCAAACCGAACAGTTCAACCCCGACTCCGTCAACACCTGCCGAGTGCTGACATACAAAAACAAGGTGATTTCCGGAGCACTGCGCATGGGTCGCAAAGGCTCGTTCCTCGATAATGCCGCCCAAGGTGGAATCGTTGTAAACATCGACGTCGAAACCGGCCGACTCAGCGACTACGGCCTGCGAGAATATGATGTTACCAAATACTACCAACATCCCGACACTCAGGTTCCATTCAAAGGGGTAACTATCAACCAATGGGACAAGGTCAAAAACCTTGTGGAGCACACATGCCAACTCCTCCCCTACTATCGCAGTGTAGGATTTGACATAGTATGTACCCCCACAGGTCCCATTATCCTCGAAATCAATACTGGAACTGGCGTATATGCCTCACAAATGGGGCGGGACTACGGCATAGCCGACTCCTTTCTTAAAGGATAAAACGCTATTGCACCAAGACGATACGGCATGAGAGCAACACCTCTCATGCCGTATTTTTTAGCTAACCAGACCCAACCGCTCCAACAATAAACCAAAACACAACAAGTCAAAGACCTTGAAACAAATGTGGAACAAAAAAAAGAGAGAATGACAATGCAAACTATCACAAATGTGTCCCCATCCATCTTGTTTACGGCTGCAAAGATACAAAGAAAAAGTGCATCACTTTCTCCAACTTATCTCAACTCTCGCCACTTTTCTGTTATTTATCAATATTTACTCTAACCATCCTCAACCAGAACCAAACCAATGTATAAAAAAAGCAACACAATAAGAAATGATGGTGCATTAGAATTAAAAAAGGTATAGTTAAACTAAGCGCAGAAACTATTTCACTAATTTTTTATTAAAATATACACTATATTGAAAAAATAGTGTATCTTTGCAAATCCAAAATATCTATAAACCCTAAAACAATAAAGTCATGACAGAAAAAGGAATTGAACTTATCAAGTTTTTTGAGGGATGCAAACTTGAGGCATACAAATGTCCCGCCGGTAAATGGACAATTGGCATCGGAGCCACATACTATCCCGATGGAACCCCTGTCAAAAAAGGCGACAAACTCAAATCAGTGGAGGAGGCCGAGGAACTTCTAAAACTAATGCTTAAATCATACGAAGACTCTGTTGACCGTCTTGTCACAAGCAAAATTAACCCCTATCAAAGAGACGCCTTAGTCTCATTCACCTACAACTTAGGGGCATACAATTTGGGCAGATCGACTCTATTGAAGAAAGTCAACGTCAATCCAAACGACCCAACCATCAAAGACGAATTTGTCAAATGGGTAAACTCTGGCGGCAAATTTCTGAAGGGATTGTTGAACAGACGCAAAGCTGAAGTTGAGCTGTACTTCTCCCCCTATAATGAAACAGCTCCAATAACCACAAATGATGGACCCAAAGGACCTTTCTATCCATCCCAGGAATCAAAAAAAGACATTACATGGTTGTATAAATACAATCCATCAAACGATTAACCACCACTTACAGAGCGTCTAACAATAAAAGAGGGTGCCTTACAAGACACCCTCTTCTTTTTTATGGTCAAGCAAATGACTACTTCTCCAGACGGATGCGAGCATCCACTGCCGTGACATAGCGCGGATTGCCCAGCAAGGGATTGAGGTCCATCTCGGCAATCTCAGGGGCAGCCTGAACCAATGCACTGACGCGAGCTATCTGCTCGGCATAGAGGTCGATATTGACAGCCTCCTGTCCACGTACGCCCTGCAGTATCTTATAGCCGCGCAGCTTGGTGAGCGCCTCCTTGGCTTCGGCGGCACTGATAGGTGCCAGTGCGCTTTGCACATCTTTCAGCACCTCAATAAATATACCGCCCAGACCAAAGAAAATCTGGTGACCAAACTTCGGGTCACGGATAGCACCGATATACACATCCGTACCGTCGAGCATGGGGTACATCTCCACGGCATAGGTCTCAGGAATAACGATGAGCCGGTTAAACTCCTTCTCAACGGTTTCCAAGTCCTTTACTCCAAGGGTCACACCACCCACGTCGCTCTTGTGAAGGGGACCCACCACTTTCATGACTAAGGGCACATCCTTGCTGCAGCCCACCTCCTTGGCAAAGGCGATGGCATCCTCCACTTTCGACACTTCCACACTCTTCTTGCGGCTGATGCCTGCGGCGTCCAGCAACTCGTTGTAGTCGGCAATCTCCATATAGCCATCCTTGCAGCGGTCGATCGTCTTGCGGATACGAGCCACATCGATAGCGGGTTGCTCCACATTCTCGGCCTGAGGTTTGGGGGTGTTGTAAACCTTGCAAATGGCGTTGCCAAGCACACACTCCTCAGGGAAGTTGATATTGCCCATGTCAATAAACTCCTGTATCTCGTCCTTCACATTAATGATGGAAGGCAGCACCGGGAAGATGGGTTTCTTGCATGTCTTCATCTTCTCGTTGAGCAAGGCGTACACCTCACGATTGGAGAAGAGTCCGGGCGAGCCGAAAATAACCACCGAGAAATCAATATCGGTATACTCGTTCTCGACAGCGTCGATGATATAGCCTAATTGCTCAGCCGTTCCGGTAGCCAAGAAATCGATGGGGTTACCAACCGACGAACCGGCAAAGAGTTTCTCCAACAGTGCAGGACTGGCGGGATGCTCCTTAAGGCTGGGCACCTCAATACCGCCATTGCTCAACACGTCGGTCAGCATCACGGCCGGGCCGCCCGCATGGGTAATCACAGCACAGCGGTTGCCTTTGATTTCGGGATACATAAACACGCCGCACACTGTGGTCAGCTCCTGGCGGTTCTGGCAGCGCACAATACCTGCCTTGCGGAACAGGGCATCTACAGCGGCATCGTTGGTGGCCAAAGCACCCGTGTGGCTCGAAGCGGCACGACTGCCTGCGGCACTGCCACCGCTCTTAATGGCAGCAATATGACAACCCTTGTTGATAAGGCTGCGGCTATGCTTGAGCAGACGCTGCGGGTCGCCCACCTTTTCCATGTAAAGCATGATAACGTGGCTCGACTTCTCAGGGTCGAATGTCTCGTCCAAATGTTCCAACACATCCTCAATGCCCAGCTGGGCGCTGTTGCCCACAGCCCAAACACTATTGAACTTCAGGCCATTGGTCATGCCATACTCCTTAATGAACACGGCGGTGGCACCCGAACCGGTAATGAAATCCACACCCTTAGGGTCGAGCTTGGGAATAGGCGTATCGAAACAGCCGCTGTAGTTGGTATTGAGGAAACCTGTGCAATTAGGTCCAATAAGCGAACCGCCCACTGCATTGATGCTGTCCACAATATGTTTCTCAATTGCGGCACCCTCGGCATTCTCCTCCGAAAAACCGGCGCTGATGATAATGAAACCTTTAGTGCCTTTCTGCTGTGTCAGCACGTCTACCGTCTGGGCGCAGAACTTGGCCGCGATGCAAAGGATGGCGCAGTCCACCTGGGGCAGGTCGTCCACCTTGGCATAGCATTTCACGCCCTGAACCTCGGTCTCCTTGGGGTTCACCGCATATACAGGACCGCTGAAACTGCTCTCCAAGAGGTTCTTCAGCGCCTTGCCTCCGGGTTTATGAATATCGCTTGAAGCACCGCAAACCACGATGCTACGGGGATTTAAAAGTTCTTTTGCAATCATTTATTATAATTTTAAGTGATGGAGTGATATAGTGAAAAAACAGTTATTCCTTCTCAGGCATAGCGGCAAGGGCAGCCACCAGATAGTCGAAAAACTTCTTGCTGCTCTCAATGTTGGCGCGCTCGTCAGGGCTGTGGGGGCTGTTCAGCGTGGGGCCAAACGAAATCATCTCCATGTCGGGATACTTGCCGCCCAGCAGTCCACACTCCAGTCCGGCATGGATAGCCACCACGGCAGGTTCCTTCTTATAGAGCTTCTTATAAGTATCTTTCATGGTCTTCAGTAATCCGCTCTCCATATTGGGCTTCCAACCGGGATAGGCACCCGTAAGCTGGCACTTGCCACCGGCCAGCTCGGCCAGGCAAACCAAACGCTCGGCCAGGGCATCCTTGGCGGTATCCACCGAGCTGCGCAGAAGTGCTTTGATAGTGAAATTCTTGCCGTTAGTATTCATGATGGCCAGGTTGAGCGAAGTCTCCACAAGGCCTTCCATATCCTTGCTCATGCGAATAACGCCGTTGGGGGCAATCATCACCGTGTTGATAATCTTCTGGGTGTCGGCCTCGGTCATCACCTTGGGATACATGCGGACTGGTTCCAGCTTCATGAAGAAATCGGGTTCCACGCGGCCCAGCTCCTTCTTCACCCAACCGGCCACCTTCTCCAGCTCCTCGGTAATGCACTCCTTGTGAGCCTTGGGCATGGCAAAAACGATAGAAGCGTCGCGCGGGATAGCATTGCGCATATTGCCGCCGTCCACACTAATCAGGCGTATGCCGCACTCGGCAACCCAACGGATATGACGAAACAGCAACTTGTTGGCATTGGCACGGCCAGTGTTGATCTCCATACCGCTGTGGCCGCCCTTCAGGCCGCCTATCGTAAGGCGCATGGCGCAATAGTTCTTGGGGGCAGCCTCGGTGGCATAAGGGATGGTAATCGTGGCGTCAATACCGCCGGCGCAACCCACATACAACTCACCCTCGGTCTCGCTGTCGAGGTTGAGAAGGTACTTGCCCTTCAACTCACCCTTCTTCAAACCGAAAGCACCGGTCATGCCGGTCTCCTCGTCGGTGGTAATTAGGGCCTCGATAGGACCGTGCTTGATGGTCTTGCTCTCCAGCACAGCCATAGCTGCAGCCACACCCAGGCCGTCGTCGGCGCCCAGCGTGGTGTCGCAAGCATAGACCCAGCCGTCCACAATCTTCGTCTCAATCGGGTCAGTAAGGAAATTGAACTCCTTACCGGCACGGGCCTGGGGCACCATGTCCATGTGTGCCTGCAGCACCACCGGCTGGAGGTTCTCCATACCGGGAGTGGCGGGCTTGCTCATAATGATATTGCCCACCTTGTCCACTCGGCAGTCAATATTGCGGTCTTTTGCCCACTGCACAAGATAATCGCGAACAGCCTCCTCATGCTTCGACGGACGGGGGCAACGGGTGAGGTTATAGAAATTACCCCACAGCTCTTTTGGTTCTAAGTCTTTAATTGTCATATCAATATCGTTTAAATAATTATCCAAAGGTATCTGCGAAGATACGAATTATTTTTTAATTATTCGTTAAAAAGAAGAAATAATGTTCGCAGTTTAACGTAAAGCTGTGGCGGATCCCGTTGTGGCGGATTTGCAATCCGCCACAAAAGAGAACGGGATTTGCAATCCCACTGTAACGTCAAACATCCCCCGTTGTGGTGGATTTGCAATCCGCCACAGAAGAAAAAGGGATTTGCAATCCCACTGTAACGTCAAACATCCGCAATCTCCACATTCAGCAGAAATCGGTATGGATGTCTTGCGGATTGTAAATCCTTATACTCAATGAGGGTGTCCCATAAGTTTTGGGGCACTCTCTTTTTTTTGCAAAAAGTTGCAGTTTTATTTTGCCATGTTGGATATTTTTCGTATCTTTGCATTTGTA
>Ga0247609_10004636_pt1 | contig 13623 bp, 7 predicted proteins | sample 172DNAGHGlowgp2_FD_193487 | JGI IMG/M metagenome (GOLD analysis project Ga0247609, IMG submission 193487) | Sheep rumen microbial communities from Palmerston North, Manawatu-Wanganui, New Zealand - 1728 DNA GHGlow gp2 | ecosystem: Host-associated > Mammals > Digestive system > Stomach > Rumen ...
AAAACCAATTTGGGAGAACAATTACATTTAGGAGCCATAGCTAAAAAAGAATTCCCCTCAACCGGTACTCTTAGTGGGAATAAACCTCCCAACTCCACCCCACTGTTTTTGAGATACTCTACATCGCTATTCGAAATATTAGATAAAAGATTGTGCCCCAAGACTGTAAAAACAACAGCGGTATAGCCCAGATAAACTCTATGACATCTAATACACTCAATATTTCTTGGAATTACAGTTCTATTAAGCAATGTTGGTTTGAATTCTCTACAATTCGAATCTAAACATAAAGACACATGATCTGGATTGTGCAATCTTTCTTCAATATTGAGCAAATCATCTTCCGTAACATTATACTGAACAAGAACGATTCCATTATCCCTATAATACTTAAGCACCCCTTCTTCCGGGTAATGAGTGTTCACAATCTCAACAGCAATAATGACCTTTCCATTAGCATCCAGCAAAGCAATATCCGGCCGACATACTCCCAAATCGAGTTCAATCTTCACATCCTTAGCCATATATAAGATATTTCCGCTATAAGGCTTATTGCACCCTTCACACTTCCAGTTGAGGATAAACTCTTTACAATCACAGTTAATCTTCTCTTGGAGTATCTCGGCAGTCTTTATCTTGAAAGCAGAGTGGAGCAAAGATTCTGGTGTACAATTAGAGCCTCCCCCGCCTTTATGAGCAAAATGCGGCCTACGTGATCCCGGTCCTGTATTTCCACTACTCTTAAAGACCAATTCTTGACCACATTCAGGACACTTGTATGGAATACCTTTAACAGCATCCTTTGCAAAGACAATACTATTGTCTAAATCAAATGCAAAGTTTATCAGCAACTCTTTCATATGCTATTAATAAAACATTAATGACTTAGGGACCACCTATAGTAACTTAAACTAAATGCTTGTGGAATGCACTCTTCCTTAACAAAGTCCATTGTTTCCATCCATTCTTCCTCGGTTTTGAAATCAAGCTTGATATCAATCATAGTCCACCCTGAAAGAGGATTTCTCCAGAAATCAGCCCTAATACCTTTGGAAGAAACTTTTGAATAATAACTCATAAGTTGTTTGTGTTGAGGAGTACGATCTGCTAACCACTCACCTTCAGTAAAAGAAACATTGAAGTCAGAGAGTCCGAAATCAGGCAAATCTTTTTCCTGAAACTCGTTCGAAACAATCTTTACTATGCACGTTTTAAAACCCAGTTTATCTAGAACCCTAGGCATAACATCCATAAACTGACTTAATGCTCTTTTCTTCTCGAACTCCTTAGCTATAACCGGATTGTCAAAATCAACCAGTTTCGGATTACTCACTAGATCTTCAAAGAAATTGTGTTTCAATACCTCCGAGATTTTAGCCAATTGAAGTATGTCGATACTGCTCCTTTTAAAGATGTCATAAACATTCTTTCTTCCGCAACAAATAGCCTCAGCAAACTTTACTAAATTCCACTGCTGCTTACGGACTTCTTTCTCAATAAGACTTCCTATTGTTGTTTTCATAGCCTTTAACTTTTATGCAAAGATATGGCTATGATAACTACCAACAATGGAAGAAGTGTAACATTTTATTGGACAAATAACATAGAAAAGAGACTGGCGCTAAATAATGAATGAAAAGTCTTTGAGAACCTTGCGGAGTTGGATTCTTCTTTCTTTAACAAAAAGATCAAAATCTTCCATAGCATAGGATTTTAAATAAGGGATAATATGTCTTTTCTTGAAATTATCATCTCGTTCAGACACCCATTCTTCAAATGGTTTAGCTCTTTTATCATTGTTTTCTGATTCACTAAGTAACTCCAGGTTACAGATGGTATCACGAAGATTCAGAAATACATCTATTTTCTCATCTTCTAGACCAATCTTTTTAAGTTCTTTCTTCTGAAGGCGCGAGTATGGAAAAATATGGTCCTCCTGAAAGCGTCGATCTTTCCAGTCTCTTCCGGGATATATCAGAGAGAGAATAAGAAAACTGTAGCGTGTGCCATACTTATACGAAAGCCAATTATCAATCTCCTCTTCAGTAAAGTCCATCCTTAATCCAAATTCATTTATTATATCCTGATAAGGGAACGCATCTCCTCTGTCTCCGATGATTCGGCGAATTCTATTTAACGTACTATCTGTTGATGCACCCAACAGATTCCTCAATGTAATAAGAATAAGCCACTTTTGAATATTAATCTGGTCTTTGACATCGTTGGATTCTGAGGACTCAATGTATTTGTTTGAATTCTTATTGCGGAGATATTGTGCTATTGGTAACAACGCCAATTTAGTCACAAGATTCTTATCACTAAATCCGAACCTGCTAACAAGTTCTACCGCCCTGCGGATCGCCAGTTTTGTTTCATTCCAATGATTTTCAATAAGTTCAAGATTCTTTTGGGTGAAAGAGCTTAACTTGTATTGGATTGGAAGGTCCTCTGTCAGGTACATCGAACCCTTCATCACAAAGTCTTTACCAAAAGTATAGCCTGGGCCAATTTTGTTGATTTCATCAGTAAAAGAGTTGATTTCTTCCCTAGCGTTAAGGTTTTTCCATTTTGCAGTAGCAGTAGATAGGAGAATATCACTGTATTCTAACTTCTGCCCACCAGTGTTTGTGCGTATGAATATTTCCATAACCTTGTCGTAGTCGGTGGATTTCTCCTCATAGTAATTTACAACCTTAGAAATCTTTATGCATGTATGAAGATCACTGATCATTCGCTTGGCAGCCCTTTTCTCTTCTTCGGAATAAGCTTCCAACTTACTTTCGATGGCATCTTTAGCGTCCTCCGGGTTATCGTAATTAAGAATCTCACCAACTCTATACCACAGTTGAGGTTCATTCATTTTCGGGTCTATATTATCATCCTCCCTAAACTTGAATTGGTAGGTCAGTTCCTCAGGATTTTCGTTAGTCTTAGGATGAAGAAGGTTAAGGAATAGATAGGTTTTGCGCCAGATTCTATAGAAATAGCGATAGGAACCCCTCAGTGCAATATTGAATGACGTTAATCGCTGCTGACCGTCAAGAACAAGATATATGTCAGTATTGACTCCATCCAGGTTTGCATACTTGTTATGCGGATGCTCTTCATCAAAATCTCTCAAGAATTCATATGATGTCCAGTTTTTTTTATTTTCTTCCCTGATTTTCCAAAAAAGGAATGTGCTGATGGGATAACCGCACATTAGGGAATCAAATAGTTTTTCAATTTGATATGGTGACCAGACGTACTCTCGCTGAATAGCTGGAAGAAACGTATCTCTGTTTACCATTTCTGAAATAATATCGCTAATTGTTGCGCTTCTGTATTCTGCCATATTTTGTTGTTTATTGATAACTATTTAGAGTAAGGTAAAATTAACGAAAAACGATGAGATTATCATCTGCGTCTTCTTTAAGGCTTTGTGATAATATTCCACAACTCATCATAGTTCTTAACCACATCGTATATGACATGACTGTCTGAAATTGTGGCGAAGTGACGACTTGCACACTCTATCTTCACGCTTTCGGCTCGTCGGTAGTCTTTCAGGCTATCCTTGTCATAGCCTTTCGTTTCTGCCACGAAGTAAATGTGCCTTATGTCGCTTCCCTCGTGGAATACAACGGCCCAGTCTGGATTATAGTGACCAACGGGCGTATTAATATAGAAGCCATTGGGCAGTTTCGTATAGACAGCCACTTCGTTGCGGGTTTCCAATTGATTAGCAAAGTCCATCTCAACACCTTTTGAGTCAACTACTACAAGGTCATAGAGAGACTTTTGTGATTCCATAGCGTTCACGCCAAGACGACCTTTCAGGGCTGAAGCGCTGAAGATGTCGCTGTCAAATTCCTGATTGAGTTTGTGATATTTCACATGCTCAATCACAGCAATAGCCTTGCACTCATTTATGATGTTGCCAGCCTTGATGATGAACTCTTCAGGATTGCTTTGGAACTGAAGGAATGTCCTCGGACTAATCTTCTGCAAAATAGTGACGATAGCACGGCGCGTTAAACCGGTATTCTCAACCAGTTTGCCAATAAGATCATATTTCACACGGCTGCCAATAAGCTCACGAACATTCTGCGCGTGTGTTCCGCTTATCTTCATGGCGTCACCCTGTTGCAGTTTCTCCTTATTCTTAATCTCATCCCCAAGCGTACCCTCTACCACCTCAATACTTATCTCCGATACTACAAGGTGATGGTCGAGTGCGGCAGCCGCTTTCTCTATCAGTTCATCCGTCTTGAAATCAACTGTGTAGTATGTCTGTTGATTGATTTTCTTCCACATTTCCTGGAACTGCTTTGAAGAGAATTTCTTCTTGTCAAAGTGAGCTTCCTTCGTTTGTCTGGCATTCTCGGGTTTGATTGCATCAGGATTGAATACTGCATCGAGCCGCTTTTCTATGTCGTTCTTGTATTCGCCATATTCTCCGAAATCAAGAGTACCTTGCTTTTTATCGTCGTGATACTGCTGTGTAAGTTGCCCTTGTTTGGTAACATAGTTCTTCGTGCGGAGAGTGAAGAGTAAGTCTTGTGCATCGTCGTCATTGAGTTTCTTCTGTTCTCCACGAGCGTTTGAAACGAGCAGTCCCTCGAAGAGTGACGGTGTCACCTTAATCGGGCGGTCTCCAACAGCCTCTGCAATCTCCGTCTGTAGTTTGCCGGCAAAGTTAGAGTACGATTCACTGGCGACAATTGTCAATGCATTCACCTCGAACACGCCACCATGCAGCACGCTCTCATCCTGACGTTCACCCTCCTTATTCACGCACAGGCGCATACCACGACCCACCTCTTGGCGTTTCTTAGTGGTGTTGTCGGAATCCTTCAACGTGCAAATCTGGAACACGTTAGGGTTATCCCAACCTTCTTTCAGTGCGGAGTGTGAGAATATAAACCGTGTGGGCTCCTCGAAAGAAAGCAAGCGTTCCTTGTCGCGCATAATCAGGTCGTATGCTTCTGCATCATTACTACCTTCGCTTAGTTCTTTTGCTTTCGGCTGCACATAGTGACCTTTCTTATCCTTAGAGAAGTAGCCATTATGTACCTGTTCAGACGTGAAGCGTTTAAGGTATGCAATATATTCTGGATCGTCTGCAAACTCCAGTTGCAGACTGCCCACGATGTTGTCATATTCTTCCTCGAAGATTTGAGCGAACTCCCCTTTAGATGTTCCACCACCAGCATTGTAGATACGGTAGTTATCCACATGATCTATGAAGAACAGTGAAAGACACTTGATTCCGCGTTTGAAAAGCTGCCGCTCCTTTTCTATATGTGAAAGGATTGTTTCGCGTATCTGAGTACGACGAACCAAGGCAGTGTTCACAGCACCCACCATGTCATTCTCAGCCAGCTCCTGTCCATTCAGCAGACGTATCACACGACGGAATCCATCGATGCGCTCGATGCGGTAGCCGTTGCGATATTCCTCCAACTCGCCAGAGTTGGCATATATATCAAACTTCTCATCAACGGACTTCACCACCTGCCTGATACCCGACTTCGTTTTCTGCTCAAAGCGGATACGTGCACGAGGATTGCCAGTGGATAGTTCAATTGCCTCCAAACACAAATAGCCATTTGTGGCGGTACTTCCTTTTTGCTCTACACCTTTGACGAAGATTTTCTTCACCAGTTTCTTGTTATAGGCATCCAATGCATCCAGGCGATACACCATGTTCACGATGTCATCCGCACGATGTGTGGCACTATACAGCAGTGTAAAGAGCGGGTGAAACTCCTTCAGTCTGTTGCGTGTGGCATTCTTCTTGTCCGCACCCAGCACAGACTGAGGCTCGTCGATGATAAGAATAGGATTGGTGGCAGCAATCACGTCGATAGGCTTACGCGAACGGAACGCATCCAACTTCATGTAGATGCGCCTTGCATCCTCACCACGGGCAGCGAAAGCCTGCGTGTTGATAATCATGACGTGCATATTGCTGTCACTGGCGAACTGGTCAATCTTCGTCAGCTGCTTGCTATCGTAGATAAACGACTGAATACGCTTGCCATATTCTGCAGCAAAGTGTTCGCTCATTATCTCAAACGAGCGCATAACACCCTCACGAATGGCGATGCTCGGAACCACTATGATAAACTTACTCCAGCCATAGAGTTTGTTTAACTCATACATCGTCTTGATGTAGGTGTAAGTTTTTCCCGTACCCGTTTCCATTTCGATTGTCAGGCGCAGATCGTTTGTGTCTATCGTTTCTGATGGGCGCAACTGTGCCGGCATCTGTATCGCTCGAATATTTTCAAGCAGATTATCCCGATCCAGAGCAATTGGTTGATTACGAAAGCCTACCACTTGATACAAATCATATACTTGATTGACACTATGCCCAATATCGTGAGTGTAAGCCAACATACTCTGATTACTCTGCCCTTTAAATACATCCGTAACGGCACGCGCAGCATCTGTCTGGAACTGCTGGTTCTTGAATTTCAGTGTCAAATTCTTAGCCATACGCAAAAGATTTAGATGACGCGAACATTATTCTTCACCTCTTCATCCGTCCAGTCGCATTTCTGCTTGAAAAGTTCAAAGAGATTCATCTTCTTGGCTGCTTCGTTGAAACTGCTGTCACGGAAGACTACACGTACAGGTGATAGTTCAGCGATAGCCTCAATGACCTTCTCCGTGACATTGCCATCAAAGCAAGCCACGAGGTCGCCATCATTCACATTGTGTATGGTGCAGCCGTCCACCTTCTGCGATGATAACGGCATCGACAACTCCACGCCCCAACGGAGCATACAGTCAAAGAGCAGGTCAAGGTCTGTGCGGTCTTCCTTGATGTTGTCAAGCAAGCCAGCCAACATCTCCTGTGTATAGTCCTTCGGAGCAAAAGCTACATCTTTATAGTTGCTGCTTTCGCATTTGAATACGCGGAAGCCGATATCAAGGTCTTTTGCTTCAGGATATTCCTCCTTGATTTTCTTTCCGGCACGACGGATGCGCTCCTTGCCTATCTCACATATGTTCTTGTAGCCAGCTTTGTAGGCTTCGCTATCTTCTGCAGTTTCCTCTGGCAGCTGTACCATAATAAACTTGCGTTTTCCTCCATCCTCTGCATTTAGTTGCATAACAGCATGGGCTGTCGTAGCAGAACCTGAGAAAAAATCGAGAACAAGATCCTCTTTTTGCAAGTTGCCAGCAATTAATGAATCTTTAACAGCTTCAGGAGCTTTTGGAAAATCAAATAGTTTAACTGGACCGAATATATTGGTAAGAGTTCTTGTTCCATTGTCACGTGCAGAATAGTCGGATTTGTCCCACCACGTTCTTGGCAAAGAACCTTCATCATTTAAATACTTCTTTCTATATAGTTCATATCTATCGTTCTGCCGTTTTACTAAGATTTCACTAATAATAGAGCGGGTCCTTTCTATTCCGTATTTCCAGACTTTTTCTATTCCGTCTGATGTAATAGGCAAGAGAATTATCTCATTTTCAAGAACGTCTTCCTTTATTTCATACTCTTTTCTTTGCTCTACCCATTCAATTCTCGGTATTTTAAGAGTTAGATTCTTGGAATTAATAATAATAGGATAAAACTGCTTTGGCCTATCGCTTCGATCAGAGTCTGTTCCGTTTTTTCTGAAATTTTCCCATTCGAAAGCACCTTTCGCATCTTTTTCCTTATATCGGGAAACTTGTTCACTTGAATGTTTCATTCTTCCGAGTATTGCAGAGTCAGATTTAGCATAGAACAAAGCGTATTCATGATTTATTGAGAAACCTTTGACTGTTGAACGCCCTGATGGATTATTCTTTATCACCACAGTTGCCAAATGATTCTCCTCTCCAAAAACTTCATTCATTATACAAGTTACGGATTCTATTTCACTGTCATCTATTGTTAGTACAATAATGCCATTATCAGATAATAAACTTCGAGAAATTAGTAATCTTGAATAAATCATTGAGCACCAATCTGAATGGAATCGGCCATTGCTTTTTGTATTTGTGAATAGACGATTGTGCTCATCGTCAAAAACACCTATATTTTCCAGGTATTCTTCTTCTGATTGATAGAAATTATTTCTATAAATAAGATTATTGCCCGTGTTATATGGTGGGTCAATATAAATCATCTTGACCTTGCCCATATAGGAGTTCTGAAGCAGCTTCAAGACTTCGAGGTTGTCACCCTCGATATAAAGATTTTGTGTATGCTCCCAATCCACACTTTCCTCAGGGCATGGACGCAGCGTCTTGTTGATAGGCGCAGCAGCCTCGCGGAGGGCAGCACGCTTGCCCACCCAAGTGAAGTCATAGACCTCCGGGGCATCCTCCACTGTCTGGTCGCCCAACAGCAGACGGAGTTTGTTGAAATCGACTACGCGATGAAGCTCCCCATCCTCCCCCTTTGCTTCTGTGAAGCAGGAAGGAGCAATCTGGTAGAGCGCATCAAGATTGAGTTGTGCACCGTTTGGCGTCTGCATATCAATATGTTTTGGCTGTTCCATATATTATTTTAGTGTTTCAAGTTTACTCCTTAGTTCTGTTAATTCCTTGCGCTTCGCCTTCACCTGCTTGTTCATAGCAAGCTGGCGGTCAAGTTGTGGCTCCTTACGCATCTTCTTTTGAAGGCTCTCCAGTTCTGCTTCAGCAGTAGCGATTTGCTTATTCAGCGCCACGATGTCAGCCATGGCACCAGCCTTGTGCTCACCGATGCCTGACACCTGCGCCACGAAGTTGTCATAGATGCGCGGCAATGACTGCCCTTGCACCGAAAGTTCAAGGTCGGTCATTGGCATCCATGGCGAAGCAAATGCCTGACGAATCTTAATTTTTGTGTGCGTGTCATCTGTCCAGTCCTTGTAGTTGATGAGCAGCATTGCGCTCTCATCATGTAACAGGACAAAGACGATGTGGTGGGGCATGTTCGTGTCAATGAAAGTGAACAAATCTGTCGGGCAATCGGGTTGTTTGAGGTTTACCACAAACACCTCGATTTCCTTCATGCCCTCAGTGTCAGTGACATTGAGGGAAGAAGCCGACAACTTGTAGAGCCAGGTGATGTTCACCACATCATTGACGAAGCGCAACTTCACGCGAGGGTTAACCTCCATGAACTTGTAGAACATCGTCTTAGGTACAATACGGTTGACGATGGTGCTTTGCGGATATTTCAGGATGTTATCCACGGGCACCTCCATCCTTGATTACCAGGAAACATATCAACTCAAAGTCATCAAGCCCCTTTATGTCGTGCACAAGAGCCGTGGTTTCTCCAAATGAGAACAGGCTTTCCAGGTCCCTTTCCTCCTTCTGTTCCACAATAGTGCCCACTGCCTTCTGCAAAAGCTCGCTATAGTGTTGCATCTTGCGTCCGTCCTTCGTCTCTTTGTTGAACGTATGGCACAGCTCTAGTATAGGCTCCGTCTTACCTTTGCATGAAAGGCGCATAATATCTAACAGTTTCTTTGGTTCAAGATGATTGACGAGTGTTTCTCCATCATCAGACAGGTAAACCATATAGAACGGATGCAGGAGATTCTGCCTACCGATATTCACAGCATTGTTCCTGTTTTTCAAGATGAAAATAACGCCTTGCTTCGCCAGCTCATTAGCAGGAACCACGGCATGCAATCCAAACGGAGTGTGATCTATGGCAGGGTTGTCTTTCATATATGCCAGAAGGTCAAGGCGAAACTCATTAAGCCCTAAGTCCATTATGTTAATACCAGTATCCATATCTTCCAAGTCAACAACCTCTTCCTGCAAGCGTTGCAGTTGGCATTTACGGTATTCGAGATCTGCTTGCTCCTCGTCGGACAGAAGCACATTGCTGTTTCCGGCACCTGTTATATTCACTCCCGTCATTCTGGCCTCGACACGCCCTTTTAGGCTCAAGTAATCATCGAGTTCTATATCAGGCCAGTAGTTTACAAGCTGTATCTGCTCATTATGGGAGCCAATACGGTCTATACGGCCGAATCGCTGAATAATCCGGACAGGGTTCCAATGAATGTCATAGTTGATCAGATAATCGCAGTCCTGAAGATTCTGCCCCTCGCTGATACAGTCTGTTGCAATAAGAACATCTATCCTGTCATTAACATTGGGAAGAAGCTTGTCCGCTTCTTTGGATATAGGAGAAAAAAGAGTCAGAATGCTGTTAAAATCAGCCTTAAGCCCTGTAACCGTTGAAGCTAGTCTGTCTCCCGTTACCAACCCTGAATTCAAGCCCGTCTTGTCTTTTATAGCAGAAGCAAGATTATTGAACAGGTATTCTGCGGTATCAGAGAAAGCTGTGAAAATCAAAACTTTCCTATTATCCTCATTGATTGGGTTGGCAAACTTGTAACGTAGATTCTCTATAAGCATCTGAAGCTTGCTGTCGTGCTTAGGAGTTATATCCTTAATCATAACAAGCAAAAGAGCAGTAGTCTCTTGATCTGACTTCAAATCTCTCTGCCAGGATATACAATCCATATCAGAGAGCGATACCTTTGTTTTTTTACCACCAACAAGAAAGTCATTTTCACTATCATCAGCATCAAACATGCCGTCAAGTGTCTGGAGAGAAATGCTGGCTTCCTGCCTATTGTCTATGTAATCATTGATATAGGATAATGTTTGATCTATCTGCTCCTTTATCCGTAAAAGAGTCAGACGGAAAGAATTTACAGAAGATTCCAGACGCTTCAGCAAATTTATGGCCATCAGTTTCTTCAGCCCCTTTTCTCTTCCAGACATTCCTAAATGACTACCACTGCCATCCTTGTCTATTTCATATTTGCAGCGCCTGGACGGAAGTATGTAATCAGATGGCGCATAAACACTAAGATTCAAATCATCCAACTGACCGGCTATTTCCTTGTAAGTAATGGCACTATTCAAATCTGTCAAGCGCGGCCTTTTGGATATTGGCTTCAGACGATAAGGGAAGCGTCCTATATTTTCTGTGTCATAATATTTCTCTATATGCTTTCTGGAACGTGCTATTGTGACTGCATCAAGAACCTGAAAGAAATCAAACGGAAGCATTTCCAAAAGCCTCTCCGCTGTTCGTTCATTCGCATCAGGAATCTTTGACCAGTGGTTATATTGCGTTTGCGCAAAACGGAAAATATCCTCAATAGGACGCTCAACATCAAGTTTATCGTTTATAAGTTCCTGACGCCCTTCGTATGCAAGTTGCAGCTGATTCTTAAGATCATTGAAACGGTTGTTCACAGGGGTAGCGGAAAGCATCAGGACTTTAGTCCTCACTCCAGCACGTATAACTTTGTTCATCAGCCTCAGATAGCGGTTTTCCCTTGGATTATCGTCATCAATATCAGTAGTTATCTTCCCCCCATTACGGAAGTTGTGGCTCTCGTCAATGACAATAAGGTCATAATTACCCCAGTTAAGCAAAGCTAAGTCTATCCCATTGCTTTTGCCTTGCTCCCTAGATAAGTCTGTGTGGAAAAGAACATCATAACGCAGACGGTCCTTGTCTAAAGGATTGTTTTTATAATTGCTCTTGTATGTATTCCAATTCTCATATAGCTTTTTGGGGCAAAGAACAAGAACCGACTTGTTGCGGTTTTCATAGTATTTGATGACAGAGAGAGCTGTAAAAGTTTTCCCCAACCCTACACTATCCGCTAAAATACATCCGTTGTAGGTCTCCAGCTTGTTGATTATCGCCAAGGCTGCATCTTTCTGGAAATTATATAGTTTGTTCCATATTTGAGAAGTTTTGAATCCAGTAGCCTCGTCTGGAAGTACATCCTCATTTATATCTTCAAGAAACTCATTGAAGATATTGTATAGGGTAACAAAGTAAATAAAATCAGGAGCATTCTCACGATAGACATTCTCAACGCTTTCAATGACAGTATCTGTAACATCAACAAACTTCTCATTATCGAGCCAGAAATCATTGAAATTTCGCAAGAATGCTTCAGACATAGGATACGGAATCCTTTGGATAAGCTGAAACATATTGTTTCCCCTCTCACAACCAAGTTCCGTAGTGGTAAACTCATTAAAAGGCATATAGGTACACAAGTCTCCACTATTCTCAATATTCAGGAAACCTTGCATAAACAAAGGAGAAACGTTTGATTTAAACCTTACCTTGCGGCGAATCCATTCGGCACATTCTTTTGCAATAGCTCTTTGTGTAAGATTATTCCTAAGCCTTATCTCGAATTCAGATCCATACAAGGTTCTCTCCCTATTTAGCTTTGGAATATAAAACTCGCGTTTTTGTTTCTTTGTCTGCCCCTTGTTAAAAGCAGGTGAGGTGAAAATGAAGCGAAGTTGCTCAACCTTTTCAAGTTCAGCCTTTAATGCTTCGTAGGCATAAATAGAAAAAGTGGCAGCAGCAATAGAAACCTTTGACCCATAAGTAAGCGAAACTTTAAGGTCATCAATCAAACGCTTGGTTATGTTATCAAACTGCTCCGGATAATTCATTGCAAAAAGTGCGGGCAACTTACTTTTACTCGTCTAATCTGGCACCTGACTCTCGTCAGGCTCTGGAAAGCCATACACACGAATAATTTAGGCACACCCGCACCCTGCTATAAAGAGGGCAAGCCCAACAGAATAGCCAGTGCAGCGTTTACCATTACTCCGTGTGTATTTGAATTTTCCAGATTCGATTAGACGGAATAAAAGCTAAAACGCTTTCTATAACAAATATGTCTGCATCTTGAAAAGAACGCGGATGAAATGGATTCAGAATCCGCTCTTTCCAAAATGCTCTCAAATATACCAAAAATGTCCCATTTTTTCCAAGAAAAGCCTCCACAATCCTGAAATCGCTGAGGAAAATCCAGGATTATTTGGGATTGTTGGGTATTGTTTGGGATTATTCCGGAATTGTAAAATCTTTTGGGCGGACAAGGTAAATGTGCCGGATGGTTTGGTGAATAGATGGTTATATGGTTTCTTTGGGGTAAAAGTGTAATCAATTGAAATTGTTCAAACAATGAGTGTGACAGAGAAGAATCACCAAAACTCTTTGGTAACAATCACTACAGAAGATGTGGAGGAACGTATGATAGTTTTGCGCAAACAACCAGTACTAATTGATGCCGATGTAGCAGAACTTTATGGGGTTGAAACAAAGCGAGTCAACGAGGCAGTAAAAAACAATCCACGAAAGTTTCCGTATGGCTATCTTTTTGAGCTGGACAAGTATGAGAAAGCAGAGGTGGTCGAAAAATTCGGCCACCTTAAGAAATTGAAATTCAGCAAGGTTGCGCCAACAGCATTTACAGAACGTGGACTTTACATGTTGGCTACAATACTAAAAGGAGAGCGCGCAGAGAAGACGACACTGGCTATTGTAGATTCATTTGTTCAGGTACGCGAATTGGCACGAACGATGGAGGCTCTCCAAAATGTAGAGGATGGTTTGGTGGATAGAGGGTTAGGAGGTTAGATTTGCGGGAGCGAATGAATAAATGCTTGGTTATGAAAGAGATGAAAACTATCAAAGAAGGTTTTGTTGGAGAGATAAGGGGGATTATCGACAAAGCAAGAGAAGGGGCTGTAAGGAGCGTGGACTTCTGCCGTGTGCAGATGTACTGGAATATCGGTCGCAGGATATTTGAGGAGGAGCAGCAAGGAAAGGCCAGGGCCGAGTATGGTAGT
>Ga0247609_10004638_pt1 | contig 13621 bp, 19 predicted proteins | sample 172DNAGHGlowgp2_FD_193487 | JGI IMG/M metagenome (GOLD analysis project Ga0247609, IMG submission 193487) | Sheep rumen microbial communities from Palmerston North, Manawatu-Wanganui, New Zealand - 1728 DNA GHGlow gp2 | ecosystem: Host-associated > Mammals > Digestive system > Stomach > Rumen ...
AAACCATTTTATTTATATTTAATCTCTCTCATCATCATCGTCATCCTTATTAACATATGAATTTGTATCATCACTTACTTCCACATCTTCTTCTGGTTCTGGCTCTGGATTTGGTTCATTTCCATTAGTTTTTATTTCACCAATATCTTTTTTTATTTCCATTTGATTATTATTAATTATTATATTATTAAGTATATTATCATCTTCTTTTAATTCGTTTAATTCCTCATTAATATAATTATCACCTCCAAGAAAATCATATAACGGAATAATTTGATTTATAAAAATATTCATATTTTTAATCACTTTTATTTCATTATCTTTTTGTGTTTTATTTTCGTTAATTTCATTATTCCATAAATCTTCTATATATAAATACTTAATAAAATTTCTTTTACTATTTTTAATTTTTTCCAAATCATTTTCTCTTATTAAATATCTTGTAATATACCTTCTTATAGCAATTGATAATATTTCTTTTGTTATAAATTTTTCATCCTTATAGAAAGCATTTAAATCAGATTTATTTTTTTCTGTCAATATTTCTGAACAACAATTGATTATTTTTTTATCATTTTTAATAATAACAATAAACATCAATTTCTCCAAAAATAATAATATCTCAATTAATTTATTTATTCTGAAATCTTCATTAATTTTTAATAAATCATTAAACTCATTAGAAAAATTATAATTATTTAGTTTAATAAATTCGCTATTATGTAAAAAGTCTTTTAATTTCATCTCTTTTAGTTTATTAATTTCATTTTCATAATTTATTTGATTTTCTTTATTTTCTTCTTTTTGATCGATTTTTTCTTCATTAGTAATAATATTATTATCATCCTTACCTTCTATTTTTTCATTATTTTCATTATCTATATTTTCATTATTATTTTTTTCATTATTATTTTTTTCACTATTATTTTCACTATTATTTTCACTATTATTATCCTTATCTTTAATATCTTCATTTGCTTTTTTTTGTTCATCAATTATTTTATTTATTTTATTTTTATTTATTTTTTCTTCATAAGTTTTATATTTTTTATTTAAATTTATAATAATTTCGCTAAAGTCTTTAAATAAATTTAAACATTGTTCTTTTGAATCAATTTTATTGTTGAAATAAGTTCTAATTTGTTTTTTTTCTTTTTTAGTTAATTCTTCTAAAGGTTTGTAATTATTAATGAATTCATTAAATATAGAAGTATTCTTATGTAAATATTCTTCATTTATATATATAATATATTTTAAATTATCATTTACTAATTTTACTTTCTTTAATAATTTATTACTTAATTTATCTTCTATTTTACTATAATTTAATTCTATATCTCTGAAATTATCTCTTCTATATGAATTTTCAAATATTATTTCAGTAAGACAAGTATTTTTTAATTTAAAAGAAAATATTTCTTCCTTTTCTATACTTTGAATATTTATTTTTTCTGAAATAGGAAGTCCTTTATATTTATGTTTATTTTCTAATAAATCTCCAATCATGATATTTTGGGATTCAATATATTCTTTATATCTAGATATTATTTTTTCACTTTCATCAGAATTTTTATCTATTAAAAAATTAAATAAAAAATCTTCTTCTTTTAAATCTAAATTATTATCTGTATTTTTCATAACTTTGAAAAAGCTAGTACATAATGGTTTATTTTTTATATAAACTTCTTCTTCATTTAATTTTTTTTCTTCAGCATATTGTCGGGTTATTTTATTATTATAAGTATCATATAATAAATTGAAGAATTTATTAAAAGTATCTAATGTTTCTAATTTTTTTATATTTTTCTTTTCTTTTTCATTGTCTTTTGAATTTATATAATTTATATATTTGTTTAACATAATATATTTGTCTTTATCATAATCGATTTTTATATTTTTTTCATATATATAATTAGTATATAAAAAATATTTATAAAAAGGATATAAATCTTCGGTATATAAAGAATAATCAATATTTTCACTAAATAAATTTGAAGGAGAATCAAATTCAACTTTCCTTAAACTTTCATTTAATTCATTATATTTCTTTTCATAAATAGGATAATTTTTAATATTATTATAAATAATTGTTTCTAATTTTTTTTCTTTTTCAAATAATTCTAATATATCATTTATTTCATTGCATTTAATTAATTCGTCAGTAATTTCTTTGAATATTAAATTCATAAATACTATAATATCGTTTTTCCCTAAAGCTTCTTTTAAAATTTCCCAGTCTTCTTCTAAAACTTGAATTATATTCATTTTTCCTGGGGTTTCATAAATTATATTATTCATTATTTTTCCAAAAAATAAATGAGAATATAAAATAAAATTAAGTAATCTGTAACTTATTTGGCTTTTTAATTGTCTTATTTCTTTATTTCTTTTTTTAAAATGTCTAATACTTACTTTAGCAATTCCAGGTTTTTCACTAAAAATTAAAGGATAAATTTTTTCTTTCTTAAATTCATCTAATGTCTGATAATTTATTTGAGATAAATCTTTTTTAGATTCTAAATTAATTTCTTCTTTATTTTTAAAAATTCTTACATAACCTTCTCTTTTAACTGGGTATATAGAAAAAATACCCAAATATCTATATGAGCCAATTGAATGATCACAATATTTGCATTTCTCATTTTTATTTTCAGCTTTTGGATAGCCATTTGGAATAAAATGAGAATATCCATTTTTACATTTGCAAACATATACTCCTCCTTTTTTATTTTTTTTGAAAAATTCTTTTAATGATAAATATATATCATAATAATTATTTTCACTTATATCATTTCCTATTAAAAAAGAATCTTTAATGCAATTATTATCCCCTAAAAGAATTTTTTTATAAAGGCACTCATTATTAGAAGATGAAATTGTTTTGAAACAAAAACGAATACTATATAATAACATTTCTAAATGTTTTTTGCTTATATTATTATTATTTAATAATTTTTTGAATTCATTTACATTAAAAATATTTTTCAATAAAAGTTTTATTTCTTTTTTAAATAATTTATCTAATATATTTTTCCAAAAATTGTATTGAATTTCAGAATCACTATTATCATATAATTCTATTAAATTATTAGTTGTTAAATTAGAAAAAATCATAAAAAGTATATCACTCCCATAATCATTTAAATCTTTCTTAATTGAATTAATATCAACATTATTATATTTATTATCTTGATAACTTTTAATTTTTAAAAAAATATTCTTAAAAATTTTTATATCATCTTTTTCTTTAGGTAATAAAAATTGATGCAAAAATACATTTGACTTATCTTTGTCTATAAAATTCTTATAATTATTATCAAGTTTTTCCAAATAATATTTCGTTATAATATTATCTCTCTTCATTTTTGACATATCTCTTCCATAAATATTATATATTATTTTATATAAATAATTTTTTATTATAAACCTTATTTTATTTTCTTGATTATTCCCACTATTTTTATTAATCTTTTCTATAACATCATTTATATTTGCTACTTCGCCTTCATTAATAGTATAAATTAATTTATATATATAAATCCTAATAAAAGCTATACAAAATAATTTTTTCATTTTTTTATTTTTTGTTTTATTTTTAGGATTGTTTATATTATATAGATAAGTTAAACATTTTGCAAAAATATCAATAGGCTCTTTATCTATAATAATATCTCTAGTTTTTCCTGTTCCCGAATAGGTGGGGAATTTCTTTTTTTTTATAACCTTATCTTCAATTAATTCTGCTTTTTCAAAATAAATAAATATATGTTTCTCAAAAAGATATAATAAAGTATCATCTAATATTACACTGTCTTTTTTTTCTATCATTTCATAAATATCATCAGTTTTATTATCAAATTTATCTAATATTTTTTCAAATTTATCTATTTCAGGCTGTAAAATATTCTTTAATATTAATTTAAATAATTCCAAAGATTTTTTGATTATTTCATCATTATTTAATACTTGCTCTAAAATAGTTGTTCTATAGTTAATATCAATTAATCTTTTATATTCTTTTAAATAAAATCTAACTAATAAATCATAAGATTCAACATCATTTTTGTTTAATTCATTATTTTCATTTTCTTCATTATTCATTTTATTTATATCTAATTCTTTTATAATATATTCATTAATATCTAAAAATGATTCAATCAACAATTTTATTTTATTATCTTCTTCAGATTGAATAATATTTGATAAAGATTTTAATTTCATTAATATATTTATAGAAAAATCTTTGTCATTTAAATTCATTTTGTTTATTCCTTCTATAATTAATAAAAACTCTTCTATTATATATCTTTCATTTAAAAACAAAAGTAATTCATCACTTAATTTTGTTATTATATCTAAAGAATTTTGGCAATTTTCAATAAAATTAGGAAATTCATCTGAAACTAATTTATTTAATAAATCTTCATTAGTTATGCATTGACAAATAGATGCAAGCATTATATAAAAGTATTCATTTACTTCTTTTGTATGTTCCGGGTTTCTCTTTTCTTGTGCTATATATTTTACAATTCCATTTTTTATATATTTTTCTATATCATTAAATAAAATATCTTTTTCATTTTTAGGTTCTAAAGATGATAATTTATTATATATTTTTATTATATTAATTATATAGTCATAATTTGATTCCATCCATAATATCTTTATTAAAAATATTTTTAAATTATCATCATTTTCTGAAATAATTTTATAATTGATTTCATTATCATTTTTATTTTTATATTCTGATAGTTTGAATCGAATATCTATTAATTTTAAAATTATTTTATGTTCAACATCATTCGGATAATAATTTCTTTTAATTTCTGTATTATAATAGAAATAATCATCATTTTTTGTATTTTCATATTGTCTAAATAAATAAAAAGTCATATAATCTTGAAGTAATAATTCAGTGAATGTTTTAAATTGCTCTTTATCTTTAGTATTTTGTTGGTCAATTAAAATATTAAATAAATCATTTGAATTTAAATCATTATATATTTTATCTATGAAATTTTCATTTTTTTTTCTAAATTTGTCAATTAAAATTTCCTTTTCTTCTTTATTTTTAGGTAAAGATAATCTAAATTTTTTTCATTTTCATAAAATTCGCTTTTAATATTATTTATTATATAATAATATATATCTTAATATAAATTATATAAACCAGGTATTTTAAATAATAAATATAATTTATTATTAATATATTTATTTTTTGGAAAATCATTTAAATTATTCAAATAGTCCAAGTATTTTGTTTGGATATTTTTTATAATATCATTTTCAATATAATCTTTATCTGGATTTTCTTCTATTTGACTATCTTCTTCTTCACTTTTTTCTTTAATTTCATCTTCCTCATCCTCTCCATTAATTTCGCTTATATCATCCTTATTATTTTTTGATGTATCATTTTCATTAATACACATTAATGTTGTTAAGAAAATATTCCTTTCAAGTATGTCTAATATTTCATAAGCATATTTTTTATAAATACTTATCTTTTTAATGTGGATATTATATCAACACTATTATTTTTTACATATTTTTCTTCATACATTTTTTTCAAAATATTTCCTATTTTAATTCTATTATTTATTATTTCATTAATTTTACTGATAATTTGTTCATTTTTCTCTAATAATTTTTTCATTTTTAGGAAGAAATTTTCATTGTTAATTCCTTTAGTTTCAGTTATATTGTTCTTTATTTCTTCTTCAAAATATCCTAAAGCAATAGAAGAAAATTGGCTATTTAAATTAAGATTCTTAGTTATAAATTCATTTACATTTGTATTATTAATATCATTTAATGTTAAATCTTTTTCTCCTCTTAAATTATCAATAAATAAATGTTGCACATCTACCGATATAAAAGAAATTGTATTAATTTTTTTAAATTTTTTTGTTTCTCTTTATTAGTTTTGAAAAGTCTTGATATATGAACTGTAAAAATGAATTTTTTATTATCACATTCGCCATTATAATTATTATTAGCTTTATATGATTCTTCAAAGGCATTTATAATAGATTTTAAATATATAATTTCTTCTACTGATTTTACTTGTATTTTAAATGCTAATATTTCTAAATCATCATCTTTATAAAATTCTTCTAAAATAATTTTTTCTAAAGTTTGTTCACTTTTTAAATCTGATTCTGTTTGAACTATTAATTTATCATCAGCCAATTGTTCAGACAAACTTGAAAATGTATATATTATAGAAAATTTATATTTGAAATTTTCTTTATCTTCTATAAACTCAATAATATTATTATATTTAGTGATATTTTCATATATCGTTTTTATTTCATTCAAATCATCATTATCATCTATAAGTCCTTCAAAAATTAAACATCCTATTATGTCCTGTGGCAAAATTGGAGTGAGTTTTTCAAAAATATATTTCTTTTCGTTAGATTCATTATTATTCTTACAAAAAAATAGCATACTTTGAATTTCTTCTAAGTCTTAATTCATTATTAAACTATTTAAATCATAATTTAATTCTTCCTTTAATTTTAATACAGTTAATTTATTAATAATTTTTTCCAATTGCTCACTTTCTTTTAATTGCTCTTTAGATAATAAGTTTGAAAAATTTAATTTTATTTTTTCAAATCTATTTGTTATTGCTTGCATTATATTTTTAACTTCTTCTTCATCAAATAATAATACGACTTTAAATTTATCATTTATTTCTATAAATTGTTCTCTGGATTTCCCAACAGAAATTCTTGCATAATTCTTTCCATCCTTTCTTATATAATTTAAATTAAATAATTCCTTTCTTATATAATTTAAATTAAATAATTCATATAATGATGAAAGAATATTAGAAAATTTTTGCAATATTAATATATCACCATTTTTTGCATGATCTTGAATTTGATTTATGATTTTTAGAGCATATTCATCTCCTTTATCTTTATCAAAAGGACTTCCTATTTTATAAACTGGTTTAATTTTATTTTCATTTAATTTTTTTGTTAAAGTTTCAACTAATAGTAAATTTAAAGAAGATTTTGAAATTAATAAAAGATTACGTGAATTTTTATCTTTTATATTAGAATATTATTTATAACATCTTTTTCCTTTTTTTCAAATCCTTCAAATATTATATCTTTTTTTTCATTACTATCTGGTGGAAAACGATTTTTGATATATTTGTCTTTGAAAACATCAATTGATTCTACATTAGCTATATTTAATGAATCAAAATTTCTTTCGATAGCAATACTATCTTTTATTCATCTTATACATTATACTCAATATTTTCTTTAACAAATCATTAAAGCTATAGGCAACATTTTTTATTAAAAAATAAAAATCTCTACTTCCATTGCATAAAGAATTATTTGATTCATCTATTTCTATTTTTGATAATTCTTTTTTATAATCCTTATAAGAAGCAGATGATGCTTGAAATATATTTAGATATTTTTTATTATTATTCCATAAATCTGGATTAATGCTTTTTCCTATCTCTTCATATGTTTCTTCAATATCACCTATATTATCATGCAATTCTGGGACAGATAAAGTAAATCCTCTATTCATTTTTGCAGCATCTAAAATCCAATTTGAAATTCCAATAAAAGATAAATATATAATCTTTTCCTTGTGATTAAAGAACATTTTATAAATACTTTATAATTGTTGAATTAGCTACTAACATTAAAAATCTACTATTATAATCATTCAGATTATCTTTTATGCATTCTAATATATTATAATTATATAATTCATCTTCATTATAATTGGTATATACATTTTTAAACTTAGATTAATAATATCTAATGAATTAGATAATCCTCCAAAATTTCTTGTAAAAGCCATTAATCCTATTTTAGTCAATATTTTATCTTTATTGACTTCATTAATATCATTTTTAACTTTAATTAATTCTCTCATAGCACATATAATTAAATGATAAAAATCTCTATTACCATGAAATTTCAATTAATTTATCATTATTTACATATTGTTTATATTCATAATAAGCAATTGTCAAACTTTCAATTAAAGTTTTATAATTATTAGCCAAATTATTATCTAAAACCTTTTGCAATTATATCAACAGTGATAATTAAATCTTCTTTATCAGGGTCAGGCTTTGATAAAATAAGGCATCTATTCATCTTAGAAGCATCGATTTTCCAATTGTAAATACCGATAAAAGCAATTTTAAATTCATTATCATCATATTCCAATTGGGAATGAATTGCTTTAAGAGGATTATTAGGGCTCCTCTCTTCTAATCCCATTTCATCAAAGAAAATCATAGCAATAAATTTTTCTTTTTTTCATTTCCAGCCTTAATATTTACTCTTTTAAGTTGATTTCTTGCATAAGCTCTTGCCCTTTAGAATGTCTCAATTATACCTTGAGAAGTACTTGTTTCACTTCCTTGATAATTATACATAAATAATTGAGGATATTCTTTAAATAAAGGACTTTTTGAATAAATTTCTTTCATAGTTTGATTTATTGTTTGTATTGTTAATGATTTTCCTTCTCCTGACTTTAGAGATCTATTTAAGACAATTCCCTTGTCAACATCTTTAATGAATTGATCTGCAATATATATAACTTCTCTATTTGGTATTTCTTAAAAAAAGTTTTCCATCAAAATAATCTTTAATGATTCAGATAATTCTTTCCTTTTTTTATCAGATACTCTAAGATAATAACATAAATAAATAGCAATATTTAAAGCTCCCAATAATAAGTCATATGTTTTGATATAATAATCTTTATTTTTTGATTTATTTTTAGGATTTACTGTATAAATTAATAAACTTGATTTATCATTTGTAACTGTATGTTAAGTTAAACCACTTTGCTTCATTTTATTTGTCATTGTTCTATAAGGATTTATTGTTCCTAAAAATACAAAATTATCAAGTAATGGCTTTCCATGTATAGTTCTTTTTCATATAATTTCTGTGATTAATCCCATAGAATTGCAAGTATTTAATTCATCAAAAAATACCTAAACTTTTTTTTCTTTTAATTTTTCTTTTTGTGCATTCAAATACTTTTCTCTATTATATTTTTTGTTTATATTCTTCTTTTTCTTTATCAAATCTATTCATTATATCATTTAATGCATCATTAAAATCTTTCTCCAAATTATTCAAAACTGTTTCATTCATAAATTTAATTATATCTTCTTCATTTGTTCCTGCATTTTAATGTTTTCATTTTTTATGAACCTTTATTCATAAATATAGAAAGCATTTTTAAAAGACTAGTTTTACCATAACCAGTTTGCCCCATTAATATAACTAGTATTGATGTTTGGACTTTTAATAATATTATTACAGATTTAATGAAATGTCTCTTATATATACATAATTACCATTTTTACTGGCTAATTTTGCCATATATAATCTTCTGTCTTCCATAATATCATTTGGATTATATATTTTAGGTTCTAATCCTCTTTTGTTTCTTTTTTTATTTTATTATTTAATTCATTAATTTCAATTTCATCAAAAAGAATTTCAGGCAATCCCATTTTCTTTAATTCTTCTATAATCTGGTAAATCATATTTTTGCCCTCCATAAATAGATTGTATATTTATTAATTCATAATACCTTTTATATTCTTCAGTTCCTATTTCTTGTTTGGTTTTTACAGTAAAGGTTGTTTTATCATCATTAAAAAAAAGTTGATGCATTAATACTATCAAAAGTTACATTGTCTTTGGTATTTTCAAGAGATTTTAAAGCTTGTTCATATAATTTTTCTTCATTAAAATTTGAGAAATTTTGTTGGCTCTCTGATTGTGACCTAATTAATTTGTCATATGGCCCTTTTATAAAAAATATAGATGAATCTAAAATACTTTTAATAATTTGATTCCTACTTTTACTAATTGAATTGTTGTATTTTCTATCATTAAAGGAGGTTGCGTCTAAAAGAAAATATTCTTTAAATATTCTAAATTCAACTGATAATAATTTTTTCATTATTTTTCAAAAATTCATCTATTAAATTTTGGCATTCTTCATTTGCTAATAAATTTATTGAGTTAAAATCTATATTATTTTAAACTATTTTTCCTTCTTTATAAATTTTTAAAGTATTAGCTACTATTTGAATATTACAATCTTCAATTATTATAACATTTTGAGGAATTTTTAGAGGTGATAATTTTTTTATATAATTAACTTTAAATGATTTTAGTAATGGAAATTTATCTATATATTTTTAATTCATTTCGGAAATAAAATATTTGTTAATTTATATTTAATTTCTTTAAAACAAAACCTTAAATAATATTTTTTGTAGCAATTGAGTCAGATTCATTTCGCTTACATCAAAATGAATGACATAATTTTGAATTTGATTTCATTATATTTAATCAGATTAATCTTTGAATAATTTTTTTTCTTGTAAATTCCCCTCCTAAAGGGAAATATGTATAGTTCTTTAATTCTTTACTTATTTTATTTTTTATTTACTCTGTTTTTCCGAAACCACAACGTTCAGAAGTAAAAATTTCTATATTATTAGATTCATATTTAAATTCTTGTTCATCTTTTACATTTAATAATATCATTTTTCTATTTGGTATAATTTTACTTAAAGGTCCTTTCATATCTCAATTCTTTTCCATATTTTTTTTATCAAATTTATTTATTAATTTTATTCTTCTAACTCTTTTTTTTAATTCTAATTTTTCAATTCCTAATAAACAAAATAAAGTAGGATAATCACATATAAAGCATAAAAATAATAATGCTTTTATTTCCTTATTAGATGTATGCTCATTACATATTAAAATGATATTTGATAACGGTAAATTCCCTGTTAAGTATATATATAATATTAGTAAATTTTTTCCCAAATCATTAAATATTAAAATCTCTAAATAAACTTTCCTTTTTATTTATTAATTTATTTTTTTTTTTCAAAAATCTTTGCAAATTTAATTTATCATTGAAACTCATTTTTCCTAATAATTTTTTTAATACTAAATATTTCAGAAAAAATTGAAATATCTGAAATCTTAAAATGCCAAAATTCAGAACATCTTCTATTTTCCCCTTTTGAAGCAGCTTTTAATAGAAAAATTATTTCTTTATTCTTTTTAATTGATTCTATGACTGATAAAAATAAAGGCTTTTTTTTATATGTTTTTGCTATTTCTTTTTCATATTCTTTAAATAAATCTTCATATTTTTTAATTATTTCGTTTGCATCTTTTGTTCTATCATCACTATTTATTAAAATATTATTCTCTAATGTTAGATATATAAATATATCCCGAGGATAGCCTGATAAAATTAAATTATTTACAGTTTTACTTAAATTATTAATTTTTAGGACTATACTATTAAATTCAGTTATTTGTTGTTTGTATATTTCTTTTTCATTGATCATATTTTAGGCAAATATAATTTATTTTTTAATAACAGTAATTATAAATAAAATATTTAATTTTTCTCTTCATACTCCAATAAATTTAAAATTATTTCCAATTTTTTGTATCGTAATTTTGGAATTTAAAATTAATTTTTGAATTAATGATTTGGTTATTTCTGATTTATTTGCTATGATATCTTCATATAATTCTTTATTTTCTCCATATTTTTCCAAATAATTATTAAATTAAATAATTATTTTCTTCTCATTTAAAATTTTGTTTTAAAATTTTATCAAGTTCAATATCATTTGAAAAATTGAAATTTAATACTTCATTTACATATTTTTTACATCCTAAATAATAAAAATCTTCAGGCTGTAAATTAACACTTTCATTTTTTCTATCTTGCAAAAATTCATTTAAATCTTTATGCCATTTTTTCTTATACAAAATTTAATTTTTTTTTCCATATATTTTTAAAACAAAATCTTTATAATTATCTTCTTTTTTTTAATATTTATTCCATATTCATTTGATATTTTATCTTCTATTACAACGCTTTCACTTTTAATATTATCCATAGGTAATTCTTCATTTATTTTTTCTAATCTTTTTGTAAATTCAGTTTTTTGGAAATTTTGTTTTTGGAAATAATAAACGAATTTATTCAAAAATGTCAAGAATAAGATAATAATAAAATTTTTTTACATAATAAAAAATCTTCTAAAAGTTTATTTATAAAAGCTTATACAAAAATATTATTCTATAGAAATTATATGAAATCATTTGAAACAAATAAAACAATTGAATTAGCAAAATCTTTTAAATTTTATTATGATTTAAGATTAATTTTCTGGAAATCAGTTTATACAAAAATGATTCAAATGCAAAATCATCTGATATATGTTGTGGAATATGTGAATAAAATATTCTTTTAAATGATTATATATTACATGTATATTATTTCAGAGAACAAAATCATTATTATAAAAAAAAGAAGAATTATAAATCAAAATTTAAAAAATATATTAATTGATTAGAAATATATATCAAAAATAATTGAATTAAATAAATAATTTTTTTATAAAATTAATGAAATAAATTAGAAAAATAAAAAAAAACAAGATTTAATTAATTTAGATAAAAATAATACTAATAATTTTTTGCATATATTAATAAAGATATATATAGATGAAAATAATAAAACAAATAATTATTATGATAAAAATCCTGATAAATTATCAAATGTATTAACATTAATATATTTAACTTATTTTGTATATATTTTAAACAAAAAGAAATTTTCTAAACAATTAGATAATGATGATAAAGAGTAAAGTGAAATGATGGGAAATATATTATCATTTTTATTCAAATATTAATAAATATAGAATATTTATTAGAAGCAAGACATAGTAGAACAATAATTAATAGATATATAAATAATATTCATTATAATTATTTATTAGAGATATTTAATATATTAGTTATTACTGATTATATCTTGGTAAAAATTAAAAATGATTTAAATATATTAGAAAATGGTAAAATTCCTGAAGCAATTTTCAATCTTTATTTATAAAGAAATGGATTTTTTTTAAAATTTTGATAATAATGAATTAGAAACAAAAATTTGTGAATTTTTTATTGATAAAATAAAAAATATTAGAAATAAAGATATTGAAAAAATAATATTTATGATAATAAATTATCTTATTATAAATAAAGATAAAGGAAATGGAAATATGATTTTTTAATTAAAAATATAATATTGGATTCTTTATGAAAATAAAGATAATTTTTATGGAGTAGAAAATATTATTTATACTTTATCATTAATTATATCTTGGCTAATTTTAAAATAAAATAATAATATTAATAGAAATATTTATGTAAATATAGTGTCTCTGTTAATTAAATTAATTGAGAAAGATAAAAATGATGAAGATAACTATAATAATTTTTTTAAAATATTTTTATATAAGATATATTTATTAAAAAAATAAAAAGAATCATATAATAATATATGATAATCTTTTTGGTCATAAAAAAATATTAAATAATAGAAAACATAATATTAATTTTGTTTTTTACCAATAATTAAATATAATTAATTATATTATTATTTAAATTTTTATATAATATTTTCAAATAATTATTTTATTTTTATATCATCTTAATTGAGAATATAACCATTATTTAAACTTAAATAAAATTCTTATTAAATTACTATTATAATA
>Ga0247609_10004639_pt1 | contig 13619 bp, 11 predicted proteins | sample 172DNAGHGlowgp2_FD_193487 | JGI IMG/M metagenome (GOLD analysis project Ga0247609, IMG submission 193487) | Sheep rumen microbial communities from Palmerston North, Manawatu-Wanganui, New Zealand - 1728 DNA GHGlow gp2 | ecosystem: Host-associated > Mammals > Digestive system > Stomach > Rumen ...
GGTGGTGTGGGTGATGTCGGGTGGGAGCATCTGGACGAAGGTTTGGAAGGCGTAGAAGAGGCCCGTTTCGCTGTTGGCGGAGATGTAGATGCCTTCGGGGCGAATTTGGAGCAGATAGCCCTCGGAGCCCAGTTCGGGGTTGACGGTGTCGTTGAGGGCAAAGAGTATGCAGTCTTTTGTGGGCGAGCTGATGTAGGCCGGGCGCACGTGCATTTTGCGCAATGATGTGGCTATGTATTTTGCTGTGGCTGTGTTGCGGCCCAGGTTCTGGAAGCAGAGGCGTGTGGAGGATGAGAGGGTGAAGGTGCGCCCCTTTTGTACCATGTATTCCGGTTCGGGTATGACGGAATAGCCGGTTATGTCGACACTCTTTCCGCAGGCGGCAAGGAGCAGCGCTGTGGCGGCGGCAATGGCGAGGGTGATTATATGCCTTGTTTTTTTCATTTCGATTTGCAAAGGTACAACTTTTTTCTTGTACGACCGGCTAATGGGCGCTGTCATTAAGAATTATTAATTATTTTGTGCATTTGTATAATATTATTGTGAGTTGCCCGTTATTAGAGGTGGTATTTGTTGCGTACCTGTGGGAGTGTGTTTGGGAGAGTGTGACGTTTAAGGTGAAATCCAGTGGGAACGGTGCTTGTGCGGGGGCGACGGGTGCCTTTGGCTGAGGCACGGGGCAGCGAGTATGCAGGGCGGCGGCAGGTGCTTTTTGGTAAAACTAAAGGAAACACGTTATCATAGCTATGGCTCAGAACTCTTTGAAACGGCTTTTTACTGACACGATGATTTACGGCGCAAGCAGTATTGTGGGACGTTTTTTGAACTACCTGCTTGTGCCGCTGTACACGTATAAGATTGCTGCCTCGTCGGGCGGATACGGTGTGGTGACCGAGATGTATGCCTATACGGCTTTGATGCTGGTAATTCTCACCTTCGGCATGGAGACGACTTTTTTCTATTTCGCCAACAAGTACCGCGACCGTGCCGACGGTGTGTTTGCGACGGCTGCGTTGACAGTGGGCGGAGTGGCGGCACTGTTTGTGGGGCTGGTGCTTGTGTTTTTGGCCCCTGTTTCGGGGGCAATGGGCTATGGGGCACACCCGGAGTATGTGTCGATTATGGCTTGTGTGGTGGCGCTTGATGCGTTCCAGGCCATATTCTTTGCGCTGCTTCGGTTTCAGGGCAAGGCGATGAAGTTCGCAGCGCTGAAGTTGCTGTTCATTGTGTGTAACATTGCGTTGAATTTGTTTGTTTTTCTGGCCGCGCCGGTGTTGTATGTGAAGTGTCCCGGTTTGATGGGTTGGTATGACCCCGACTATCAGGTGGGCTATATATTTGTGGTGAATCTGGTTTGCACGGCAGGGGTGACACTGGGCTTTTTGCCCGAGATGCGCAAGCTGCGCTGGGGTATTGACCGCAGGCTGCTGGGGGAGATGTTGCGGTATACCTGGCCGCTGCTCCTTTTTGGCATTGCTGGCATTTTGAATCAGGTGGCCGACAAGATTTGCTTTAAGCATTTGCTTCCGGGCGACGAGGGCGAGGTGCAGTTGGGCATCTATGGCGCCTGCGCCAAGATTGCCATGATTATGGCTATGATAACGCAGGCTTTTCGCTATGCTTATGAGCCATTTGTGTTTGGCGGTCAACGGAGCCGCGACAGCAAGGAGAGCCAGGCTGTGGTGATGAAGTATTTTGTGATGTTCGCGCTGTTGGCTTTTTTGGCTGTGATGGCTTATCTGGACGATGTGCTGAAGTATATTATCAGTCCGGGCTATTGGGAGGGGTTGCGCGTGGTTCCGATTGTGATGGTGGCCGAGATTTTGATGAGTGTGTATTTCAACCTGTCGTTTTGGTACAAACTGATAGAGCAGACGTGGTGGGGTGCGGTGTTTTCGGCTGTGGGATGCGTGGTGTTGCTGGCGGTGAATGTGATTTTTGTGCCCCGCTATGGCTATATGGCTTGTGCCTGGGGCGGTGTGGCCGGCTATGGGGTTTGCGTGTTGCTGAGCTGGGCTGTGGGACGGAAGAAGAACCCGGTGCCTTACAAGTGGCTGCCCATTGGTGGCTATGCGTTGCTGGCCTTGGCTCTTTATGGCGCTATGGTGTGGCTTAGACCCGCTGCAGCCGGCTGGCGTATCGTGCTGAACACGGTCGCAGTGTGTGTATATGTGGCGGTGGTGCTCTTTAATGAGCGCGTCTTGGTAAAGGGTGCGCTGAAATCGTTGGGTTCTAAGATATAAAACAGGATTTCTGCCATGTATAACCGTTTGTTTATTCTGCTTGTGTGTTTGCTGCTCTGCGTTTCGCTCAGGGCGCAGCAGAACGACCCCTACGATCAGCGGGGGGTGCAGTTTGCCACACAGGGGACTGATTTCTGGGTCTGCTTTCCCCGCACGTTTTTAGGTAACTCTGCCAATATGGCACGGCTATATGTTGTAAGTGAAAGGGACTGCGATGTGACGGTGACCAATCCGCTGTTGGACTACCAACAAACCGTGCACATTATGCGTCGCGAGATGTGCGGCCCCGACACCAATTTTATTGAGATCCCTTTTTCAGTAAGCTATATATGCGATACGATAGACTATTCCTTTCCTACTGAATACGACAAGCCGTATGTCGGACGTACGGCTGACCACCCCCAGGCACGGGGATTCCATGTTACAAGCACGGATACCATTTCGCTCTTTCTATGGGTTAGGAGCTGGGGGACGAGTGGTGCCTGCAATGTTTTCCCCACTGAGTTGCTACGCGATGAATATGTGGTTCAAACACCACCGCTACAGAGACAACCCGATTACGATTATGTGACCCCTTTGGGAGCCACGGTGGATATTGTGGCCGTTGAGGACAACACGGTGGTCGACATAGTGCTCAGCGACTGGGATTGGCTTAACCGCCATCCGGGAGATACGATAACTGTTACTTTGCAGCGTGGAGAGTTGTACCATTTTGCCGGAGGCGAGGTGAGGGAGAAGTATTATCCTTGGTTTGCACCCTATTGGCGTCCGGACACTTTGCCTTTAAGTTCTCCTCGGGTCCGAAATAGGATGACGGTGGGAGGACACTCGTTCAGCACTTTTCCCTTTACTATAGATACTTTTATGGTGGACCTATCCGGTACCCGTATTAAGGCTCGCGACTGTAAACGCATAGCTGTGTTTGAAGGGGGTGGTGCATCGTATATTCCTGAACGCACGGGTACCGGCGACATGCTGCTTGAGCAGTCGTTGCCTACAAAATTTGCCGGGACTGAATTTCTGGTTCCCAATTTGGACTTTTCGGATACCGACTTTGTGCGTATCACCGGCTTGCACGACGGCACAAGGGTGACTGTCTACAGGGGGGCACAGCCGGGTAACAATACACGAACACTGACCGTAGATGCCTATAAGACCGAGTGGTTTGCCATTTTGCGAGATGATGGCCCGCTGTATATCACCACTTCGGAGCCTGCGATTGTTAAGACATATTTGATGCGCTCGTACCAGCAGTATGTTCAGGATCTTTTAGGAGGAGACCCTTCTTTCTATGCTGTGACGCCCGTGGAATGGTGGCACAACGGCCAGATTAACTTTGGAACCATTACGGATGTGGATGCCCAGCACAACCGGCAAATAAGGCGTCCATCGCTTTATGTATTCACCCGAACCGAAGACGTGGCCTCAATTTGGTCTGACAGCTATAGTCTCGAGAACGATTTCACCCCCATTATCAATACGCCTTACAGTTGTGCTTTTTTCGACTATCGCAGCAGGTATGTGTCGCAGGGTACCCACCGCATATACAGTACAACCGGTGCTGAGTTTATGGCTGTGATGGCATCGGCTGGCGAGGCGGAGCAAATATCGTTCAATCTGCCCCATGTACAGCCCGGAAATACTTTTTTGTTGGTAAACGACATCCCTTCCGACAGTTTGAAGGAGGATTCTATTTGGTGCATGTATGACCCCATCACTTTCCACGCGTGGGATGAGCGTCCCGCCGACAGCATGTTTTGGGATTTTGGCGATGGTACTACTCTTGCTTTCTCGCACCTTGACAATGGTTTCCAAGCCCCTCAGACCCACCGCTACCAGGATACGGGTAAGTATCGTGTCATGTGTGTGTTTACGTATGAGTATGACAGTTGTTTCACTATTCCACCCGATACCCTATGGGCGCCGATATGGATTCATAATCACTACGACTCGGCGTTCTCGGTCCATTTGTGCGAGGGTACATTCACTTTCCGCGGACATTTGCTCGACTATACTGACACACACTATATCACTACGTACTGGACCCCGTCAGGCTGCGATACACTGTGGAAGATAGACTTTGTGACTTGCCCTCACTGCTCGTGGGATTATGATACTATAGCTCCGTCACAGCTGCCATGGGAGTATAACGGCTATACATTTGGGGGTACTGTTCACGACGAGCCTCTTTCAATCGATATTGGAGACGATTGCGACAGCATTATTTTCTACACCCTGATAGTGGTTCCCCATTGGGGAGAGCCACCAATCGACAGTGTCTTTATCCTTGCCCCCAACGTTATAACTCCTCTGATGGAGACTAATAACAGGTTTGCACTTTCGTGCAGCCATCATATTCTAAAGGCAGAGGTGTCAATCTTCAATCGGATGGGTACCCGAGTGGCTCAGTTCGATGGTCTTACGGGTAGTTGGGATGGCACTTCAGATGGGCGTCCATGCCACCAGGGTGCCTATGTCTATTTTGTGCGTTATATCGACACAAAGGACAACAGCTGGAAGACAATTAAGGGCACCGTTACATTGGTATATTAAGCCCTTGATGTGGGTAATGGGTATTCGCCTTTCTGAATTGCCTGTTGTGGCCGTATAGTCCTTTCTGCCGGATGTATGATTGGGGCATTCAAGGGCTCTTCAATCAGGGGTCTTGTATGGATACTTAGGCCCTTTTTGTCTTAATATTCCCATTCACATTGGGCATAGTACTGGGCAGCAAGGCCTTCGAGGTATATCATGTCGCTGCATGTCTTGCCCAGTGCTGAGAGTTCGTCGGTTGTGTAGTATACAAATTGGCGGTTGTTCTTCATGCAGCGACAGCGTTTGTTGCACGAAGAGAGCGCCACGCAGCATACAGCAAGGAGGCATACGATGGCTAAAGTGGTTGCAGTTCGCTTCATTTGAGGAATTGTACTATTTGTTTCTCACTGATATTACGGTAGTGACAGGTGGCTTTCACTTCGCCGTCGGCAATAAGCAGCAGCATGGGACGTTGCCCATATGTGATAAGAGCAAAGGTCATGGGAGGGATTAGGTAGCCGGGACGGATAAAGGAAGAGGTGTCGAGCGTGAGTGGTGCCAATGTGCTGTCGGTTGCGGGTATAAGATAAACAAAGGCGGAAGAATCAAGGTCGTTGCGGCGGCAGATATGGGTGAGTTTCTCGTCAGCCATGCGGCAGAAGCCGCAACTGGGTGTCAAAAAGGCAACGGCATGACGGCCTTTGTCTAAGTTTAGCGGGGCTAACTCGCCGTCGGCTGAGATGGACGTGTTAAGCTGTTCGACATTGTAGAGCTCTTCGGAGGGGCCAAAAAGCCAGTTGTCGGGTGCCGAGATGACGAAGACTCCCACTGTTGGGGCCAACACCACAGGCAGCCATATATACCAGCGCGGATGCCATTGCCAGGGTTTTGCTCTCATTGCTATAACCAACAGCAACAACAACACGGCGTTCTTGATGATGGAGTGCAGCGGGTTGAAGCCCACAAGGTCACCCATGCACTGACAGCTGTCGGTCCTCCCGATAAGGGCGGCATAACATAGGAATATGGTGAAACACACCAGCATCAGCAGGGCGCAGGTGTCTACAAACCGTTTCGCAATATTTGCTACCAGACCGATACCCACCAATATCTCGGCTACGATAACCACACGTGCGGCCAGCATCGACCATGTAAGCGGTAGCAGGTTGAAAGAAAAAATATAGAGCTCGAACCGGTCTATGCTTAATAGCTTGGCGACGGATGAGACAATAAATAGTATGCCCAGCGCCATGCGCAGGATTAGGGCAATGGTTCGGGCTGTCTTTGAGGTGAAGTGTCTCATTGGTTGTTCTTTTCACAGGTGACATCCTGCAACACCCTCACCAGTTTTCCGTCTTGCTGGCGTTCAATCCCAACCTTGGTGATGTTCTTGCAGGAGAATCCCCAGTCCACATCCACAAGGGTTACTTCCGGACGTCCTTGACCGTCGGTGGCAGTGGTGGCTGTGCATTTGCATTGTGTGCCTTTGGAGCATCCTGCCAGTGCGGCAGTGGCTATGATAACAAACAATATCTTTTTCATTGCATGTTGCGTTGTTTGTGTGTTGATAATGAGATTCGCGACTTATTACTTCGGTTTACTTGTTGTATATAATCATCGAGTCGGCTTCGAACGGATAGTCTGTGCATACAACAGTGTCGGTAAACAACGTGTCCAAGTCGTTGCGATAACGGATTTGGTTAAGACTGTTGCAACTGCCAGATTTTATAGTTACTATGCGTACAGTCTGGCTCTTTAACACTGCGCAGCGACAGTGCTTTTCCTTAACGCACGACACAGTGAGCAGCATCGTGGCAATTGCTATGAATAACAACTTTTTCTTCATTGTAGGCCTATTATTTTAAAATGCAAAGATACAACTTTTTTCTGATTTGCTGTTTTTTTTGATGTAAAATAGTGGTCTGTCGATTCGACTATTCTATTTTACCCGGCAGAGCATTATGCCGTCGCGTATGGGCAACAGGATATTGTCTACCCTGGGATCGTCGGTAATTCTTTGGTTGAGCGCGTGGATTATACGTGCTTCGCGATTGCTACGCAGATGAGATTCGGCGGCATGGGGTGTCTCGGCAACGGCGAGGGCTTGGCCAAACCATAGCATATTGTCAAACAGCAATAGCCCTCCGGCTTTCATCTTGGGTAGCAGTAGCGTGTAGTAATCGTTATAGTGTTCCTTATCTGCATCCACAAATGCCAGTCCAATACCATCAGGCAGTGAGGGGATAATGTCTATTGCTTGTCCTATGTGTAGCTTTATCAGTTTGTCAAGACCTGTGCTTTTGGCATTTTGCCATATTATGGGCTCGTATTCCTCGTTTGATTCTATTAGGTGCAGTATCCCTTTTGGGCTCATACCCCTTGCTATGCACAGTGCCCCATACCCGGCGTGGCTGCCTATCTCAACAGATATGTTGGGATTTGCGATGGCTGTAATCATTTGCAGGAATGTCCCTTGATAAGGGCTGGAAGCCATGTGTGGGTTGGCTGTATGCAACATGATTGAGCGGTAAACAGCATACAGCGCTTCGTCGGGTTGTGTGCTGTGGCGTGTGCAGTAGTCGTTGTAAGATGTCATGCTGCTGTGCTTTGGGAAGTGTACTACAAGTTGCGTAGCAACTCCTCGAGTTGGACTTCGTCGTGCACCAGCACTTCTCGTGCTTTTGACCCGTTGTAGGGTCCGACGATACCGGCGGCTTCGAGCTGGTCGATTATACGTCCGGCACGGTTATAGCCTAATTGCAGCTTGCGTTGCAGCAACGAGGTCGAGCCAAACTGACTGGCCACAACCAATCGTGCAGCATCGTTGAAGAACTCATCCTTTTGCTTGGGATCGAAATCCTTGTTGGGCTCCTCATTCTCGTCCAAGTATTCTGGCAGGAGGAAACCGTCGGGATAACCCCTTTGAGACCCGATGAAATCTGCCAGCTCTTCAATCTCCTCTGTCTCGATGAGCGCACATTGTATGCGTATCAAATCAGAACCGGAAAGCGATATCAGCATGTCTCCGCGGCCTATTAGTCGTTGTGCACCGCTACAATCGAGAATGGTGCGTGAGTCTATGCCACTGGTTACTTTGAAGGCTATTCGTGCAGGGAAATTAGCCTTGATGGTTCCCGTAATGATGTTGGTTGTGGGTCGTTGCGTAGCGATGATGAGGTGTATGCCTACTGCACGGGCCAATTGTGCCAGGCGGCATATGGGCAACTCCACCTCTTTTCCGGCTGTCATGATGAGGTCGGCAAACTCGTCGATTACCAGAACTATGTAGGGCAGAAATCTGTGCCCGTTCTCCGGGTTGAGTTGACGATGGATGAACTTGTCGTTGTATTCGGTCACTTTGCGCACACCCGCAAGGCGCAGCAGGTCGTAGCGCTGGTCCATCTCAATGCAGAGCGAGTTGAGTGTCCGCACCACTTTCTTCACATCGGTGATAATGGCATCTTCGCTGTCGGGTAGTTTTGCCAGGTAGTGCCGCTCAATCTTGTTGTAGAGCGAGAGTTCCACCTTCTTCGGATCCACCATTACAAACTTAAGTTCTGAGGGATGCTTCTTGAACAGAAGGGAGGCAATCACAGCATTGAGACCAACAGATTTACCTGTTCCCGTGGCTCCAGCCATAAGCAGGTGGGGCATTTTGGCAAGGTCGGTCACAAAGGGGTCGTTGCTGATGGTTTTGCCAAATGCTATGGGCAGTTCCATCTTTCCACTGTTGCGGAATGCATCGCATTCCAGCATGCTTTTCATCGACACGATCTGTGGCTTGGCATTAGGCACCTCTATTCCCACAGTGCCTTTTCCGGGTATTGGGGCTATGATGCGGATACCCAGTGCCGAAAGACTGAGTGCGATGTCGTCCTCAAGGCTTTTTATTTTCGAGATGCGGATTCCTGGCGCAGGCTTTATCTCATACAACGTGACTGTAGGACCGGGCGATGCAGTGATTTCGACTATTTCGATGTTGTAATTCCTCAGTGTTTCGACAATGTGGTCTTTGTTTGAAACCAGTTCCTCCTTCGACACTTTCACATTGCGTGTCTCCCAGTCGGTAAGCAGGTCGGTTGAAGGCATCTTATATTGCTTCAAGTCCAAGTGGGGGTCATAAAGTTCGTCCACTGTGTAATGATGCCCGGTGTGTACATTCTCAAATTCCGAGTAGCGGTTCGGCTCCTCTTCGGGCGTCGGAGTTGGGTCAACCGTCTGGTTGTCGGTTATCCTAAATGCCACAGGCTTTTGCCCTGTAGTTGAATTCTCAGGGGTGTCCGCCTTGTCCTGCGCCCGCTGGTTGATGCGGCTAAACTCATCGTTGATGTCAAAGGTGACCTTGTTGCTTTCAGCTTCTGAGGCTTTGGGTTCGCTCTCTTCAGTCTTGGGGGTCGGTTTGGGTTCGGGTTCTGCCACAGGGGTGTCACTGTGTTTGGGCAGCATACTCTTGATGTCGGGCATCTGTATGTTCACCTTTGGAGGACGGATATGCACCTTGTGAACAAACACCAGATAAACAATTGCAATAAAGGCAAAGAATACCAGAGTCCCCCATTTTATAAGATGGTACGACTGCTCAGCAATGAATGTCCCCGTAACGCCGGCAAAATTGCCAAAGACAATATTGCCCTTGCCCCAACGTCCAAAGAAGTAGCCTATAACCGACGACAGCCACACCATCCAGAATAGTGTGCTCCACAGGGTCTTTTGCCATGGGAGCAGGTGCCGGTTCCACAGCCTCATGCCGTAGACAAAAAGCAGAAAGGCAAACCCGTAGGATGCTATGCCGAATGTGTTTTGGATGATTAGCGCCGATAGGTGGTAGCCCAATGCCCCCATCCAGTTGGCGTGCGATGGCCAAGAAAAGAAGAACGATGTCATTGCTACAACTATGAACACGGCAAGCAGTATATAGCATGCACCGCGCAGCTTGCGGCAGCGCTGTGTATGCCAAAACTCTTTCAACTTGCCTGTCGGCCTTGCCTGTTTCTTGTTCTTTTTCTTGGCCATTGTTGTTTTGGTGTAGTTGATTTGGCCTTTCGGCCGCGTCAGCTACTTATGCGTTAATATGTTCAAGATTACTGAAGCAGTTCAAAAGCCTCCTTCATCTCACGCTGGAAAGTCTCAAACTCCTCGCCGCTGGCATCCTTGTAACCGGCAGGCAGCAGCATGTCGGTCTCCTTCACTTTGCCTTTCACTATCTCGGTGGCGGTATAGGTGATGGCACGACCCTCGCCCAGCTCCTGGGTATAAACGAGCGGGAATCCCTTTATGGAACCCAGCACCAGGCAGTATTCGGGTCCAATCTCGGTGGTGTACCAGCAAGTGGCGGGATTGTCGTTGCCCTCCTCGTCATAGCGGTGCATAATGAGTTTGTGGGCGGTGTATCCCAGCATCTGCTGAGTCTCGTCCACTTCCTCATAGTAGTAGTGACCGGGCTCCTTGTCCACGATATAGCCACTGTCCAATGTGGCCTTCTTCATCTCTTCGCGGATGAGGAACTTTCCGTCGCCAGTGTAACTTTCCAACTCTATGTCGTTGGCGGCGAGTAACGAAATATAGGGGCTGAAATCGATTGCTTGGGCAACCTTCATACCGGTCTGCACTGTTTGTCCGGAGAGAATCTGGTTGTCATAAACCTTCATCTCGAAAACCGACTGCTCCGGTTTGATGGTGATGGCCACCTTTCCGGTACTTTCCACCCTGTATTTTACAATGCCGCGGAATGTGTTTTGTGCATTCAGGCTTCCTAAACCAAGCAGTAGTGCAACTGCTGCAATAAATACTTTCTTCATGATAGTGTTTTTCTATTGTTAATAATTGTCCTTGATAACGACAAAGAGGGGATATTAGTATATTCCCCCTGCAAAAAATATCCTTTGTCGTTGCTGGTGTCTTGCGGTCAAAAAAAATTAATGCTTACCAGTTTTTGGGCAGAATGATGTTCTCAACCAGGTGGGCGTCGGCAAAGAGGGGGGCAATCTCCCCTTCGTCAAAGCCTGCAATACCGCACCCTATCTTCGTGACGTAGAATGTGAGCTCCGGATGCGCTTGGGCAAAAGCGATAAACTCGTCCACATAGGGCTTGATGGTTTCGACGCCGCCCTGCATGGTGGGGATGGCATACGATTGCCCTTGCAGCCCCACTCCTTGCCCGTAGCATGCTCCAAACCGCTCAAGCGCCATACGCGCCGCGCCGCCTCCGTGATGCCCTGCCAGGTTGCTGCCGAATACAAATATCTCGCCGGGTTTGAGATGGGTGATAAAGTCGGGGGTGTACTTCATTTCGGTTCTGGAATCAGTTGTTGATAAATGTGCGTGTGCCCCAGTTCTCGCCCAGCTTGCCTCCAATAATCATTGAGGGTTCCTGCAGTTTGCCTTGTAGCGACGACTCGTAGGCAAGGTTCTTTGTCACGTTGTTGAACAAGTCCTGAAACGAAATCTCGCCGCGCGAGTACTTCAGCTCTTTGAGAATGTAGTAGGTGAAGAATCCGTGGTGCTGGTCGATGAATGAGTAGGCGGTCTTGTCGCCGTCGGCAGCCATGAAGATGACAATGTCGCTGCGCACACGCGGAGTGCGATAGCGCTTGGACTCTTTCTTGATGGTGAAAAACGGTTTGCCGCTGCGCTGGACACCGTCGAAACTGGCATCGATGATAAACGTGTAGCTCAAAGCCTCCACGCGGTTGAACCATCCCGTCAGCGTGTCGAACGAGATGCATTGCGACAGCACCTTTTCGGCGTCGCCGCCCTTCAGCACCAGGTCGTCGGGCAGGTTGCCCGTCTTGGTGCGGAATGAGCGTATCTTGCTCACGTCGATTCCCGACGGCATAAGGTACGGGGCAAACTTCTGGTTGGTAATGCCGTGGCCTGCATAGTAGATGATGATGTGCACATCGCCGTCCTGCGCCTTGATGATGTCCTTGAGCCAGTGAATGCCTTCGTTGTAAATCTCTTGGCGGCCTGCGTTGTGCAGTACCTTAACGTGGCGGGTGGGGATGCCCAGGGTGTGGACAAAGTACTGGTGTAGCACGTCGCCGTCGTTGGTGGCAAAGTCGCAGTTGGGCAGCGGTGCGGTGTATTCCTCGTCGGCAATAATCAGGGCGTAGGTTTTGCTGTTGAGGTTCTCTTCGATTGAGGGGATGTTGAAGTCGACATACTCGTCGTTGAGCAGTGCCGCCTCGAGGGTGCGTGCTGTGGCATCGAATGCGCCGTGCACCACTATCTGCAGGCTGCTGCGGCGGTAGTGGGGACCGGTCATGTCGAAACAGCGCGTAACGTAGCGATACTCGCTCCCGTTCTTCAGCGCCCCGATGTTCTCGTCAAGAAAGCTGTGTACGCTCCTGGCGCGGATGTAGGCCAGCTGGGCATTGGTGGTGATGCCCTCCTTGGTGTCGACCGATATGCGCACATTCTCGTCGTTGAACACGGCGGGCATGTAGCGGAATTCGCCATACTCGCCCTTGTATTCGATGTGGGTAATCTCGGCGGCGTCGGTGGTGGAGGTGATGGTGACCGTGGTGCCTTTGCCTGCGGCAAAAAGGTCCTTCAGCTCGGTCTCCACCATCTTTTTAGTGAGCTGGCATATGGCACGGCACGAATTGGAGGTGTTCCATCCATAGGCTCCCGAGGGGTAGTCGTCCTCCGTGCCCTCGAAATGGTGGCAATTGTAGGAGATGTTGTATACGAAGTTGATCTCTGCCTTGCCGTCCTCAGTGGTGTCTTCCTCCACACCGGTGGTGATTTTGACGAAGGTTTCGTCATATAGTTTCTCTGCGTTGGGCAGGTTTACCAACAGGTGCTGCACCTGCTTGTTCATCTGCTTTTCGCGCTGCTGCGTGGTTTGGCGCAACCGTTTCAGAATAAATGCGTGGATGTCGTCATTGTACTGATGCTCAGTCTGTGGCGCGATGCTGGGTTCTTGGGCCGATGCTTTCCATGGGGTGGCGGACAGCAGCAGGGCCATCGCGACGAGGACGAGGCTGTGGCGTGTTTGAGAGAATGTTTTCATTGCGCAATTGGATATTATTTTTCAAAGTGCAAAATTACATCCTTTTATTTGATTGGAAACCCCTCTGGACGAAAAATAATCAACCTCTGAATGTTGAAATATCGGGCTGCCTTTCCCGGCCTGTTCCCTTGGCCGGAGTGTGCATGATGGCCGTCGGGGCGGCAAGGCCTGCCGGGGCACGGGTGGCTCCGCGCTTTGAGAAAGGATGCTGCACCGCCCTCCGGCCGTTTGTTGCTTTGGTGTTGTTCGGCAGTTGTTCGGCAGTTTCTCTACCGATGGCCGAGTAACTGCCGACTAAGGGGTGAGGAAGTGGCGGCGATTTATGGGCGTTGGTTCGGGGTTGGGTTTTTGTTGGGGGGTGCGGGGTGTGGGCGTGGAAAAAGGGCGCCCCGGCTCCGCGGCCGGGACACCCTTTTGGGGTATGCTCGTTGTTAGGGCATGACGACGATGCGTATTGCGGGATGGCCGTCGACGGCCACGAGGTAAACGCCTGCGTGGGGCATGGCGAAGCTGCACTGTGCCGCGGCGCGGGGGGTGCCGGCGATGTGGCGCCCCACTACATCGTAGATGTCAACCCGGTGCCCTTCGGCTCCGGCTATGCCGACTGTGTTACCCGGCAGGGCGGCTATGGTGCAGCCCATTGCGGGGTCGGCTATGCCTTGGGTTTGTATGGGCAGGAAGGTGGCGATGTAGGTGGCGTCGGCGGTGACGGTGATGGTGCGGGGGTTGGTGGTGTCGGCGTCTTGCCATTGCACAAAGCGGTAGCCGTCGTTGGGCAGTGCGGTGAGTGTGACGGTGGTGCCTTCGGGGTAGTTGCCGCCGCCGGT
>Ga0247609_10004640_pt1 | contig 13618 bp, 11 predicted proteins | sample 172DNAGHGlowgp2_FD_193487 | JGI IMG/M metagenome (GOLD analysis project Ga0247609, IMG submission 193487) | Sheep rumen microbial communities from Palmerston North, Manawatu-Wanganui, New Zealand - 1728 DNA GHGlow gp2 | ecosystem: Host-associated > Mammals > Digestive system > Stomach > Rumen ...
CAAAAAAGCAAATCCTAAATTTTCTATGTCTGATTTGGATTCTATGTTAATGGGATTATATTTGAATATTGATAACAAAGCACTTGAAAACTGCCAGAAAATTGTCGATGAAAAAATGATGGAAATTTGTGGTTCAACCACAGATTGTAATGTGTTTGCATCTGATGATACATTGGGCACTGCCAGTTTGAATTATCAAAAAACAAACAATGCGCATACAATTTCTGGGATGATATCTTTTGGTAAAATCAAAGTTGGAACAACAAAAGATGATGCAGGTATAATAGATATCAAAGATTATGTTGATTTCTTATCAGAAGCCAAAGTGGTGCCTGCTGAATATGTAAGTGTAGCGGATAGTGTTTTATATGAATTGCAAAATATCCAAGGAACTATAAATCGTGTTGTGACAATGATAGAACAAGACCAAAAGATTCAATATTGCATTAACGGTCGTGATTTATCACAAATCAATGGTAAAGAGAATAAGCGGGGAAGTAATCAAACTGTTGCACGTTTCCCGAATTTGTTGAATCAATTAAAAATACAAATTGCAACATCCGCATTGCGTCAGGCACAAGATAATTATAACAAAAAATATAATGAATATCTTGCCAAAGCGATGAAGGAAGCAGATGTAGATATGGCTAATTTGATGTGTAATAAATTGCCAGCAGGCGACAAAGCAATTGGTATTGATAGGGCAGAATTAAGCAATTCAGCGCTGAATAAACCAGGAGCACTGGTTCTGGAATTTGGTGGTGTGTCAAATTATTCATTGGCGGCCGGCGGAACAAAAAGTACTACAAAAGTTGGTGGTGCAAAGATGTCCACAGCCAGTGGCGCAGCTGCAGGCGGTTCGGATGGTGGCGCAACTAGTACAGTCACAGCAGGTATAGGTGGACTTGCCAGTGCAGCTTCAGGGGTTGTGCAGGCTGCCCGGGGAACTTTCTTGTCATTAGGTGGCGAAGTGGCATCTGTATCTTCGTTTAATCCAACAACTATGATAGCGGATACTGCATTAAAAGCAGTTGTTGCATTAGCGTCGGATAAATATTCATCTGAATTTGACGGTGGAACACGTGAAATGTGGTCTGTATTTAATCGTGAAACACGTATATGTCATTTGTGTACATCAACCATTACGCAAGATTGCAAAAACACAGGTTCACGTGGTTTCTTGGGCCTGTGGGATTCACGTGGCGTAGAATGTACATCTAGCGCCCCAGTTGAAAGTTGTGAAGATATTCCAATGTAATAATAAACGAAACACTTGAATTGTTCCCCCAACGTTTTGACGAAGGGGGTTACATATTTACATCTTCACAAACAGGATCTTTTGTTTGTGTGTTACATGTAGTGTTTGCTTTCCTAAACCAGTTACCACCTTCTGTCGAACAGTTTTGTGTAGTTATTGTACGACAGATATGACAGTTTCTGGTTTCACGATCAAATATTGCTGAAATCTCTGTTGTTGTATTACCACCACTGCCATTTTCATTTTTAAAACCGTAAGAACTGGCCATAGAACCATTTTTAATTAAATCTGCGTTTTTCAATCCTGTACTTATATCATAACTGATAGCATAAGGTGGATTCAGTGGGGTATCTATTGCTGTATCCTGGTTGCCTATGCTATTTATACCACCGGATGCAGATTGAGCAACTTTCTGACACATATATTGTGCAACATCTGCCGAAGCACTTTTAGTTGCTTCTGCTACATATTCAGTAAATTTTTTATTATAATTATCTTGTGCTTTTCGCAACGCAGATGTAGCAATCAACATCTTTGTTTGATTCAACAGATTTGGGAAACGTGCTTCTGTTTTATTATTTTTATCCTTTTTCCCATTGATTTGTGACAAATCACGTCCGTTGATACAATATTGAATCTGTTGATCCTGCTCAATCATTGTGATAACACGATTTATTGTGCCAGCAATATTATTTAATTCTTGTTCTATTGTATCAATAATACTGGTTGCATCTTGTTCTTTAGAAAACTTTTCCTTAACCTGATTAATATATTCCACAACACCTATCTCACCAGGTTTTAGAATATTTTTATCGTCTTTTGTTTTTCCAGATGCATCCCCCATCTTCATAAAACCGAAAGAAATCATGCCTGTGACACGATAAACATCTTTATCTTTCTGATAATGTAAAGAGCCAGTACCCATTGTATCATCAGCAGCAAACGCATTACAATCTGTGGTTGAACCACAAATTTCCAACATTTTTTCATCGACAATTTTCTGGCAGTTTTCAAGTGCTTTGTTATCAATATTCAAATATAATCCCATTAACATAGAATCCAAATCAGACATAGAAAATTTAGGATTTGCTTTTTTGCAAACGACCAATTTATCAATTGGACAAATATCATGAATATAATTGAAATCCATACCTATGCAATTTGAAAAATCTGGACCACATCTGTCTTCGGATGTAAAGCAATCCTTGACTTCTTTGGTACAGGCATCAACACGCATAGCTGCCAATTTAGCAACCACATAATCCCAAATTTGTGGTTCCATACGTTCACATGGATCAATTTGTACTTTGCAGAAAGAACGTGCCATATCAGGACGGGATAAACACGCATCCATTGTCGCTGTTCCTTTGCCTGCGATATCATCTTTGCATGCCTTTTGGATACAATTTGAAATATCCCCTAAACAAGATTGACGCTTTTGAGATTCCACATTAGATTCTGCCAATCTGATTGTTGGTGCCGCTTCGCGTAAGAAATCATCCCATACATAATCACGCACTGAAACACAACTGTCTAGGACGCGTTCACAAATAAAACGTTTAGATTCCAAAATTTCCATTGTTGATGCTGTAATATCATAAGTGTTGATTGTTTTAACCTTGGTCCCAGCAGTACTTACTGCCTCATTATTCTGCATATTTTCACCCGCGACAGTAAACACGCATTGTCCCCAATCAGATCCGCACGCATCTTCACCACGCATACATTTTTTGAATTCAACCCATGTTTAAAAGAGTCTTAATAAATTTTCAAAAACCGGTTTATCTGGTTTTTGAAAATTTATTAAGACCTATACTGTTTTTCAATTGGTTCCTATGTTATTTGTTGCCGATTCGTTGATATAATGTGGTCATGGAAAACAAAGCAACAAAAAAGGAAAAAATTATGAAAAAAATATCTGTGTTAGCATTGGTGGCTGTTTTGCCAATTTGCGGTGCAGTTGCGGGCCCAAATAAAAATATGAATAACAACATGAATAATCAACCAGCAGTATGGACAGTAACAGAAGTTATTTCGTTGCCTGATGATACACCTGTTGTAATGCGTGGACGTATCACAAAAAATATGGGAAATAATATTTTCGTTTTTGAAGATGGTTCCGGTACAGTTATGTTGGAAATCGATGAAGAATCTTGGAATGGTAATACTGTACGCGTTGATGACATTGTAACTGTGTATGGTAATGTAGACAAGGGTACAAATTATACAGAAGTAGATGTTAATTCTATTGTAAAATAAAAAATGCCCATTTGGGCATTTTTTATCTCTTTATTCTTTTTTTAATGATGTTTTTGTGATATAATTATTATGCTATGAAATCAAGAAAATTTTTATTTTCTTTGCTGTCTGTTTTGTGTGTAATGCCTGCGTTTGCAGGATGGGAATATAATGGATATTATATCAATGATGGATATTATAATGACGATGGTATGCGTTTTGTCATTGGTGCACATGGTGGGTTATCGTGGGCAAATGCCAAAATGAAAAATGATATAGGGAATTTGGATGGTTATTATTATATAAACCCATCGACTGGAACGGCTGTGTCGTTGAGTTATTTTGGCGATTCAACAGATGCAGCAAATGAAGGCTTTACTGCGATTGCTGTTGGAAATATTGGTGATTTGCCGATTAAAGAAAAATTTTCTAAATTGGCATTTACTGCGGGGGGCAGTATTGGATTTACAATTCCATATTATCCACAATGGAGATTAGAAGCAGGTTATGATCATATTGCTGAAACCGAATATAATCATGTGCCATTGTTGGATGGAAATTTAAAGGTTGCAGGTGATTTTAACGGTGTTGTTCATTTGTCCAGTACAGGTGTTGCATCAACTATTTCAACAGATATTATTTCTGTGGTGGCATATTATGATTTCTTTGACGGTAACCAGAAACCATTGAACCAAATAATTCCATATATTGGATTAGGATTAGGATATGCCACATCTAAAACTACATTGAAATTGTCCGATATTTATGGTGATTTATCAACCAGTTCGGATTTAACAAATTATGGAACACCTGATTCCAACGGAATTATACGCTTTGAACCACCAACGGATAAATCAAAATACCCAGAATCTGAAAATATTGCCGCAATTGGTGCATTAGGTGTATCTTATGGAATCAGCAAATATACATTTTTTGATTTTGGTGCACGTATAATGTATGTGCCAAAGATTACATGGCAATTCGTAAATTCTGATGCGTCACAACATCGTGATTGGTTCAGTGCAGAAGATATGATATATACTGATTTGGTGGCTGGTGTCAGATTTGAATTCTAATTTTATGGTTCATTAAACAGGTGGGCAGGATTCACCGAATTTTTTCCGCGTCTGACTTCTAAATACATTTCTGGTTTGTTTTCGTTCATACGACCGATTGGTTCGCCGGCTAAAACTTCTTGACCAATCAGTGCATCAATAGATCCCATATTTGTCATAACGGTATTATATCCGTTTTTATGTGACATGATGATTACTTTGCCAAATCCACGAAAAGAATCAGCAAATTTTACAACACCATCAGCCGGTGCTGTGACCAATGCATCGCCACGTGTACGTATGCGCCAACCATCTGATTTTAACCCCAATGCCGTTTTTTCGCCATAACGAACAACTAATTTTCCACGTACAGGAATATTTAATTTACGTTTAGAAAACTTGGAATCACTGGACATTTCAGAAGAACCAACACCTGCGGATAATTCAGATATGTTTTTCGCAGCCGCAGATAATTTCTTTAATTTCTTTTGAATTTCTAATTGTTCATTTTTCAATTTGTTATTTTGGGCAGAACGTGTTTTTAATAATTTATCTAATTCATTTTTTTCATTTGTGTATTTTTTTGCACTGCGATCTAATTTTTCTTTTTCGATTGTGCGTTGTTCGTGAATATTATCCAATTCTTTTAATTTTTTTGTTGCGTCCATAATTTGATCGTCAAATTGATTTGCGGCAGATGCCAATATTACAGATGTCAAAACATAATCGTGCATGGTATCTGTATCAAAATTAGGGTGCGATGCAATAAACAGCATGCTGGCTGTGGCATCTGTGATGCCATTATAACTTTGCGATAATTCCGCGTTAATTTTGTTTCGTTGCGCGTCTAATTCTGCAATCCGTTTAGTCAAAACACCGCGTTGTTCTTCTAAATTACTGACTTTGTCAGCCGCCCGAACCAGTTGTTTTTTTGTTTGTTCAACATCCCGGGCAGAATTTTTTAATTTTTGTTCAATTTGTTTGTTTTGTTGTTCTGTTTGTTTGATTTGATTTTGGATTTTTGCCAATTCAGTATTTGCACCAAACACGTGCGTCAGGCACATCGTGCATATAATCGTGTAAAAAACAGCCTTGTTCATATACATTTTGCAGTATTTTAACAAAACGGTAAAAAATTGTAAATCATAGAATTAAAAAAATATTTGACAAAAATACAAAAATGTCTATAATACATAGTATGAAAACAGAAATAACTGCTTTGCATGGTCGTGAAACATATATCGCCGATTTTGGCGAAGGGCTTGTTATGAAACGTCCTTTGCCTGAATTTACCCAATCGCAAAAGGATAAATGGTTGGAAAAACAGCATAGAACCAAAGAAATAATTGATGAAATCAGGGCTGTAAAAAATCCAGTGTATAATATTCCAAAGATGGTTCATATCAAAGATGACGAATATCAATTATTGGAAGAACGCGCCCCAGGCGAACCTTTGACGAGCAGTTTGTATTCTAAATTAACAGAACGTCAGCGTGTTGAAATTGTTAACAGTATTGCCAGTTTTTTGGTTGATATGAATGAATTGAAACCTGTCAGTCCAGAAATAAGCCATAAATTAACCGACGAATTAAAAATTGTTCGTTTGGAAAACATAATTGAAAATAAAATGCCAAAATGGTTTGATTTAGGCGAAGTAAAATATATGTCAGATTTGGTTCAAGATATCGATAGTTTTGAATACACAACACGCAAAGCATGGTCGCATGCAGATTTAAATGCAGGCAATGTTTTATATGATTCGGCAAACAGCAAATTATCTTTCATTGATTTTGCCGAAGCTGATTATAATTTCATATTCCGTGATATTTTTTCGCCATTGAATCTGGATTTAGGTATTTGCAAAAATGTATATGATTTATACACTAAATTGCATGATAAAAATAAATATAAAATGCCGGGTGTTCGAAATCCAGAATTACAAAATATTATGCGATACAGAATGATAACAGTATTGTTAAAACGCTTTATCAAAGCAGGGGATGATTTGCGTACAAATCCGCAAAGCGAAAAATCTGCACAAAATAACATTGAAAAAATTCAATACATGCGTGCAATGATTAGTAATTTGCAAAGTATAGAAAAGCAATTAAGATAATTTTTATTCATATCTTAAACTGTCTATGGGATTTAATTTAGCAGCTTTGATTGCGGGCATTACCCCAGATGCTAAACCAACAACAATTGCAACAGTTACCGATAATATTACCGGCCAAATTGAAAAGGGGACATCATAATGTAATATTAATCGTCCAACACCTTGGGATAAACCGACACCAAATATCAATCCAATCATGGAACCAATGAAAGATATCATAACCGATTCGGATAAGAATTGAATTATAATTACACTTTCTTGTGCACCAATTGCTTTGCGAATACCTATTTCGCGGGTGCGTTCCGCAACAGATGTTAACATCATATTCATAATGCCAATTGAACCAACTAATAATGATACTGCAGCAATAGCTATTAACAACAATTTTAAATAACCTGTGACAGTGTCCATTGTTTCCATAATTTGTTTCATATCTGTGATTTGAAAATCATCTTCATCATTTTCTTTTAATCTGTGTCTTTGTCGTAGCAGCGATGTTATTTGTTCTATTACCACATTATTATTTGCATCCGGGAAAATCTTTAATGCAATCATCGTAACAGCATCTGGAAATTTAGAACCTTGCAGACGTTTTTTTAGTGTAGTTATTGGAATTATAATCATATCGTCTTGGGAACCAAAGGCAGAATCTCCGCGTGCTTTCATTACACCGACAACAACAAAAGGTATGTGTTGTATTCTTATAAATTCACCGATGGGATTTTCGGGTAAACCTAATTCTATCGCTGTATCTGGACCAATGATTGCGTATGCAGACGCGTTTTTAACAGCGTTCATATCAAACGGTGCTCCGTATTCCATGTCTATATCTTGAATAGATAGATAATCAGGATATGTTCCTAATAACATAGTGGACCAATTTTTGTTTCCGTAAATAACCTGGGCGTTTCCCATTTGAGCAGGGGTAATATACATAACATCAGACAAACGTTTTATTTGGTCTGTGTCAGTTATGGTTAATGTCTGACGATTGCCTGTGCGAATACCACGATTACGTGCGGCACCAGCTCGAATAACAATGGTGTTGGTTCCAAGAGAAGAAAATTGATCTGTGATTGATTTTTGAACGGTTTCACCAACCGCTACCATTATAACAACCGCCATGACACCGATAATAATACCCAACACAGTCAAAAAAGACCGTAATTTATTTCCACTGACCGAAATCCAGGATTCTTTGATTATGTCACCAATTGTCATTTTTTATACCGTTGTTCTGATTTCAATAAAACGTTTTCATTTTTAGGAACAGGACCATCGTATGTTATATGTCCATCGTAAATATGAATTATTCGGTGTGCATATTGTGATATTTCAAATTCATGTGTAATCATGATTATTGTGATGCCAAAATTGTGATTTAATTTTTCAAAAAATTTTAATATCTCGTTTCCCATTTTAGAATCTAATGACCCTGTTGGTTCGTCTGCCAGAATTAATTTTGGATTCCCAGCCAACGCACGTGCAATTGCAACACGTTGTTTCATCCCACCAGATAGTTGTGTCGGTAGATATGTTTCAAATTTTTCTAATCCAACCAAATGCAACATTTCGCGTGCACGTTTTATTCTGTCGGTCATAACCCATCCGCGATACATCAATGGCAACATAACATTGTCCAATACGGTTCTTTTGGACAATAAATTAAAGTTTTGAAAAACAAATCCAATATGTTCATTTCTGATTTTTGCCATATCATCAGGAGTTAATGTTGTTGTGTCTTTGCCATATAATTGATAAGAACCAGATGACGCAGTATCTAATACACCGATAATATTCATACATGTAGATTTCCCAGAACCAGATGGTCCCATAATTGCAACAAATTCACCGGGGGTTATCGTAAATGTTATATCAAATAAAACTTGTTGTTGACCACCGACTGCCAACGGAAATATTTTGTTAATGTGATTAAATAAAATTATGGGTGGTGTGTGTTTCATTTTTACATTCGTGGTCCAGGCATGGATGATTTGTTTGTTGTTTTTTGACCTTCGATTCCGATGATGATTTTATCGTTGTTGCGGATTTCATCAGATATAATTTGTGTTTCTGTGGGTGTGACAATTCCGCGTTGATATGGAATAAAAATAATATCTTTGTCGCGTTTAATAGCCAGGTGGGTTTTTGGTGTAATATCATCAGACACATCAGAAATAATATTTTTGAAACTGCGCATCAATAATGCTGAATTTTTTATTTTCCATATGTTTTTGGCAGATGCCACAACGACAGTCACAAATGCAGTCATCCCAGGCATTAATTTTAAATCAGAATTATCTACATCTATTACCACAGTATAAATAACAACATTGGAAACATTTGTTGGTGATAATCTTATTTGCCGGATGGTACCATTAAAAGTTTGATTTGGATACGCATCAACTGTAAATGTTACCGGTAAACCTTCTGTAATCATACCGATGTCTGCTTCGGATACAGCGGTTTCAATTTGCATTTTTGATAAATCTTCGGCAATTTCAAATAAATCTGGTGTTTGAAAAGATGCGGCTACTGTTTGACCTTTGTCTACTTTGCGTGAAATAACGGTACCGTCAACTGGTGAAGTGATTGTTGCGTATCCCAGATTTGTTATTGCACGTTCGTGTGAATATTGGGCTTTGTTAACTGCTTGGATTGCTTGTTCGTAAATTGTTTGGGATTTTTCCATTTCTGCACGTGAAATAAAACCATCGGCATACAATGTTTTATTTCTGTCATATTCACTTTTAGCATATTTTAATTCTGATTTAGCAGAATCAAGACTTGCCTTGGTTTCATCTACTGTTGATTGCAATACCGAAGGTTCTATTTTTAATAATATATCGCCACGTTTTACATGTGAATTATAATCAACGAATATATCTTCGATTGTACCGGAAACCTGGGAACCCACATTGATGGTATTCACAGGTTGGATTTCCCCGCTGGCAGTAACTATTTGTACAACATCTCCGCGTATAATATCTGCAGTAATAAAATTATGTTTTTTCATTTTTGTAAATGGACATAACCACCAACATAGCAGGGCACAAATTATAACCACAATAATTAACCACCATTTGTTGCGCCAAATCCAACCAAAAAAACGTTTAAACCAAGATTTTTTTTCTTCCATTATTTGTCGTCCTTTAACCCTTTTTTTATATCGCCAATTGCTAATGCCACAGCAGCACGTTTTATAAACAAATCATATTTCGCAGAATTATTTTGTTTTTGTGCATCAACTAATTCAGATTGCGCAGTTTGCCAATCTAACATTGTTGCGCGACCAACTTTGTACATCCCGGCAGTTACATGTTCGCTTTCTGTTGCTGATTTTAAAAGTGTTTCAGATTGTTTTAAAACTGTTTGTGCGGTTTTGTAATTTTGGTATGCGGTAAATACATCCATCATTGCATTATTAGAAATATTTTGTTCGTTATATTTTATGTTTTCATAATCTGAATTTGCAGAACGAGCATTGTAATAATTCAAAAAACCAGTAAATATTGGCATAGACACAGAAACACCAAAATTGCCATGGGTTTTTAGTGTCATATTGTCAAACATTCCACCGACTGTTTTATCTGTCGTGTTTATGTTTCCGTTAATTGATATAGATGGCAGGTTTTTCAAAAATGCACTATTGCGACGATGCCATGCTGCATTTGTTTGTGATTGTGCACGTAATAAATCAGGCCTTTGTTTGCGTGCAATTTTTATCAATTTATCCAGGTTTTCACTTTCTGTATCAGATCCAAAATTTGCTGGCATATCTTTGATTTTGATATTTTTATCTGCGGGGAAAGATAACAGATTTAACAATGTACCTTTTGTAATTTCACGATTGTTTTTTGCTCGTTCCAATGATAATTGTGACGAAGCAAGATTGGTATCTGCTTTGTAAACATCGGCTTTGGCTACAACCCCAGATTTATATTTTTTATCCGCGGTATCTTTTGCTGTTTGTGCGACTGTTAATGCAGATTGTGCGGCAATAACATCTGCATCCATATTTAATAATGCATAATATGCACCAACCAGTGAATAAATATAATTTTGAATAGTTTCATCATAATCAAATCCTGCTGCACGATAAATTGCCAAACTTTGTGCGAAATCAGATTCACGTTTTCCAAAATCAAAAATTAAATAGGAAGCAGATAATGATGCAGTATATGTCCAATCATCGTGTTCGGTATGTGACCGATTCGCACCTGCGTTTCCTGAAACTGTCGGCAGATAATAAGAATGTGTAGCATTTTTTGTGTAACGCGCAGATGTAAAAGAAGCATATGCGGCGGCTGTTTGCGGATTCCTGCAAAGTCCCATATTTATTATTTCAACCAAACTCATTTCTTTTTCAGGGGGTGTTTTTAATGTTGCACAATCGTCATTTGCCATGGCACAAATTGGTAATAAAACAAAAATATATGCGTAAAATTTCATAATTCTCTCTGGTTTTTTAATAAAATAATACATTGTTTTTTTGGTAAAAAATATCGGAACAAATTCATTTTTTTGAATGCGTAATTTTTATGTTGCAATTAATTTCTTTTTTGCTTAAGATACCCCTGCGTGAAGGCCAGGTGGCAGAGTGGTTATGCAGAGGACTGCAAATCCTTGGATGCCGGTTCGATTCCGACCCTGGCCTCCAAATTAAAAAATGATAAAACAAATTATTCTTACCAATTTCAGAAATCACGAATGTTCCAAAATCAAAATTGATGGTGTGAAGAATGTTATCATAACGGGATTAAACGGTGCCGGTAAAACTGCAATATTAGAAGCATTGTCATTATTGTCTGGGGAACGCGGATTGCGTGGTGCAGATATTCAAACATTGGCGCGTTTTGATGGAAATGGCGGTTTTTCTGTATTTGTAACAACGATTGATGAAAATGATATTAGTGTTTTTTTGAACAGTGGCGATTCTAATCGTCGTGCAAAGATAAATAATGAAAATGTCCCGTTATCTGAATTATCAAAAAATTTAAGAATTATTTGGTTGACCCCCCGCGAAGACAGGATTTTTATAGATGGTATTTCTGAACGTCGGGCATTCTTTGATCATTTGATTACTAGTTTTGAACCATCGCATATTGGACATATTTCACATCTGAATAAATTATTATCAGAAAGGGCAGGTGTGATAAAAAATGGTGGCGATACAAATTGGTTAGATGCATTGGATAAACAAATTGCGGCAATATCAGTATCTGTCGCAGCAGGGCGTATCAGATATGCGGGGGAAATAAATTATTTTTTTGAAACTGGTGCGGTGTCTGTTAGTGGTATGTTGGAAAATATGTTATTGGAAATGTCCGCAACAAATACAGAAAACGCGTATTTTGAATACTTGCAAAACAATCGTTCGTTGGTGGGTGATAAAATGGTCATAGACGGCGCGCATAAATCAGATTTCGGTGTGTTTAATAAAATATTAAATTTGCCAGCGCAAATAACATCAACTGGTCAACAAAAATCTGTGTTGTTGGATTTGATTTTGGCGCACGCTAAATTGATTCATATTAAAACAGGAAAACAACCAATTATTTTACTGGATGAAGCGGATTCTCACCTGGATGCAACCGCACGTGCCAAAATATTTAACGCATTAAACGAATCGGCAGCTCAGGTTTGGGCAACAGGTTTAGATATAAAAAATTTTGAAAATATTCCGAATGCGTTATTTGTTACTTGCCAAAACGGTAACATAAGTAATATAGTAAAGGCGGAGAATTAATCATGGCAAAAATAAATTACAGACAATTATTAGACAATGCATTAAAATCTGTCGTCAAAGAAGCATTAATTCATGCGCAATTTAACGGATTGGGTGACGATGCCAGTTTCTTTATAACATTTAAAACACGTGACCCAGGGGTAGTGTTACCAGATTTTTTACGTATGCGGTATCCAGATTTAATGACAATAGTGTTGCAATATTCATATAATAATTTAAATGTGTCAGATAAAGAATTTGGTGTTCAATTAACATTTGATGGTCGTCCGTTTTTTATACGTGTTCCATTTTCTGCATTGGTTGAATTCAAAGATCCATCGGTTGATTTCATGTTATCGTTTCAACCAAATCAACCAGCCCCCACGCCACAAGTAGAAGAAACCCCAGAATTACCATTAGAAGAAAAACCAGGCACTGTTCCCGATGATAAACGCGTCGTGTCATTGGATGAATTCCGCCGCAGAAAAAATAGTTAAGATTCCGGAAAAAGAAGGTAACGAGCATATGCACCATAAAACATACTAGAACAACTGAATGCACAACGTGATGTGCAACCACCTTCGGTCTGATAATTTTGACTAAAAATCCATTGCAATGTTGGGGATGGTCTGTATAGTGTGTCGCTGTTATTGGGTTTATAACCTGTTACTTTGCACCAACAATATATGCCAAAATTTATTTCATCTGGTGCGTTTGTGTTTGATGTACTGCATGATGCCATACCGTAAAGTGATCCATGATTAAAAACCTTTTTCCATTCACCAATATTTAAATCTGAAAATTGACTGTCGCATGTCATATCTTCCCATGGTTTAAAACATGTGTAGGAACCTTTGGCGTAAGCATCAACCAATTGAGATACATCCAGTGTTGAAAAATCATATTCAGGTTTAATTTTCCATCCTTTAAATGTATAACCTGTTTTTGTTGGGTTGGTGGGCAAAGATATCGCATTGTCATAAGTGCATGTATTTGATGATGTAGATGTCACGTCTAATAACGTGTTGTTGTTATACCATCTTAATGTTATAACTTCGGGCGTAAAATTTGCACGTAATTGTGCGGACCCCGTTGATGTTCCCAATGTTCCGGTATCACATGTTGCGGGTTGTGCAACACCATTTGTTGCGGTAATGCCGGTTGGATCAGTTGCAAATGCAGATGATGCCATGCATACAACGATGCCCGATGTTAAAAATAAT
>Ga0247609_10004641_pt1 | contig 13618 bp, 9 predicted proteins | sample 172DNAGHGlowgp2_FD_193487 | JGI IMG/M metagenome (GOLD analysis project Ga0247609, IMG submission 193487) | Sheep rumen microbial communities from Palmerston North, Manawatu-Wanganui, New Zealand - 1728 DNA GHGlow gp2 | ecosystem: Host-associated > Mammals > Digestive system > Stomach > Rumen ...
CACTGCGAGGGTCTGGTGGGCATGCACGACTTAGACGGTGACTACTATGAGTTCGACGAACGCAACTACCAGCTGGTGGGCCGCCGTCATCACCGTAAATACCAGTTGGGCGATGCCATCCGCATTAAGGTGGCAAGAGCCAATGTAGAGAAACGACAGCTCGATTTCATACTGGCTGACTAACCGACTGACAGACTGGCACTCAACTGCGGCTCGTCTGCAGTCCGTTTTGGCTGAGCGTCATGTCTACAAACCGCGCATTGGGATTCAGCTGGTGCTCACCCAGCACAAGTTTGATGCGGGCAGCAGCCTCTGGGTCTTTGGCTACCATGTAGAGATAACCGCCGCCACCGGCTCCAGGCAACTTGTAGCCCAGACAATAGTCATCGACAAGGTCGGTCAGACGGCGCACCTGTTCGGGGTTGGTGCCACTGTCAAGCTGCTGGTTCTGCTGCCACGTCTTGCCTACCAAAAGCCCCATCTGACGGAAGTCCTGTCGCTGAATGGCATCGAACATGTCAAGAGCGTGTTGCTTCATCTCGCGCAACAGGCGCAGCTGCTCGCCCTGATTGAGGAACATACGTCTCACGATTTCAGCAAGAATATGTTTGGCCGTACGGGTGATGCCCGTATAATAGAGCAGGTGACACTGTGCATACTCAGGCTGGACGTACAGGTTGGAAGGCAGCCAGCGGGACAAGGGGTTCTGAAGGAAGCCGCGCTCCGTCTGCAGGAGTTTCACTCCACCCAGCACACCGCCGAATTGATCCTGCCATCCGCCACCCGTGGTGAGTAACTGCTCCAGCACAAGGGTACGATGGCCTATTTCATTCTTGTCCCAGCCCAGTCCACAGAAATCGCTCAGTGCGCCAAGCACTGTAGCGGCCAGAATGCTGCTCGTTCCCAAGCCACTACCGGCGGGAATGGCTGAGAGCAGGGTCAGCTCGATGCCCGAACCGAAGGCTTCCAACTGTTGTTTCAGCGAACCATAGTGTTCCGCCGAGAATTGTGGCAAGAATCCAGCAAGGGCCAGAGCCGCCTTGGGGATGGAGAAGGGCGAACCCACCTTGTTGTACTGCTCCAACTGCTCCCAGGTCTCTATCTCTTCGCGGGCACCAAGGTCGATGCTGCGCAAAAGGATACGCAGTTCTTTCGAGGGCTTCACATAGGTCTGTATGGGCTGCTGGCCGTTGAGTTCGATAGCCACATTGACCACGTTGCCACCCTCCAACAGACAATAGGGAGGCGTGTCGGTCCAACCGCCTGCAATATCGATGCGCACAGGAGAGCGGGCCCACACTATCTGGTCGGAATAGATGCTCAACCTTGGGAGGGTACTGCTTGTTGAGAGCGAAGAGACTACAGGGGTCAGTCCTTCGCGCAGCAAAGCGAACGCCTGTTCGCTCTGCCCCCGGAACATGGCATCATGGATGCGCGTCAGCAGCGGGGCATCGGCAGGCAGCGGTTCGGGCATCGGCAACTGATTATTGGCAAACTGGCTAGCGGCATCGTCAAGGTCAAGCTGATAAAAAACAGAGTGCTCCCAGTTGCGGGCCAAGGCAGGCCAGTTCTGATTGCGGAAGGCCTCACGCTGGGCAAAAAGTCTGCTCAGGTTGCCTTTCTCCTGCATTTCCCGGCTGTCCACGGCATCATCAATATGATAGCGACGCACCTCAAACTCCTTTTCGCCAACTGGTACTACGTCGATACATTCGCCCGGCTGCAAGGTGATGTTCCAGTCGTTCTCGGGAACACCCGTCACTATATTGTCATGGGTGAGCGTCCAACGAGGACCAACATAGCTGTTCTCTATCCAAATATTGGTATTCTCGGCCTTAAAGGCAATCTTAGTGATGGCATTCTGCACAAAGATGCTGGGATGGGGTTTGCGGTCGTGATGGATTATCTCCCGCTGGTCGCTGACAAGATTCTGAAGGCGGAGCGTAGAGGAAATCATCTCTCGACTGGTGCCGAAATGATAGAACTCGCCACCGGGCAGAGGCAGTATGGCCACCGAAAGCGAATGAAGTTCAGAATCGTCAAGGGTGGGTTCGGTGCCTAAGGTACATCCGAACTCGCTATAAAGGTCGTAAGGCTTGAGCCGACCGCCGTCAAGACTGCGTTTCATCAGGAGCTGCACCGCCCTGTCGGAAAGCATCCACACACCAATGTCTGTGAGGTAGTAATGCTGTTTCTGCAGTTCGCTAAGCGTCTCTACAGAGGGTTTCTGCAACATCTGCTTCAGCACCTGCGGTGAACGGCGGTCGCTGACGAATACACCATGATTCTTGGCTATAGAGGCATCGAGCCACAGACCGAAACACACCACATCGGCCTCGGGGATAGGGGGCAGCGACAGCGAAGCACGGATGAGCACATCGCCACTGACTACCATCGTATGAAGACTTTCCGGGGCGGCCTTCATAATGCGTTCATAGAGAGGAAGTTGCAAGGATAGCAGGTCTTGTGCGAGCCGCTGACCGCGCTCCCAGCGCATCACAGGAATGGGTGTCAATATTTTACCAGAAGTAGCATACGACGGCAATCGACGACTCTGTCCGCCGGCGTGCAACAGGATACGTTTCTCTCTGGCCAGCCAGGAAGAAAGGTCAGCCCCTTCTGCCTCACAAGCCTGCATGAGCAGCCAAGTAGTACCGCCTCCACTTCCTATGCGCTGCCCTTCTGGGTCGCAAACACAGAAATATTCGCTCTGAGGTAGTCCCGTAATCTGATGGAACACGGTGCCACCGCCTTCACTGGGCCGCACCAGATTGGGCGGCAAAGACAATAATTTTTTCATGCTAATAATTTGTTATGGTACAAAAAAAAGGAGTACCGCCGTACTCCAACCTTTGTTAACCTTAAATCTAATACTATGAAAAACACACTGCAAAATTACAAACAATTCTTCAATCTGCAATGAATTTGTTATAATAGGTTGTAATCTATAACACTTATTAACCAAAAACTTCCAATTCTTGGCCATCACATGCCAATTCCATGCCCTCTGGAAGTTGGCGACAAACCTCTTCGTGCAGACCGATGTCATGGCAGACATGGGTGATCAATGTGCGTTTGGCCCCTACCTTACGGGCGAAAGCCACGGCATCGTCTACCAGCTGATGGGAGTGGTGGGGCTTATCGAAACGCAAAGCATTGACCACAAGCACCTCAACACCCAGCAGCAGGTCTGCCTGATCGGGTTCTATGGTCTTCATGTCGGTGATATAGGCAAACGAACCGAACCGATAGCCAAGGATAGGCAGCTGCCCGTGCATCACTCGGACAGGCAGGATGTCGATGTCGCCAATACACATCTGCTCGCCGGCATGTATCTCATGGAGCCCGATAGCCGGAACGCCCGGATAGCGGTGCTCCGCAAAACAGTAGGGCAGCATGGTCAGCATGCCGCGGCGTGCCTCCGGGTCGGCATAGACGTTGATATCGCCAAACTGGCAATAGGGACGGATATCGTCGAGCCCTCCCATGTGATCGTAGTGGGCATGGGTGATGAGGATACCGTCAATACGGCGAAAGGGATAAGGAAGGATCTGCTGACGGAAGTCTGGACCGCAGTCGACAAGCAGACGGGTCTGTCTGGTTTCCACAAGGATCGAACAGCGCAGTCGTTTGTCCCTGGGGTCACGGCTCTGGCAAACCTTGCACTGGCAACCTATAACAGGCACACCGCACGAAGTGCCTGTACCTAAGAATGTGATTTTCATTTCAGATAATGTTTACTTCGGGGTGAATGTCTATACCGAACTTCTCCTTGACACTTTCCTTCACGGCTCTGCAGAGGTCTACAATCTCCTGCCCACTGGCTCCTCCACGGTTGACGAGCACTAAAGCCTGACGATCGTGTACTCCAGCACGTCCCATAGTGCGTCCCTTCCAACCGCATTGGTCTATCATCCAGCCTGCGGGTATCTTCTCATGCTGCTCATCCACAAAATAGTGGGGCATGGAAGGGTATTGGGCGCAAAGCTGCAGATATTTCTCACGACTGACAACGGGGTTCATGAAGAAGCTGCCGGCATTTCCCTCTACCTGCGGGTCGGGGAGTTTCTCTCGACGGATGTCGATAATCACCTGTCTCAACTGCCGGGGAGAAGGCTTTGCAATCCCCCGCAATTCCAATTCTGCACGGATATTTCCATAGTCGAGACGAGGACGGAAAAAACGCGAGAAGCGATAGACGACACGGGTAATAAGATACTGGTTTTTCCACTCACCCTTGAAACGGCTCTGCCTGTAACCGTATTGACATTCTGAAGCAGGAATGGTCACCGCCTGAGCATCTCTGATGCGAATAGCTTCCACGCTTTCTATCAGATCACAGGCCTCCACGCCGTAGGCTCCGATATTCTGAACGGCCGAAGCACCTACGTCGCCAGGGATAAGCGACAGATTCTCGGCTCCGTGCCAGCCACGCTCTACGCAGGTAGCAACAAGCTCGTCCCAACATTCTCCACTGCCTACGCTGACAAGGACACTGTCATCGGTTTCCTGAAGAACCGTGACACCTCGCATCTGGGAGCGTACTACTGTCCCTTCGAAATCGCGGGTCAGCAGGAGGTTGCTGCCACCACCTATGATAATAAACGGGGAGTCACTCCCGGAAATACGTCGGACTACTTCGCATGCCTCTTCACAGGACGCAAAGCCCAAAAACGTATGGCAACGAGCTTCGATGCCAAAGGTGTTGTGATGAAGAAGACTATAGTCGTGATATTCTGTCATAATGTTATGTCATTAGTTTTGTGACCTTCCACCTGCCCTGCTGCAGTCGGAAGGTTACTTCCACTTCCAATTCGTTGGCAATGCCCCGGATAACGAAAATCTTCTGCGTAGCCGAAGGGTTCTGCGGGCCATAAACGATGTTATAGAGCTCATTCTTAGGGAACTCCGGTGCAAAAGCATCCCAGAAGTCGGGAGTGATGACTCCCTCAATGATTTGAAAATCATCTTCAGGGTCGGGGCCTACAAATTCAATCTGCCCCGCAAGGCTCTGCCGCTGGAAAACGGAATCGGTGGTAAAATGGCTATAGAACTTGAAGAACTGTGCGTTAGGATTACGGAGGAGCTGCTGGTAGCGGATTTCATCGAGCATCCAAAGACCTCGATGCCGGTTGAAATAGTATTGGCAGACAGCACCATCATCAAGCATGATGTGCTCCACAATGGCATGCGCCACAGTAGTATCTTTCACTAAGTCCTGCTGACTGCGAGAGTCGAAAAGCAGCGTATAGCTGTCCTTGTTCATGAAAAAACGCTCTGTCTTCCATTGCCGTTGATCGATAGTTTGAGTGACACTGTCGCGTACCACCCGTAGCGGGAAGGACGTCCGCTCTAACTGCAATCGCTTGCTGGCAGCGAAATTGAAAAAGAAGTCATCGAAAAGCTCGTCAGCTCCTGTAGGCATTGCCTCTTCATCGGTCTCCGACAATGAGGCCGCCGAACTGTCGGCCGCAGCCTGACTGCTCCTTTCCGCACTGTCGGCAGGCGTATAAGGAGCCTTCTTCTGTTTGCTCTCGCAGGCAGCAAGCAGCACAACTGCCAAAAGCAGTGCGGAGCACGTTCTGAAATTCATACTTTCACTCTCTATAATAACATCGCTAACGAGGTGCAAAGTTACCAATTTTTCTGATTTCAAGAGCAACTAACAACCATTTTTTCAATCATCGTCTATTAATTTTTCTAAAATCGAACAAAGCAAAGGTCGCAAAAACGACAAGCGATTCTGCGACCTTAAAAAATGGATGTTTTAAATCTGCTATTCTGAGTAGGTAATCTTCAATGAAGCTATACGCAACTGCGAAGTAGCGCCTGTACCGGTATGGGCATTGGTGATGGTTGCTGTCGTGTTGTTGACACTGCTCACAGTGATAGTCATGTCATTGGTGCTCACTGTCCCCGCAGAGCTAGTCACCTGTCCTTCAGCATTATTAGCCGAACAAGTCAGCTCTATCTGGTTAATCTTCTTCGAAGCCGTAACGGTGAAGAAGTTGTTGGGATACATCCTGATGGCAGAACCAGGGTTATAGTACTTAGGACCATTCTTATTGTCGCCGGCCCCAAATGTCAGGGTGGTTCCATCAGACAAGTTTATGGTAGTGATATCAGCGGCATTGTCATAGCCTAAGTCTACAGTAGTCACACTGATACTGTTGCCGCTCACCTCGCCGCTACCTTCATTGCCGCCTTCATCAGTACTGCCACCATTGTCCTTGACGGAAACGATATAGCAACCTTGGGTAAACTCTGGAGTGTTGCCCTTGAAATTAACCAGCTTACCGCAGATGACCACCTCGTCGCCCTTCTTCACGATGTTGGCATCGGTAATCTTCTCATTGCCGAGACCATAGGCACGATAGACCGTCAACTTATTGGTACCTTCAGCATCGTCAGAGATGACAAAGGTAGCATTACCATAATTGGTGGAAATCTCTGTGACACTCGTCACGATACCCTTGGCATAGACATCGTTCTCCGTGCCAGTCTCGCCCACCTGTTCCACGATCTGCAAAGCCTTGGCCACGTTATAGGGATCGTTTTCCGTACCAGTTCCCGTCGGTTCGATGGTTGAGGGGGTTGGATTCTCGCTGGCAGTTTCCGTCACTCCGTTGAGTGAATAGAGATAAGCACTGCCCTGAACCGTCTCCGGGGTGTTGCCACGATAGTTAGTCACCTTTCCATAGACAATCACCTCGTCGCCCTGCTTGAGGGTAGCACCGCTGGTGTACTTCTTATTGCCGAGATAAAGGGCGCGGAAAATGGTAAAGGTGGTAGTTCCAGTGGTGCCATCGTCTGAGATAACGAAGGTACCATTGCCAAACTGGGCAGCGTAATTCTCACTGATAGAGACCACCTTACCCTTGATATAGACCTCTGCCGATTCGTTTTCTCCCGTTTCCTGAGCCAGCTTCACGGCTGCGGCAGCGTTATAGGGATCAGCCAACGTGCCGCTACCCTTTGAATCGCTGACGGGCTCTGCTGCATCAGTAGGTTCACCGCCACGGTTCACTCCATTCAACGAATACAGGAAACCCTCGTTCTGCTTGGTCTCGATAGTGCCGCCATAGTTGGTAATCTTACTACAAATGACCACATCGTCGCCCACCTTAATCTGCGGATCGCTGGAAGCATACTTCTGATTGCCCAGATATTTCACGCGGAAAGCGTAGAACTGATTAGTGGCACTACCGTCCTCAGAGATGTAGAACGTGCCATTGCCATACTGAGTAGTAAACTCTTCCTTGACGGAAGACACTTTTCCCTTAATATAAAAGTAGTTGGGCGAGGTTTCTCCGGCAGCCAACGTGTTGCCATAGGTCAGTGCCGCCGCAGCATTGAATGGGTCGGCCAGCGTTCCGGTGCCAACGGCACCTTCTATTTCGGTTGACTCTGTTGTGGGGACGTTTACCCCTGTGCCGGGCTTATCATAGGGCTCAGGTACGTCTTCACAAGCCGCAAATGTCATGGCACCAAATGCCAGGAGCATGATGTTTCTAAATAACTTTTCCATATATGCTTTTAATTATTTATTCATTTATCGTAAAAAAAGATTACTCATCCAAGACTTCTATATCCTTGGCAGAGCGAATCAGCAATTGCCAGTTGTCACCGTTTTTGTCCTTATAGCGCGTGAAGATACCCGTAAGATTGCAACGCTTCGGACATTTAAGGGCCGCGAACTCGGCATAGGTGCTGGTGCGAATGATTACCTTCTTATTAAGGCTCCCGACATTAATGGTATGGTGAACGTAGTTCTTTGTCTTGCCAATCCATGTGTACTTGGCAGCGATACTGTCGGCATAGGCAGGGGCAAACAGTAGACCTTCAAATTCATCCTTCAGTACAATACCTTTTATTGTAGCCAATTGTCCGCAGTTGTCAGCCACGTTGGCTGCAATCGTTGCAAAGTCAACCGGCTCTTTTTGGGCCTGCAGCTCAAGAAGTTTGAAGTGCTGATTCCATACATACTTGTTAATCTGCCCTATCTGGATACGTCCGTCGTTGTCATAAGGCACGCCTATCTGCGGCTGCGAACCGTAGGCACCGTAATAGAGTCCCTTAAGGTTGATCAGCAACTGCTGCCCCAGTGCCAGTTCGCCGCTCAGACCGCTTTGGTTGATGCCGATGATAATGCCTCCCGTCTCGTCCTGAACGCATATCTGCTTATAGAAGTTGCTGCCTATATCATTGCCCGTGACAACCACCTTCAGCTGAAGGTCTTCCGTGATTTCCTTCAGCATATAGCCATCGGCTTCAAGACTGCTGGCATACATGGCTTTCAGGTCGGCCAGCTTGATGACGTTCGTCTCCTGAATGCTGGCGTTTCCTATAATGGCCGAAGCATCGGAAGGCTCGTCCCAGTCGCCCTGACAGGCAGTGAAACACACTGCGAAAAAGGCCAAAGCTAAATATTTTACTGTTTTCATAATCATCTGTTTATTAGAAGTAATAGTTTATCATGAACATTCCGTTGATGCCGTTGGCATAATACTTGTAAGGACTGTTCTGGAACGAGTAGTTACGGATGGGGTCTCCGTTCTCATCGAGGTCGTTGCGGCTCTGCTCACGTCCGCCGGTCACAATCTTCGTATTGTTCAGAATATTGGTAATCATCAGGTTGAAGCCCACTCTGCGGCCTTTGCGCAGATAATAGTTCTTGCCGATAGAGGCATCGAGCATGAAGCCGCCGTGTCCCTTTGCCTGGTCAGGCAGGTTCACATAAATCTTGTGTACGCCGTCATTGTCGTAGGTACTGCTCTGATGACTTTCATAGCGGGTGACGGGTGTGTAGTAGAGATAGATGCGGTCATAGTAGTTGCCGATAAGATCGACGAACCAGCCATTGGCATGATAGTTCAAGTCGATGCTGGCTGCAGTAAGTGGCGTGTTGCCTTCCCGCATGCCCTTATTGATGACCTTATCGTAGTAGATGTGTCCGTCTTCCGAAAGCATGTAGGCCACATTGGCATTATTGGCATACTTGGCATCGCTGATGGTGCCCAGAGTCTTTATGTTGAGCCAGTCGGTCACCTTGAAGTTGATGCCCAACTCCAAACCGTAGTATTCCTTGGCGATACCCGTCAACGAGACATAAGTGAACGAGTGGCGGTCGTCCATATAGTACATCGACTGCTCGGTCACGTCGTCGAGATAACTGTAATAAGCGTTCAGGTTGGCCTTCATCCAACTGTTAGTGAGCTGATAGCCCACCTCAGCCGAGAACACCTTTTCGTTCTTCAGGTCATACACAAAGTCATTGTTAATCTGCGCAGCCTGGAAAGCAGTGCGGGCAGCCGGTGTCTTCACCTCATAGCCAAGTCCCATCATCATGGCACTGCCCTTGCCCAAGTCCACGTGAGCACCGGCCCTTGCGCCACCGTCCAGGAACTTGGCGGTGCCGCTCTTGCCGTAGGAATTGGTAGGGGCCAGACCATTGCGCATCTTACCGTCGCGCTGCATGGTAGTGCCTGCGATGCGTCCGTTCAGGAACAGGTGGGCCACTTCGAAGTCCTTCGACAGACCAGCCCACGCCTGTGCCTTATTGACATTGATATTATAATCATAGCCAAAGCGGTCACCCTTGCCGATCGACTGGTTAGGATTGTTCAGGTCATACTGAGCCTCCTGGGAGTTTTCTCCATAGTTCTTTATCACGTATGTATTCGTGTTATGGAAATTGGTTGCTCCCAACAGGTCATCCATTGTCTGATAGTGCATGCCCTTGTTGGCAGAAAGCTGCAATCCTGCATGCAAGACAGTGGTGGGCGAAAGATTCTTCTCCAAATAAGAAGACAGGCTCAGCGACAACTGATCATCATGATAGCGCTGCAAGTAGTACATGGCATCCTTGCCCTGCTGCGAGACGAGCCGGTTGGAGTGGTAGAGCCTGTCCCACTGTATCTGCCTGTTCTCCTCCGAGGCCGACAGATAGTCGTAGGCCGCCTGCCAGTTGCCCATGGCCTGCTCGCTGCGGTCGCCGTCGAACGGAGCCCACACGTCGAAATAGGCACTGGGCATTCCCGAATAGTAGTCGGGTGCGGGGTTGGTGGAGTTGTTGTAGTTCAGGCGACTGCTGCTGTACATCGAATACTTGCCCAGCAGCGAAGTGACCAGCTTCGACTGGTCGTCAATTTTCCAGTCCCACGTCAGCAGGGCGGCAGGAGCAAAGTCCCTCACGATGCGCGAGTTACGCTTCTTTCCGTCCTGAAAGCCCCAAGCCGAGTTATACAGGCGGTTGTTGGCTATCCAATACATCTCATCGGTAGAAGCAGCCTGCGTGCCCCTTTCCGTAGGATTACCCCAAGTGACGAGCGAGAGGGAATGTCGGTCGTTGATAATTTTCTCTGCCCCGAGGAAATAGCTGAGCGAGTTGTAGGATGTCCCGTCGACAAAGCCTAAGCCATTGCCCCAGCGGTAGGTAAGACTGCCCGTGAAGGCCCACCCCTTTTCGGTGACACCCGTATTATAAGTGTACATGGCGCGTACATTATAATTGCGGTTAGCTCCGGCAATCGATGCTCGCTGTCCTGTGGCAAAGCTGCTGGGCCGGAAGTTATAGTTGTTGCTTCCGCCCATACCAGTCATCATAAAGTTGTTGTCCTCAAACGGCAGTGAGGTCTCCTGCCCACGCGTCTGATTGTTCAGTCCGCCCACAAACGAGTAGCGGAACTCACCTCTCTCGGCATCGTTCACGGGGTTGCCGTTGATATAGATGTCATTGTACTTTGAGCCAAAGGCGCGATACTTGAAGCGAGCCGGACTGAACCTGTAGCCCACCTCGCTGGCATATACATTGCGGTTGGACGAGATGATGGTGATGTTCTGCGTCACGTCGTCATCCTCGCCCAACTGCGCCTCTGAGAAGGTGAAGGCTTGCTCACTCTGCATGTCGCGAGCCAGCGTGTCTACCTGCTGGGCCGACGCAGCAGACGAAAGGCAAAGAGCCATCGCCATTAGTTTCAGCTTTTTGTTCATAAAGGATGTTTCGTTTTTTGCGGTTAATAATTGTTTATTGCTGCAAAGATAACGAAAAAAGGAATACGAACAAAAGATTTCCTATAAAAAACATCGAGTTTTTTGAAAAACCGTCACCGAGCCGGACCGTAGAGGTGAAACATCCGTTCCATCATCTGCCACTTCTCGTCACTGCGGGCATCGGGACTGCATCCCTGCAGCCGTGAGACGAAGGCCTCCCACTCGGCCTGGCGGGGCAGCGTGGCCAGCTTGTCCATCGATTCCTGCCAGTTGAAGTCCTCCGGCGTGTCGACAATCATCACAAGCCGGCTGCCGAGGATATAGATCTCCATCTCCAGGATGCCCACGGCGCGTATGCCCTCCACGATCTCCGGCCAGTGACAGGCCTCCGAGTGCCACTTGCGGTACTCCTTTATCATTTCCGGATCGTCACGCAGGTCCAGGGTCTGTACATATCGTTTTGTCTTCATGCTGCACCAGACGCTATTAGAATTCCACAAGTATTCTGAACACCCTTCCTGGGTTCTCGCTCCACCACCTCATGGCCTGCCTGGCATCTTCGGGCTTGATGACCTGCGTGACGAGCCTCTCCACGGGACAGGTGTGACGCTCCAGATAGTGAATCACGGCCCGGAAGTCCTGGGGCATGGCATTGCGCGAACCGCGGATGTCAAGTTCTTTCTGCACAAAGTATTTTGTTTCGAACGACACCTCTGCCTTGGCATAGCCGATGCAGACCACACGTCCCGTGAAGCACACCTCGTTGACGGCCATCTGATAGGTGGGCACGCTGCCCACCGCCTCGATGACCACGTCGGGGCCGAAGCCGCTGGTCATCTCCAGCAGTCGCTGGTGAACATTCTCCGTGCGGGTGTTGATGGTGTAGGAGGCTCCCATCTGCTTGGCCAGTTTCAGTTTCGAATCGTCGATATCGGCAGCCACCACGGTAGCACCGCGCAGCGACGAGCGCACCACGGCCCCCATGCCCACCATGCCGCAGCCGATGACCAGCACCACATCAATGTCGCTCACCTCTGCACGGCTCACGGCATGGAACCCCACGCTCATAGGTTCTACCAAGGCGCACTCCTTCGGTGCGAGCAGTCCTGCAGGGATTACCTTCTCCCAGGGCAGGACTATATATTCCTGCATGGCTCCGTTGCGCTGTACGCCCAGTGTCTGGTTATGCTCACAGGCGTTCACCCTTCCGGCACGGCAGGCAGCACACTTGCCGCAATTGGTATAGGGGTTGCAGGTCACGGTCATGCCCGCGTTCAGTCCTTCGGGTACGTCGCTGCCCACGGCCTCAATCACTGCCCCTATCTCATGACCGGGAATGACGGGGTTCAGGGCCATTGTGTTACGCCCCATGAACGTGTTCAGGTCGGAACCGCAAAAGCCCACATAGCATAGCCTCAGCAGTACCTCGCCGGGCTTCAGTTCTTGAGGTTGCTCCACCTCAATGACGTTCAGTTCTTGATTGTGTGAAATCTGAATTGCTTTCATCTTTTCTATTAGTTTTTTTTATCATTTTTACTTTTTAGCCTTTAACGTTCTGTAGCCGTAGCCCATGACTACCAGGAAGCAGAGCAGGGGCAGGACGAACGACACGTTGACGGCGGGATGGCCCAGAATGGTCTGCTGGTCGATGATGAGTCCCTGCAGCGGCGGCATCAGTGCTCCGCCGACGATAGCCATCACGAGGAAGGCTGCCCCCAGATGGGTATCCTTCGAGTCCACATGCTCCAGTGCAATGCCATAGATTGACGGGAACATAATCGACATAAACAGGCTGATGGCCACCAGACAGTAGAGTCCGCCCATCCCGTCGATACAGACAGCCCCGGTCGTTGCCACTGCCGCCCCGACACCGAAGAGCATGAGCAGCAGGTGGGAGTTGACATAACGCATCAGGAACGTCCCCGCGAAACGTCCTGCGAGAAACATCGTCATAGCCACGATATTATAGGTCTGCGCCGTGGCCTTGTTGATGCCTAAGCGGTCGGCATACTGTATGATGAAGGTCCAAACCATGATCTGAGCAGCCACATAACAGGCTTGGGTCACCACGCCCTCGCGATAGAGAGTGTTGTGCCAAAGGTTGCTAAGCGTCTGTCGCGAGGTGTTCACATCTCCAGCCGCCTTCAGCTCCTCATTGGCGGTCCTCGGCATCTTGGTCAAAGCGATCACCACCAACACGCACACCACCACCAGACCAATGGCCACGTAGGGGTCGCGAATCACGGCCAGGTCGTGCAGGCGTATGTCGGCCTTCTCTGCCTCACTGAGCATGGGGAAGATGATCTGTCCGGCAGCATCGCGCCTGTCCGACCACAGGTGGGGCAGCACCAAGAACGAGGCCACGGCCATGCCGCAGAGCGACCCCATGGGGTTGAACGCCTGTGCGAGGTTCAGCCGGCGGGTGGCCGACTCCTTTTCGCCTAAGCAGAGGATGAACGGGTTGGCGGTCGTTTCCAGGAAAGCCAGTCCGAACGTCAGGATATAGAGCGACAGGCAGAAGAACGAGAACTGCTGCCAGGCGGCTGCGGGGATGAAGAGGAAGGCTCCGACGGCATAGAGCGAAAGGCCAAGCAGGATGCCTGCCTTGTAGGAGTAGCGGCGGATG
>Ga0247609_10004643_pt1 | contig 13616 bp, 13 predicted proteins | sample 172DNAGHGlowgp2_FD_193487 | JGI IMG/M metagenome (GOLD analysis project Ga0247609, IMG submission 193487) | Sheep rumen microbial communities from Palmerston North, Manawatu-Wanganui, New Zealand - 1728 DNA GHGlow gp2 | ecosystem: Host-associated > Mammals > Digestive system > Stomach > Rumen ...
GTCGATGTCCATGAGGACGGTCTCGTCAGACCCGAGGAGGTTGAGGCCGCAATCAGGGAGGACACCTGCCTTGTAACTATAATGTATGCAAACAATGAGATAGGCACCATCCAGCCGATTAAAGAGATCGGTGCCGTCTGCAGAAAGCACGGCGTGCTTTTCCATACGGATGCGGTTCAGGCCATAGCCCATCTTCATATTGATGTTGAAGACCAGAACATAGACATGCTCTCTGCTTCGGCACACAAGTTCCACGGTCCTAAGGGTGTCGGATTCCTCTATGTGAAGAAGGGTATCCTGCTCACAAACCTCATTGAGGGCGGTGCGCAGGAGCGCGGAAAGCGCGCAGGTACGGAGAACGTACCGGGCATTGCCGCCATGGCGACTGCGCTTTGTGATGCTTATAAAGATCTTGACGCAAGGAATGCGTCAATTCAGAAAAAGAGAGACCGACTCATTGAAGGTCTCGGTAAGATAGAACATTCAGCCTTAAACGGCGATGCGACCTGCAGACTGCCCGGTAACGTAAACTACTGCTTCGAGGGCATTGAAGGCGAATCACTTCTTCTTCTCCTCGATGACAAGGGCATTGCCGCCTCATCGGGAAGCGCCTGTACTTCAGGTTCACTTGACCCCAGCCATGTACTTCTTGCCATAGGCAGAGTTCATGACGTCGCCCACGGTTCACTCCGTCTTTCAATCGACGAGAGCATAACCGATGAGGATGTCGAGTATATGATTACCGCGACAAAGGATGTCGTTGAGTACCTCAGAGGCTTCTCTCCGGTATGGCGTGATCTCGTCGCAGGCAAGAGACAGTTTATTTTATAATCGGAGGTAAATTATGGCTTTATACAGTGAAAAAGTAATGGATCATTTCCGTAACCCGCGCAATGTCGGCGTTATTGAGAATGCTGACGCAGTAGGCGAGGTAGGTAACGCCAAGTGCGGCGATATTATGACAATGTATTTGAAAATCGACAACGATGTTATCTCCGACGTAAAGTTTGAGACATTCGGCTGCGGCAGCGCAATCGCCTCATCATCCATGGCCACTGAACTCATTAAAGGTAAGCCCATAGCAGAGGCGCTTGAGCTCACGAACAAGGCGGTTGCCGAGGCTCTTGACGGACTTCCGGCATACAAGATGCACTGTTCGGTGCTCGCCGAAGGTGCCATAAAGGCCGCTATCAAGGACTATTATGACAAGAACGGGATTGCCTATGACGCGAAGCAGTTCGCCGAAGGCCCCGAGTGCGCGCACTGCTGCGAATAAAAATTTTAAGGAGTAATTAAAATGAGTAACTATAAATTTGAAACCCTTCAGCTTCACGTGGGACAGGAACAGGCAGATCCGGCAACAGATGCCAGAGCGGTTCCCATCTATCAGACCACGGCATATGTATTCCATAACAGCAAGCATGCTGCCGACCGCTTCGGCCTTGCCGATGCGGGAAACATATATGGCCGCCTTACAAACTCAACACAGGATGTGTTTGAGAAACGTTTGGCAGCTCTTGAGGGCGGCAGCGCCGCTTTAGCCGTCGCCTCAGGCGCCGCTGCCATAACTTATGCCATACAGGCCCTTGCGGCAAACGGCGGCCATATTGTTTCCCAGAAGACAATCTACGGCGGCACATACAACCTCTTTGAACACACATTCCCTCTTTACGGAATAAAGACATCATTTGTTGACATTCACAATCTCTCTGAAGTTGAGAGCGCAATAGAGGCCGATACGAGAGCGATTTTTATTGAAACACTCGGAAACCCCAACAGTGACATACCCGACATTGATGCTCTTGCAGAACTTGCCCACAGGCACGGAATCCCCCTTGTAGTGGACAACACTTTCGGCACTCCCTATCTCATCCGCCCCATAGAGCACGGTGCCGATGTCGTCGTACACTCCGCAACGAAGTTCATCTGCGGACACGGCACATCGCTCGGCGGCATAATCGTCGAGGCGGGCAAATTCGACTGGAGTGCCTCGGGCAGGTACCCGAACATTGCGGCGCCCAACCCGAGTTATCACGGCGTTTCGTTCTACGACGTCGTAGGACCGGCAGCGTTTGTGACATATATCCGTGCCATCCTGCTTCGCGACACTGGCGCCGCAATCTCCCCCTTCAATGCGTTCATACTCCTGCAGGGAGTCGAGACGCTCTCGCTCCGCCTTGAGCGTCACGCCGAGAACACGAAGAAGGTAATTGAGTATCTCTCAAACCATCCGCTGGTTTCAAAGGTCAATCATCCCTCACTGCCGGATCATCCGGATCACGCCCTTTACGAAAAATACTTCCCGAACGGCGGCGGATCAATCTTCACCTTCGACATAAAGGGCGGGCAGGAGGAGACATGGAAGTTCATTGACAACCTGAAGATCTTCTCACTCCTCGCAAACGTCGCGGACGTCAAGAGCCTTGTCATCCATCCGGCATCCACCACACACTCACAGCTTACGGATGAGGAACTGGCTGAGTCAGGCATAAGCCGCAGTACAATCCGTCTTTCAATCGGCACGGAGCATATCGATGATATCATCGCTGACCTTGAAAACGGTTTCGCTGCATTAAAATAAGTTGATTATTTATCACAAATAACAGATAATTGATGTGTATAAAAAAGGAGAATCACTATGTCAAACATTTACAAAGGAACCTTAGGCTTAATCGGCAACACCCCTCTTGTTGAGGTTACAAACATTGAAAAGGCACTCGACCTCAAAGCCACTGTGCTTGTAAAACTCGAGTACTTCAATCCGGCCGGCAGCGTCAAGGACAGAATCGCGAAGGCGATGATAGAGGACGCGGAGGCGAAGGGTCTCTTAAAGGAGGGCTCTGTCATCATTGAGCCCACCAGCGGCAACACCGGCATCGGACTTGCGGCAATCGCCGCAGCGAAGGGCTACCGCGCAATACTCACAATGCCCGAGACCATGAGCGTTGAGAGAAGAAATATCCTCAAGGCATACGGTGCCGAGATAGTTCTCACCGAAGGTGCAAAGGGCATGAAGGGAGCTATCGCCAAGGCTGAGGAACTTGCCGCCGAGATTCCGGACAGTTTCATCCCCGGTCAGTTTGTAAATCCCGCAAACCCCGCCATTCACAAGGCGACAACGGGTCCCGAAATCTACAAGGACACTGACGGCAATGTTGATATCTTCATTGCAGGCGTAGGTACAGGCGGTACCGTTACAGGTGTCGGCGAATATCTGAAAGAGCAGAAGGCTTCCGTTAAAGTCGTAGCAGTTGAGCCCGACGATTCACCCGTACTTTCAACCGGCACACCCGGTGCCCACAAGATTCAGGGTATTGGCGCAGGCTTCGTACCCGATGTCCTCAACACCTCCGTATATGATGAGATTTTCCGCGCAACAAACGATGACGCTTTCGCAACAGCGAAGCTCCTCGCCAAGACGGAAGGTATCTCCGTAGGTATCTCCTCGGGTGCTGCTCTCTTTGCGGCACTTGAGTATGCGAAGAAACCCGAGAATGCAGGCAAGACGATTGTCGCTCTTCTTCCGGACAGCGGTGACCGCTACTATTCAACAGCCCTTTTCACTGAATAACATGTCATTTTCTCCCGAAGAACTTGAACGCTATACGCGACAGCTGATTTTAAAAGATGTCGGCGCAAAAGGCCAACGCAAAATCAAGGACGGCAAGGTACTCGTAATAGGAGCCGGAGGTCTCGGCTCCACGGCGATAATGTACCTTGCCGCCGCGGGCGTCGGCACACTCGGTATCGCCGATGCCGACTGCGTCGACCTTACAAATCTGCAGCGGCAGATCATACACACGACTGACGACCTCGGTGTCCCGAAGGTCGAGTCCGCCGCTGCCACCGTAAAGGCATTGAACCCCAATGTCGAAGTGGTTACATATAAAGAATATGTCACAGCGGAAAACATAAAGGAGATTATCGAGCCGTACGATTTCATAATTGATGCGACCGACAATTTCCCCGCAAAGTACCTGATAAATGACGCATGCGTGCTTTTTGAAAAGCCTTTTTCGCATGCGGGCATTTTGCGTTTTGAGGGCCAGATGACGACATATCTGCCCGGCGAAGGCCCGTGCTTCCGCTGTATGTTTCCCGTTCCGCCTCCGCCGGAGCTCTCTCCCACCTGCAAGGAGGCGGGTATAATCGGCGCCGTTCCCGGCGTCGTCGGAAGTCTCCAGGCCGTCGAGGCAATCAAGTTTCTGACCGGAGCGGGTGACCTGCTTGTCGGAAAGCTCCTTATCATCGACCTGCTCACCATGGAATTTCATACCGTGAACATGCCGAGGGAGGACAGCTGCCCCGTCTGCGGAAAGGAACCCGTAATCACTTCGCTTGTCGAGTACGAACAGACCGTCTGTGACCTTAAAGATATTTTGGAAAATGAGTGAGTACAAGAGTATGACTCCGAGAGAATTCGCGGAGCTCGATTTTTCACAATACACCCTGCTTGATCTCCGTGAGCCGTCGGAACTCATAGCCGACGGTATTGAAGGCGCGCTCAACATGCCCGTATCACAGGGCTTCGGAGCCCTTGCGACAGTTCCGGCCGGCAAACCCGTAATTGTCTTTTGCCGGGTCGGTGTCATAAGTGAGGAAGTCGCGGAACTGCTCGCGGACCTCGGTCACGATGTCTACAACCTGGAAGGAGGCTACTGCGCCTACCGCGCCGTAAAACATGAAGGGAACGATTAAAGCGATCTGCACAAGCCCCGCCAAGGGCACCGTAAAACGTCCCGTGGACAAGGCAGTTTTTATAAAAGACTTCGGTATAGAAGGTGACGCACACGCAGGCAACTGGCACCGCCAGGTGAGCCTTCTTTCCTACGATAAGGTTGTCGAGTTCAACAAACTCGGCGGCGAGGTCGCTGACGGTGATTTCGGAGAGAACCTGCTCGTCACCGACATAGACTTCAAGTCCCTGCCCATAGGCACGATTTTTCTCATCGGCGATGTAAAACTCCGCCTCACCCAGATAGGCAAGGAATGCCACTCGCACTGCGAGATTTACAAGCGTGTCGGCACCTGTATTATGCCTCACGAGGGCGTTTTTGCCGAAGTCCTCGAGGGCGGCACCGTTTTCCCCGGCGACACGCTCGAAGTTGTTGACTTTAAAGAGTGATTTGGTTATAATACTCCTTGCATTTGACCTTCTGGAGAAGTACCCAAGAGGCCGAAGGGGCTCCCCTGCTAAGGGAGTAGGTGCGGTAACGCACGCGGGTGTTCAAATCACCTCTTCTCCGCCAGAAAGACCTGAGACTTTATGCCTCAGGTCTTTTATTTTATCTGTCTTTTTGTTATCATATTTTTAAGTTATTTTTAAGTGTAGCGGTTTATTCTTCTCTTAACATTTTGTTCGTGAAGGGATTTTAAGATGCGTATTCTGATAGTTGAAGACGAGGTCCGCCTGGCGGAGGCGCTGGGCGAGATTATGAAGGGACAGCTCTACAGTGTTGATATTGTAAATGACGGCGAGGACGGATACGACTACGCCATGAGTAATATCTATGACGTCATTGTCATGGACGTCATGCTGCCTTCAATGAACGGCTTCGATATCGTCCGCAAGATGCGCGAGGAGAAGAATCAGACGCCGGTCATCATGCTTACGGCCAAGGATGACACGGCGGACAAGATAAAAGGACTCGACTGCGGCGCGGACGACTATCTGACGAAGCCGTTCATACCGGGAGAGCTCCTGGCGCGTATCCGTGCCATCTCCCGCCGTCAGGGCGAGGTGGTCCTCGATGAGCTGAAGTTCGAGGACCTCACCTTAAGCCAGTCCAACAGGACACTCACGTGCGGCAGTCATTCAATTAACCTGGGACCCAAGGAGTTTGACATCATAAACCTTCTTATGTCGAATCCCGGTGTGATTGTCCCGAAGGAGGACCTCATTGTCAAAGTCTGGGGCATAGAGTCCGAGGCTGAGGACAACAACGTGGAGGTATACATCTCCTTCCTCCGAAAGAAAATCTCACACCTGGGCTCGAAGGTCCTGATTGCCACTGTGCGCAAGCTCGGTTATCGTCTGGAGGTGCAGGAAGACGCTTAAGAAGCTCAGAAAGAAGTTCATAGTTTCCAATATGGCTCTTGTCGGTGTCGTCCTGATTGTCATGTTCTTCGTCCTGACCATCGTCACCTATGCCTTTGAGCGGCAGCAGACGATAGGGGCGCTTGAAGAGGCGTTGCGGGGCGGCCGCGTCCTCGCCTTCTTCCCGAACGGTGATTCCGTTATGGTCGACGGTGTGCAGTCTTTGGACGACAGCCATAACACGGATGATGAGAGACGCAGTTCGGTCGTGCTTATAGCACTCTGTGACGGTGACCGCGTTGTGGCGTATGACACGTCTATCAACTCGGATTTCACGGAGAGCCAGATTAACGCGCTTTTGAAATATGTCTGCGAGACTGATGATGAGGGCGGTATAATCACCGCGTACAATGTGAGGTTTTTGAAGACCGCGACCGATGAGGGCACCAAGGTGGCATTTGCGGACAGGGATTCGGAGATTGCGACTTTTGCGTTTTTGCTGAGACTTTATTTCTTCGTAACGCTTGTAATCTTCGCCATAATGTTCCTGATATCGGACTATATGGCAAAGAAGGCCATAGAGCCCGTGGAGAAGTCCTGGGAGAAGCAGAATCAGTTTGTGGCGGACGCATCACATGAGCTGAAGACGCCGCTTACGGTTATTCTCGCCAACATGGACATAATGCAGGCGAATAAGGACTCGACCATCTGGGAACAGAACAAGTGGATTGAGAACACAAAGTCCGAAGCGACCAGGATGGCTGAACTCGTCGGAGACATGCTCTTCCTTGCCCGTTCGGATGCCAACATGGACCAGCAGTACAATTTCGAAGAGCTCAACTTTACGAGTGTTGTCGAGGACTGCATACTGACCTTTGAGTCCGTGGCTTTTGAGAAGGGTATGACACTCTCGTCACAGGTTGCACCGGACCTCTATGCATATGCGGACCAGACAAGAATCAAGCAGGCCGTTATGGTCTTAATAGACAACGCGATAAAGTATTCGGGCGAGAACGGACATATCTTCGTTCAGGCTGAAGGTAATCAGAGAGTCGTGAAACTCACCGTGGCAAACACGGGCAGGGAAATCCCGAAGGAGAAGCAGGAGCATCTTTTTGAGCGCTTCTACCGGGTTGATGAATCACGTACAAGAGAGCGGGGCGGATACGGTCTCGGTCTTTCAATAGCAAAGAACATCATTGAGGCCCACGGCGGTACCATAGGGCTTGAGTACTCGAATGAAAAAGGTACTTGCATAGGATTTTCAATTCCGACAAAGCAGGGTAGAGAGCCCATAAAACTCAAGAGGCAGTAATGGAATTTGTTCTTGAAAACAAAAACGGCACGAGGGTCACTATTGACTCATACGGCTGTACGGTTAAAGAGATAATCTTTGACGGTGAGAATATGATAAGCGGCGCGCCCTATCCGGCTTCGGTCATAGGACGTGTTGCAGGCCGTCTCTCGGATGCTGTAGGTTTCATGCTCCACGGTAATCATGAGTTCGACAGGACGGAGTGGAACGGCACGCAGCTGGATGACAGTGTAATGCTGAGGTATATAAGTCCTGCAGGCATAAACGGTTTTCCCGGAAATGTCGATGTCCTCGTGACATATACTCTTTCCGATGAGGATGAACTTCGTATCGACTACTTTGCCGAAACGGATGAGGCCACTTTCCTGAACCTGACCAACCACGCCTATTTCAATTTGAACGGACCGGACGTGGCAACGGTCAGGAACCATATCCTTGCCGCTGACACGGAGTACTATCTGCCCCTTAATGAGGACCTCACTCCGGCCGGAGAACTGAAATCCGTGTCAGGCACAGTCTTCGATCTGTCATCGGGCAGGCACCTCGGCGAGGTGTTCATGTCGGAGGACTCCCAGGTCGCGATTGCAAAGAACGGATTTGACCATGCCTTTGTTTTCGGATGCTGTAAAGATTTTAACCTTTACACCAACGATAAAATACATACGGCCACCGTGATGTGTCCCGATACATCACGTGCCATAACAATGAAAACGGACTATCCTTGCTTTGTGTGTTATACGGGCAATCAGATGAAGATACCGCACATGGGTATCTGTCTGGAGGCGCAGCTTCTGCCGGACGCACCGAACTATGAAGAGTTCGGAAGCATAGAGCTTCTGCCTGAAAAACCCTATTCACACTTTGTGAGTTACAGATTTGAAAAGAAATAATTAAAAGGAGAGATTGAAATGAGCTACCCCTATGTTTTCATCCACGGCATGCTCGGTTTCGGACAGGACGAGAAGGTTTATCCCGTATTCCCTTACTGGGGAATGCTTGCGGGTGACCTCGTCAAGATGATCAATCAAAACGGCGGCGAGGCGTGTGCGCCTACGATTTCATCGCTCGGTTCCGCCTGGGACCGCGCGTGTGAGATATACGCGCAGCTTGTCGGCGGAACCGTTGACTACGGTGCCGCGCACGCAAAGAAGTACGGACATGAGCGTTTCGGCCGTACCTATGACAAACCGCTTATTCCGGGCTGGAGTTCCGACAAGAAGATTCATATAATCGGCCACAGTTTCGGCGGTGCAACTGTCCGTATGTTTTCACACCTTATGGCGCACGGCGCCCCCGAGGAAGTTGCAGAGACAGGTGACGATACATCACCGTTCTTTACGGGCGGAAAGGGCGACTGGCTTCAGTCGGTCACAACTGTTGCGGGACCTCATGACGGTACATCCGTTATGTCCGCAATCGGTTTCCTTCTTCCCATACTGAAAGTCGTCACATTCTACGGCTTTGCAGGTGTTCTCGGCAACACACCCGGCAACCAGTTCTATGACATGTGCCTTGACCACTGGGGAATCACTTCAAATCCTAAAGGCAAGTGCAATTTCAGGAATATGCTGAAGTTCAAAGCAATCAAAAAAGCCATGGATTCCAAGGACAATCTCTACTGGGATCTCTGCCTTGCGGGTGCCAAAGAGATAAACGAGCGCATAGAGATCAATGAGGAGGCGTATAACTTCTCAATATCCACGAGCAATACGATGACCACGAGAAACGGCAACCAGAGAATGAAGATAACATCTACATTCCCGGTATTCCATCTCACCGGTAATCTGATCGGAAAGCACCGCCATGAGAGATTCCTTGATGTTGATCTCGATGATGCATGGCTTGAATCTGACGGTGCCTCCAACACGCTCTCAGCCCTTCATCCGAGCGACGAACCGTTCGTTTATTACTATGAGTCCAGAAATGATCTGAAACGCGGCATATGGAATGTCATGCCCGTTTATCAGGGTGACCATATGGATGTTGTCGGCGGATCATTCAGGGCTGCTGTCAATCCGTACTACATTATCAACTACTACAAGAAGTATTTTGCTCTTCTTGAGGGTCTGAAATAATCTGTACAAAAAGTGACAAAATGTACAAAAAATCTGCACTCTTTTTTCAGAGAGTGCAGATTTACTTTTTATAGGTCGCGTACTAAAATGGAGGTGTACCTATTATTTCAGGGGGGATATTATGAGCATCAAGAAGAATTTTTCAATCAAGGACCAGAACTGTAATGAGTGTATGCTCAGAGGCAGTTTCAGGACACAGGGCTACGACTGGTGGTGGCATTCAATGACTGCCGTCAATCGTGAGACCGGCGAGGAGAAACCTTTCTATGTCGAGTTCTTTGTCTGCAACCCGGCGCTCGCCGAGGAAAAGCCTGTTTTCGGACAGCATCCCGAGAATAAGGCGGCCGGCAAGAAGCCGTCATACCTTATGGTAAATGTCGGCTCATGGGTAGGCAACAAGAAGCAGCTTCACCGTTTCTTCGCATGGAAGGATGTAAACATCCACTACAATGCCCCTTACAGCATTCAGGCAGGCGACTGCTACTGCGACGAGTACAAGACCTACGGCAGCATTTCCCTCTTAGAATCCGAGGTCGCAGAACATCCTGAGTACCTGTGCGATGCAGGTACCGTCTCATGGGATATCACCATTGAAAAAGACATAGCCTGGAACGTAGGTTACGGCACCAGCTGGCTCATGAGAAGACTCAACGGTTTTGAGATGTACTGGCATGCCGAGGGCATGAAGTCCTACTACAAGGGTACGATCACACTTGACGGCGTCATCTATGACCTCATTCCCGAGCGCTCATACGGCTATGCCGACAAGAACTGGGGCTCAAACTTCACGACACCGTGGGTATGGCTCTCATCCTGTGACTTAAAGTCAAACATCACGGGAAAGAAACTTGAAAACTCCGTATTTGACATAGGCGGCGGCCAGCCGAAGGTATTCGGCATCCGCTTCCCGAGAAAGCTTCTCGGCGGTTTCTACTATGAGGGCGACTGCTATGAGTTCAACTTCTCAAAGCTCTGGACAAACTCCAAGACAAAGTTTGAGGGCTATGAGACGGATGACGAGATAGTATGGCATGTCGATCAAAAGTCCTCAAGCGGCCGTCTTATCACTGACATCCGCTGCAAGAAGGAGGACATGCTCAATATCAAGTACGAGTCACCTGACGGAGCATTCCGCCACCAGAGACTCTGGAACGGCGGCAACGGCTACGGTGATCTCAAACTCTACAGGAAGAAGTTCCCGTTCCGTTACGAACTTGTCGATGATATCCATGCCGAGCATATCGGTTGTGAGTACGGCGAGTACGATCATCCGGAACCCTATGAAAAGGGAAGAAAGAAATAAAATAAAAAGGTGAGCCGGAAGGCTCACCTTTTTTTGTTCTATTTACGTTTTAAGAGTTCTTTTGTTTCAGTGATGATGCGCGTGCCGCTTAAGATGAAGATGTAGATTTCAAGTCGTGCAATAAGCATGCCTATCATGATTATCCACATTGAGGCATTGCTCATGTCACGGTTTACTATACCCGAGGACATGCCTACGGTGCCGAGGGCCGAGAAGAATTCAACGAGGCTGTCCTTGAAGTCGTAACCGCACAGTGTGAGGGCAAAGGTGCCCACGAAGCCTATTGCGAGGTACATGAGTATATAGGTGTTGTTCGCACTCTGTTCCTCTCTGGTGAAGTTTTCCTTCTTGCCGAAGTGGTAGAAGAAACGGCCTCTGTGTATTCTGTTTGATTCAGCGGCACTGCGGGTTTCGTAGTAGATGCTGCGAAGGCCCAGGGAAACCCTGTACGCCTTCAGACCGCCGGCGGTTGAACCGGTGTTACCGCCTATTAACATGAGTATTATGAGCGGCATCAGCGCGAAGGTCGATCTCGGTAAAAAGTCATCCACCGTTGAGAGACCGGTGGTCGTGATTACCGCGACAACCTGGAACACGGCATTGTCTATGGCGCTGGGAAGGTGTTCGCAGATTCCGTTCGCGAAGAGCTGGACAATGACTATCGGTGTGGTCACGGCTATGAAGAAGAGTGTGACCAGGGTTTCGCTGTTTTTGAAGACACTCTTGAAGTCGCCTCTGAAGATGAGCATTGTGGCCATGAAATTAGTTGCGCCGAGCATCATCAGTACGACTGTGGTTATGTCGACCGGGACATTGTGCCAGAAGCCTATGCTCTGTGCCTTTGTAGAGAAGCCGCCCGTTGAGACAGCGGAAATTGCGTGGTTGATTGAGTCGAACAGTGGCATGCCGAATATGGTATAGAGAATAGTGCCGCCTGTTATGAGTCCGAGGTAAATTACGATAATGGTTCTTGCCGAGTAGGATACGCTCGGCTCGATTTTATCGAGGTGACCTTCGGCTTTGAAGAGCTGCATTCCGAATGTGTTGGATACCACGAGACTGAGTATGAGTATGAGACCTACGCCGCCGAGCAGGTGAAGGAGTGAGCGGTAGAGGAGGACCATATGTGACACCGTGTTGAAATCGGTTACGGTGAAGCCGGTCGTCGTAAAGCCGCTTGTCGACTCGAAGAGCGCCTGCGTGAAGGTGTAGTCTTTGGTTAAATAGAAGGGTATTGATCCTATGAAGATAGAGATAATCCAGATAAGGAGCGTGACGACCGGCGCGCTGTTTCTTTTCAGCTCGGCGACCTTGTACTCCTGTGTGAAGAGCCTTATGAGATATCCGATGAAGAGATAGGCTACGCCGGGAATGGCGAAGTATTGCATCAGATCTTTCTCTTCAGGGTAGAAAATGAAGAGGAGGGACGGTATGACCGTGACTATGCCTACCATGAATATAGGGTATGAAAGACACTTTAAAATACCCATGTAATAGGATTTGTTCAGATCTTTTTTCTCCATAAAACTTTTAAAGAACCTTCTTTTCGGGTGATTTTGTGTTTGCAAATATCAGCCAATCCCTTTATAATGTCATTACTGTTTAAGGAAGAGGTGATGTAAATGGCTGCAAAAAAAGGAAAAGTCAGAGTGGATGACAAAATCTTGAAGCTCACCGAACTTGGTGTGCTGCTTGCGATTATCATTATCATGGCTTTTGTACCCATGATAGGATACATTAAACTCGGTGTGGTGGAGATAACTCTCATCACGGTGCCCGTAATAATCGGTGCCATGGTGCTGGGACCTGCCTCGGGAGCGCTGCTCGGTTTTGCGTTCGGTCTTACGAGTTTTCTGCAGTGTGTCTTCGGACTTTCCGCTTTCGGCGTCGCTCTGCTTGAGATAAATCCGCTTTTCGCGTTCCTTGTCTGTGTACCCACGAGAACTCTCATGGGCTGGCTTACGGGACTTTTCTTCAAGGCGATAAAGCAGGAGAACATTGTCGGCTATTCGCTCACCGGACTTGTGGGTTCATTACTCAATACGCTGTTCTTTATGACAACGCTCATCGCCCTCTACTGGAACACTGAGTTCATGCAGGGCCTTGTGAGTTCGCTCGGTGCAACGGGAGTATTCTCGTTTGTCGTTGCGCTCGTAGGCATAAACGGCCTTGTTGAGGCTGTCTGCTGCACAATACTCTCAGCGGTTATCTGTAAGGCGCTTAACACCTGGTTTAAGAGTTAGGACCTTTATTGAGCAGTTTTCTGTACTGCTTCCACTCAGGCATAAATTCATTTAAAATATTTTTGAATTCACTACCATGATTTGGCACGACGGTGTGGGCGAGCTCATGCAGAATGACGTATTCAAGACATTCTACAGGATGCTCCGCAAGCCTCACGTTGAGCCAAATCTTTTTTGTCTTGGTGTTGCAGGTGCCCCAGCGGGACTTCATATCCCTGCTCTGCCAGCTGCTGCAGTGAAGACCGGTATAGGCCTCCCACTTCGGCAGGAGGATTTCGACGCGCTCGGTGAGCTCCTTACGGTACCACTCGAGAATGAAGGTCTCCTTCTGCTCCTGCGTGCACCCCTCGCGCACTATCAGATCGGCAGTGCCGTTCTCGTGCGCTGTGAGGCTGTATCTCGTGTCTTCAAGGACACTTAAGGTGTAGAACTCTCCCCAGATGGGAATTCTGTCACCGGTGTCATAGGAGATTACGGGGACGGCCTTTATTTTTTCGACGTTTTCAATAATCCAGTCTCTGCGCGCCTCTATGAAAGCCTTTATCTCCTTATCGGAGACATACTTCGGTGCGGTGACCTTGACATCACCGTACGGCGGCTTCACATAGAGGTGCAGATTTTTTATCTTTTTTCGTTCTACCTC
>Ga0247609_10004649_pt1 | contig 13611 bp, 10 predicted proteins | sample 172DNAGHGlowgp2_FD_193487 | JGI IMG/M metagenome (GOLD analysis project Ga0247609, IMG submission 193487) | Sheep rumen microbial communities from Palmerston North, Manawatu-Wanganui, New Zealand - 1728 DNA GHGlow gp2 | ecosystem: Host-associated > Mammals > Digestive system > Stomach > Rumen ...
CGATTTACCATTTGCACAACGAGCTATTTACCGCTCTACGATGACTCCCTCATCATTTTTGCGGGCGCAAAGGTACAACTTTTTTTCGACAATTCGCTAATATTCAGCAAATCTTTTCATTCTTTTGCTGTCTCCAACCCATTTCGTGCCATCTGGCAGCGACGAAACAATGATGAAGGCGGTGAGAAGAACAAAAATATTCATTAGCAAATAAAATCGATGGGAAAAAATGGATTGGGGACAACACCATCTATACATCTTTATGTCCCTAAATTAAGCTTTTTGCTCATTTTTTTGAAAAAAAATCCTTTTTCCATTGTCAATTATCAAATAATCATTACTTTTGTCCCCGACTCTTGATGTTTTGTGCTGATTTTGCCCCGTGAACGTGTTCACAATGCACTATCGCCAAGACAGCCTACGCCGGGCTGAGGGTGGCATAACCAGCGATGGCCAAGCCAGCTGAAGCGGGCATTTCACAGTTGATATGTTAACCTGTTAATGTGTGGCTGTGGAAATGGGTGGGAAAGAGTTACGACATACGGAAAAGGCGTTTACCAAAACGCTTTGTTCTTGACACTTGGAAACTTCGCAACTTTCGCTGGTCAAAGACAAAGCAACGGTGAATGTCCATGGGATATGCAATAAGCGTGTCCGATTGTACTATTATATAATATGGTATATGAAGGACTCTCCATAGGCATATTCGGCGTGGGCTTCGCGTTGCTCGTTTCGACCAGCTGGGCAATGCGAAGGCCTCCAAGTGTGAGACGGGCGACAGGTTCGAACTCACGCTTTTTTTGTGCCGACTTTGCATCTATTCCTAAACCAAAATTAATTATGTATCATTTCTTAATTAACACATCTATTATGAAGAACTTAAGGCATTTCCTGTCGCTTATGTTCTTCTTGCTTGTACCATTTACCATCATGGCGCAAGAAGACATAACCGATCAGTATCTACAGAATGCAGACCTCTCGTCGTTCGGCGAAGGTTGGGACTACGACTTCTACACCGACTGGAACACAGGGGCTGACGTGCCCGTCGTAGAGTTCTATCACACCTGGGGCGCAAATCCGGGTGCTGATATCGGCTACGCAAGGGATTTCCATTTTACGCAGACCATTACGCTGCCTGCCGGTGACTACCGTATTGCCGTGAGTGCTTTCTACCGCGAAGGCAACGGCAACGGCACCAACACCAAGGCTTATATCTTTGCAGGCGACAAGCAGCAGTATGTCTATGGCCTGACCGCCCAGGAACAAGCCGATGTGAGTGGCCGTACTGGCAAGTATGTCGGCGCATCCGATCTGCTACGTGCCGCCAACGCTTTCTCGCAGGGTGATTTCTCCAATGCGTTCGACTTCTCCCTGACAACCGAGCAGGAAATCACGTTGGGCTTCCGTGGATATATCGACACCTATTGCTCGTGGTGTATCCTCGGACCCGTGAAATTGTACAAGTACAGCCTTGAGAACTATCTTGAGGACTATCGCGCTAAGGTGGCAGAGGCCAATGCTCTCACCGGCAAGATGGGTGCTGCCGAGGCACAGGCCTTGAGCGATGCCATCGTCCCCGAGAGCTCGTTCAACCTCAGTGCAGAGGTCACGGAAGCAATTGCCACGTTGACCAACGCCATCAATGATGCCCGGAAATCCATCGCCGACTATGCTGATCTCACAGCTGCCTTGGAGAATGCAGCTACCATCAGAAGCAATGTCGAAGGTCAGGCCGACGCTAATATTCTCGCTACATACGACAATGCGATAGCGGATTTCCTGAATGCCTACAATGCAGGCACCGTGAACGACTTCGCAGGCTCGATAGCTTTTGTGGAGGAAGCCGTCATTCCGTTGGTGAAGAGCCAGAAAGCAGACAATTCAGATTTTACGATGGCCATCATCAACCCACACGTCAATGGCTCCGACGGCTGGACGTGCGACAGGCCTTACGGTGGCAACGGCCCCATGCTTAATAACGACAAATTTGAGTATTGGGCAGGCAATGCCTATAGTCGCGAAGACGGCTCGTTTGACTATTATCAGATCATCTCAGGGCTGCCCAATGGCTACTACCGAGTGTCAGCTTCGATGTACAACTCGCTGAACGACGAAGGTGGTGACTATACCGAGTTCGCCCCATCATCCGGCTTATATGCTGCCAGCGGCGCCAATGAGGTCATCACGTTAGTGGAAGAAGACGGAACTACTCTCAAATCGTACACCACAGACGAGATCTTAGTGACAGACGGTACAATCCGCATTGGCGTGAAGAACGCCGTTACCCCGATGGCTGCACGCTGGTTCGTCGCCGACGATTTCCATCTCACACTTGTGAGAAGTGAAAAAGAGAACGATGTTATTCAGTTCGCCGATGCCAAAGTCAAGGCCATCTGCGTAGAGAACTGGGACACCAACGGTGATGGCGAGCTTAGCTATGGCGAAGCTGCCGCGGTGACTGATTTGGGAGAAGTGTTCAAAGAGAACCGAGAGATAACCTCTTTCGATGAACTCCAGTACTTCACAGGGATTCGTGAAATACAGTTTGAGTGCTTTCACAATTGTGCGGAACTGACTTCTATTCATATTCCCCAAAATGTAACCTTTATTGATCAGGTATCCTTTGCCGGTTGTGGAAAGCTAACTGATGTACAGTTCGGTGAAAATGAGAATATAGCATTGGTAAGTGGAATTATCCAACATTGCAATTCATTAATTTCAATTACACTTCCTAAAGGAGCTCATCTCTATGGTAACCCATTCCTTAACCATTGCACAAATCTGGTAGAGATATTAGTTGATGAGCGCAATGAAGAGCTCACTTCCGTTGATGGAATACTTTTCAGTAAGGACCTAAAGACATTGATGGTCTATCCTAATGCAAAAGGAAGTCACTATACCATTCCTGACGGTGTAACCTCTATAAACGACGACGCTTTTTATGGTTGCCCCAATTTAGCAAGCGTCACTATTCCGGCTTCTATTACTTCTATCGGGTCTAACGCCTTTGCGAGCACAAACCTGACTTCAATACAGTTGCCTGAAGGCTTAAATGTTATTCAGGCATATTTGTTTGCCTGGTGCTATAACCTGAAGGAAGTTAATATTCCTGATAGTGTAACAAGAATCGAAAGGTATTCAATCGCACGTACAGCCATAACGACATTAACGATTCCTACTAATGTTACTTTCATAGGTAATAATGCTTTCTGGGGCAACGAACAATTGGAGATAGTGATTTCTCAGATAAAGACACCGTTTGCAATCCCGGAGGATGCCTTCTATTTGCAAGATAATGCCACATTCACCTCTGCCACCCTTTACGTCCCCGTTGGCACAAAGGCACTATACGAAGCCACCGAAGGATGGAATAAGTTCCAGAACATCGTTGAGATGGAAGGAGAGGAGCCTTCAACCGACATCGCCATTGATGCTACCAACTTCCCCGACGAGAACTTCCGAAACTGGATCTTGGCTCAGGACTATGGTCAGGATGGTGTGCTGACGCAGGAAGAGATTGAAGGGATTACGAATATTAATGTTGGAGGAAAAGGAATCGCAGACCTCACTGGCATAGAACTGTTTACGAACGTGACATATCTATGGTGTAATAACAATCAACTGACGTCTTTGGATGTGTCGAAGGATGTTGCATTGATATATCTGAGTTGCTATAAAAATCAACTGACGTCCTTGGATGTGTCGAAGAATACAACGCTACAGGCATTGGAATGCTCTAGCAATCAACTGACGTACTTGGACGTATCGAAGAATACAGCGCTGCAGTCGCTGAATTGTTCAGTGAATCAGCTGACGTCTTTGGATGTGACAAACAATGTCGCGCTGCAATGGCTGTATTGCTATAACGATCAGCTGACGTCTTTGGACGTGTCGAAGAATACAACGCTACAGGTATTGCAATGCTCTAGCAATCAACTGACGTACTTGGACGTATCGAAGAATACAGCGCTGCAGAATCTGAGTTGTTCTGAGAATCAGCTGACATCCTTGGATGTGACAAACAATGTCGCGGTGCAAGGGCTGTATTGCGATAACAATCAGCTGACGTCTTTGGACGTAACCAACAATGTCGAGCTGCAACAGCTGTATTGCTATAACAATCAGCTGACATCCTTGGATGTGACAAACAATGTCGCGGTGCAACAGCTGTATTGCTTTAACAATCAGCTGACGTCCTTGGACGTAACCAACAATGTCGAGCTGCAACAGCTGTATTGCTATAACAATCAGCTGACATCCTTGGACGTGTCGAATAATGTTGCATTGACGGTGCTGGATTGCAACCTCAATCAGCTGATGTCCTTGGATCTGACAAAGAATGTTGAATTGACGGGGCTGTATTGTGGTCACAATCAGCTGACATCCTTGGATTTGTCGAAGAATACAGCGCTGCAGAGTCTGGGTTGCAATTCCAATCAGCTAACGTCCTTGGACCTGACGAATAATGATGATTTGACGACGCTGTATTGCTATGGCAATCAGATTAAGGAAACTGGCATGGATGGATTAGTTTCCTCATTACCGACCGTAGATTTTAGGAATCTGTATGCAATGGATTCTCCAGAATGGGGCGAGGGCAATGAGATTACTCCAGCGCAGGTGGCTGCCGCCAATTCAAGGGGATGGAAAGTATTCCAATATGATGCTGAAGCAGGTGATTGGGAAGAGATTGTAGGTGAAGAGATTGAATACTCATGGGTGAAGATGGCTACGGGAACCTGCTACAATAACTTCTTCTATGATGAAAGTAATCCATTCTCTGGCTTAGAACTCTATGTCCGCGAAGACAATCCCGAATGCTTCAAGATCAAGGATTGGCTCTTTGGCAACGACTTCGAGTTCATCTGGAACCGCACCACCAACAAGTGCGTTGTTCGCAAGCAGCTTATAGGCTATGAGCATCCGAGCTACGGCCCAATGTCCATTATCGAGGGGAGCAATTTCGGATCTTATTCTGAACATTCCTACTACGATCCCGAAACAAGTACATTCCATTTCTTCCCCGTTTACTTTGTTGACGCAGGAAGCTGGGGGCAGTATGAAGATAGGTTTGAGATCACGGCATTTGATACGGATGTCATCATGGGCGATGCCAACGGCGACGGCGAAGTCAATGTGTCCGACATCGTGGAGATCGTCAACTACATCCTGCAGAAACCTTCGCAGCGCTTCGTTCTCGCTGCATCAGACCTCAACGGCGACAGCGAGGTGAATGTCACGGATATCGTCAAGGTGGTGAGCATCATACTCTCGGCCGACGCTTCGCATGTCCGCAGCCTCTATCCCATCGACATCGCTGAGGAAGAGGGCGAAGACCAGCTCAACCTCATCGACAGCAGCCATCAGACGTATGCACTCAGCTTAGACAACAGCCACGAGTTCGTGGCCGCACAGTTCGACGTGCATCTCGACGGCAACCGATGCATCAACGACATCGTCCTCAACAGCGCACGTTGCAACGGACACCTGACGGCATACACGGAGATTGCACCCAACGTCTATAGGGTCATCGTATATTCGACGGACAACAGCACGTTCAGCGGCGACAGCGGAGAGTTCATCAACCTGATGATGAACAAGCCGGGCAACATACTGATCGACAATATCATCTTCGTGACGAGCCAGATGAACGAAGTACGCTTCGCACCGCTGTCCAGCAATGCCACTCAGATCGCCGACATCGATGGTCGTCAGGCTGACACCATCTACTCCGTCAGCGGTTACAAGGTGGAGCATCAGGCACAGACCCTACGCAAAGGTATATATATTATTAACGGTAAAAAACATATTGTAAAATGAAACGTATCAAATTTTTAGCCATGCTTGTCCTACTCACTTTCGTGGGCAGGGCATTCGCCGACAACCTCAAAGTGAATGACATCACCCTGAACGCCGGCGCCACTCAGGAGATAGCCATCGAGTTGATTAATCCCGACAAAACCTATACGGCGTTCCAGTTCGACCTGGTGCTGCCGGAAGGTATCACCATTGCCAAGAACGCCCGCAACAAGCTCATCGCAAGCCTTAATGCGGACCGTATCGACGACCAGACGCTCAATGTGTCCGAAGTCGGCAACAACACCTATCGCTTCATCTCCTTCTCGATGAGCAATGCCGAGTTCTACGACGCCGAAGGTGCCCTGGTGTATGTCACGCTTGCCGCAGCCCAAGATATCACTGGCGGCACGAAGGTGGCAACGATAGCATCACAGGTCATCACGGAAGTGTCCGGCGACCAATACAAATGGGATGACCTCTCCTTCAACATTGCCGTCCCCTCTGCCGGCATCCCCATCGACGCCACCAACTTCCCCGACGAGAACTTCCGAAACTATCTGCTCAGTCAGGACTACGGACAGGATGCGCTGCTGACGGAGGAAGAGATTGAGGGGAGAACTGTAGAAATTGTTTCAGGAAGAGGAATTGCAGACCTCACAGGTATAGAGCTGTTTACAAACTTGGTGTCTCTGTATTGCAATAACAATCAACTGACATCCTTGGATGTAACGAAGAATACAGCGCTGCAGTATCTGAATTGTTCTAAGAATCAGCTGACATCCTTGGACGTTTCGAATAACGTTGAGCTGGGGGCACTGAGCTGCTGCTACAATCAACTGACATCCTTGGACGTATCGAAGAATGTTGCGCTGACATATCTGGAGTGTTATAATAACCAACTGACATCCCTGGACGTGTCGAATAATGTCGCGTTGCAAGAGCTATATTGCTCTCACAACCAGCTGACGTCCTTGGACCTGACGAATAATGTTGCATTGACGCGGCTGGATTGCACTTGCAATCAGATTAGCGGAACTGGGATGGACGAATTGATTTCCTCATTACCTACCATAGCATCTGGGAGGCTGTATGCTATTGGACTCCCGGAATGGGGAGAAGGCAATGAGATTACTCCAGCGCAGGTGGCTGCTGCCAACGCAAAGGGCTGGAAGGTATTCCAAATAGATGCTGAAACACGTGAATGGGTTGAGATGTCAGGTGAGGTGGCTCCAACCGGCATCGCCATCGATGCCACCAACTTCCCCGACGAGAACTTCCGGGCTTGGCTACTCAGTCAGGACTATGGACAGGATGCGCTGCTGACGGAGGAAGAGATTGCAGGGATAACAGGGATTAATGTTTCAGAAAAAGAAATCGCAAACCTCACAGGCATAGAGCTGTTTACAAACCTAACGTTTCTAAACTGCAGTAGCAATCGACTGACATCCTTGGACTTGACGAATAATGATGCACTGAAGCGGGTGTATTGTTCTGTCAATCAGATAAAGGATAGCGCGATGGACGAATTGATTTCCTCATTACCTACCGTGGATTCTGGGCGTCTGAATGCAATGAATCCTTTGGAATCGGGAGAGGGCAATAAGATCACTCCAGCGCAGGTGGCTGCTGCCAACGCAAAGGGTTGGAAGGTATTCCAATACCAATATGGTCATGGTTGGGTAGAGATGTCAGATGAAGAGCCTCCAGCCGGCATCGCCATCGATGCCACCAACTTCCCCGACGATAACTTCCGCGCTTGGCTGCTCAGACAGGACTACGGTCAGGACGGTGTGCTGACGGAGGAAGAGATACAGGCGGTTACAGAAATCGACGTTCACCAAAAAGGTATCAGTGTATTAAAAGGTATAGAGTTCTTTACTGCGCTGACGACATTGGAATGCTCTAGCAATCAACTGACGTCTTTGGACGTGTCGCTGAACACGGCTTTAGTGGGACTATATTGCAATGTCAATCAGCTGACATCCCTGGATGTGTCGAATAATACAGCGCTGCAGAATCTGAGTTGTTCTGAGAATCAGCTGACATCCTTGGATGTGACGAAGAATGTTAAGCTGGAATTCCTGAATTGTGAAGCAAATAAGTTAACATCGTTGGATGTGTCAAAGAATACTGCACTGCAGAATCTGAGTTGTTCTGAGAATCAGCTGACATCCTTGGATGTGACGAAGAATGTTAAGCTGGAATTCCTGAATTGTGAAGCAAATAAGTTAACATCGTTGGATGTGTCGTATAACACAGCATTGGTAATATTATATTGCGATAACAATCAACTGACATCATTGGACGTGACAACGAATACAGCGCTGACTACATTGACATGCATTGACAATCAGCTGATGTCCTTGGATGTGTCGAAGAATGTTGCACTAGAATATTTGAATTGTGAAGCAAATAAGTTAACATCGTTGGATGTGTCGTATAACACAGCATTGGTGCGTTTGCTTTGCGGTCACAACCAACTGACATCCTTGGACGTGACGAAGAATGTTGCTTTGACACTTCTGTTTTGCTATAACAATCAACTGAAATCATTGGATGTGACAAATAATGTAGCTTTGACAGTTCTGTCTATCATTTGCAACCAGATTAGCGGTACTGAGATGGACAAATTGGTTTCCTCGTTACCGTCCATCGATTATGGTACTTTGTTTGCTATTGATTACACCCAAGAAGAAGGCAATGTTGTCACTCCAAAGCAAGTATCTGCTGCCAACGCAAGGGGTTGGAAAGTAACCCGATGGGACGCTGAAACAGAACGTTATGTTGAGATGTCAGGTGAAGATCCCGACGGTATTCAATCAACGGACAAAGGCTCGTTGACTGTTGATGATGCCGTCATCTACAACCTCTCCGGCCAGCGCCTCTCGAAACCTCAACGTGGTGTGAACATCATCAATGGCAAGAAGATGGTGGTTAAGTAAGAGCCTCAATCATTGATTCGTATTGTCATCGCCCTCTGTCCCAATGTGGATGGAGGGCGATGCGTAGGCATTAGAATGATGTGCTGGTCTTTGAATAAAGAATAAACAGAGGGAACAGTGCTCTGCCGTTTCTCATGCAGTTGTATAGCATATCGTGAAGATTGGCCGGCTGAATCACTAATCACAAATCTAAACTATTGGTATTTAGCAAGAAGTCTAAAAGTCCAATGATTAAGAAGCCATTATCGTCATGATATGGCATGATGTCGTTCCTTATGATGACCACCCTCTTGAAAGCATCTCTGATGGCTTTCAGTGAGGCCTCTTCCTGTTCCTTCTTCTCTAAATCTGAGATGGCGAAAGCTGACTGTATATAGTATCGTTGACTTCCTTTGTTGGCCACGAAGTCTATTTCCAGATTACGACGTACCCTATGGTTATCCTTATCCTTTTTCCAAGCTTCTATCATTCCTACATCCACAAGAAAGCCTCGCATTCTCAGCTCATTGTAGATAACATTTTCCATGATGTGTGTCTCTTCCTGCTGGCGGAAATCAAGAATTGCACCACGAAGTCCCATATCAGTAAAATAGTACTTCGATTCGGATCCAATATACTTACGCCCCTTCACATCGTACCGTAATGCTTCCTCCACAAGAAAGGCATCCTGGAGATTAGCAATATAGTCTATTTTGCCTCTTAAATATCATTTTATAGACCTTTTTTGTGACAAGTCATGGATTTTGTCTGCAAAGATAATGTTTTTGTCTTTAGAATCATAACAAAACAGTAAAAAAAGAACGTTCTTTCCTAAATTGATGATATTTGGTTAAAGAATGGTCTCAACTTCGCACTCTTATGCCCATAATACTGATGAACACCAACGGACTGAAAAGAAAGTACCGGAATTGGTAATCGAGTATCGGCCGGAATACGAGCCACAGTTAGATAGGCTACTTGAATTAAATAAGCAGGTGAAGTCGAAGCGGCAAGAACTTAGTGAGCTGAAATAAAAAAAGGAGAGGTTAAGCCTATGACATTATTTCTCCACCCAATCTACGCATTGCAAACCAGGAATCTTGCTGAAATGCTTTGTATTATGCGTGACCACAGTCAAACCATGATGGCGAGCAGTAACAGCTATGAGTATGTCAAACTCTCCTATCCTCAGTCCTTGACAGGCAAGAATATGACGAATCTCTGCATAAGCTGCAGCCCAATTATCGATGATTGGAAGTACGCCGAAATTTCTTTTTATAAGGCGTGGTTCTTCCATGTGTTTTTTTACATTCTTACTATGCAAAGCTCCATAGGTGAGTTCTGCAATTGTCACTTCAGAAGCAAAGATTTCCTCCTTAGGTGTTTGCGAGATATGGGCTCCTATGCCACTACGTTGATGAAAATATTCAATCCACGTATCTGTATCAAAAATATAACCTTTCATAGCGAACTAATCATCAAGGTTTACTTCACGGTTAAGAGGCCGACCATCATTACGATGTATCATCATCTGGTAGTATTCTTCTCCTTCCTCAGATTCAGACCAAGCCCCTTCCATTTCCAGAAATTTCCTGAGAGCCTCATCTTTAGAAGCAATTTCTTTTTCCTGGGTTGGCATAATCAATTTTTCCGCCAACCACTCGCGATCATGCTGCGAGAGTGAAAGGCCCTGTAAATAAGTCCAAAGATTATTCAATGCCAAAGTAGTCATAAGTCAAATCTTATTAGGTTTCTGGGCGCAAAAGTACAAAAAAATATTCATTAGCAAATAAAAACGATGGAAAAAAGCATTTTCTATGAGGGTTTGAATAGATTGGTATGATTCCTGTCACGAGCGGGAACAGTGCTATGCCGTTTAACATGCAGTTGTATAGCCTATCATGAAAATTGGTTGGCAGGATAGGCTATCGGAAGCCATGAATAAGCTTCTAACGGTGTAGGTCGTTCGGTCGCGAGCGAACAACCTACACCATTGAACGTTCAAGCTGCGACGTTAAGACGTTCCAGCGCCGACGGCTATTCGTTATGGCAGCACCCATCATTCATGTTGACAGCACCCGTCGTTCATGTTGGCTGCACCCGTCGTTCATGTTGGCTGCACCCGTCGTTTATGATAACTCATCACGCTTCATTCTATATACATACGAGAATATGATGAAAATTTATACACTTTTACACTCTTTTATGATTAATGCATTGTATTTCATCATTATAACATCGGTAAATTTAGTGTATTTTGTGTGTATTCTTGAGTGTATTAGTGTATTTTGGATAATACGCCCAAGATACACTCATTTTTTCGGTTCTTTTGGATTTAGGTGAATTAACTGTAACAGTACTGTCATGCAATGTAGGGTCGGCCTATCGGCCTCCGCTCGGCGCTTGCGACGCTTGACCCTTCAAGAAAATGATAAAGCAAATACGTTAATATACACTAAATCCAAGAGAACCTTTTCTCATTTTTCATCTTCGTTATCGTTTTATTTCTCTTTTTTTGCTACTCGTATCAAAAAATTCGCTATCTTTGCAGCGGATTCAGGCAGAAACAGGTCGTGTTAGTGACCTAATTGAAGCCCAATGTAACTACCAGATGAGACGCAAGCTAATAGTAAAAACGATCAGTCAGGCCATTCACAGGGTAGCGCCTACGGCGGAAGCTATCCTTTATGGCTCTGAGGCTCGTGGCGATGCCCGCAGTGACAGTGACATCGATATACTCATTCTGCTTGATGGAGAGCAACGCAATCTCAAGCGTGAGGATGAGTTAGCAGGAGTGCTCTACGATATTGAGTTGGCTACCGGTGTTAGTATCAGTCCGATGATAATGCCTCGCAAACAATGGGAAAATCGTCCCTTCAAAACACCATTTTACGTAAATGTCATGAATGAAGGTATTAGAATATGAAAGAAGCTTTAGATGATCAGAGCCGTGTAGCATTAATCCAATACAGGATAGATAGGGCTTACGAGACCATGAAGGAAGCTGCATTGCTTGCAGGTGAAGGTTACTATAACGCAGCTCTCAACCGCCTATATTATGCTTGTTTCTATGCTTCGATGGCATTGCTTGTAGCTCATGGCATTTCAGCTTCGACTCATGCCGGTGTAAAGACAATGCTTGGACTTCATTTCGTTTCCAAAGGCATATTGGGCAAGGAACATGGCAAGACTTTCAGCCGGCTTTTTGAGATACGCCATAGCGGAGACTATGATGATTTCGTCTATTGCGATCAAGAAATGATATCGGATTTCACTCCTAAGACTCAAGCCTTTATCGATGCCATAAAGGAGTTGCTTAAACTTCAATAATTCAAGTTACGCGAGTTAAAGAAGTTCTTGAAGTGCCCTTCGACAAGCTCAGAATGTATCAAGCGTCGCAAGCGCCAAGCGGACGTATAGATTGACGTATAGATTGACGAAGATTCACGTCCTAAAATACGCTTAGCACTGAGAAAGATCTTCACGTCAATCGACGTCAATCTTATCGTCAATCTTATTTTCTTCCGCTCGGCGCTTGCGAGGCGGACTCATCTCACGTCCTTGAAGATCTTTGACAAAAGCCTCAAGGGTTTGCGGAAAAAGCCTCAAGGGTTTTGGTCGAAACCCTTGAGGGTTCCGAGTGAGGTAAGGCTAAAAAATGACTTTGCCTGAAAAAGGTACACACTTTGTTACCTAAGTTTACTGATGTTGTACACACTTGCTTTAATCTCTTCCTGAGGCAGTGCACATTCTCCTCAGTTGCTTCCTGCGCACCTGCACATTCGGCTTTCGGGCACAAAAGTAGTACTTTTTTCTTAACTGACCTCCTTTCTGCGAAAAAATCATTAACCTTTTAATCTAATTACCATGAAAAACACACATGGCAGGTGTCGGGGTCAGCCCCGACACCTGCTGTTTCATGCAGCTGGGTTGCTCTCGGCTCTCATCTGTGCCGGTGTCTTCATTCCGATGCTCATGTGCGGCCGTCGCTTGTTGTAGAAATCCACGATGCCACGGATGAGTTCACGCGCCTGCCGCGTACCCTCAGGGCGTTTCATGCGGTATAGCCACTCCTGCTTGATGATGCCGTTCACGCGCTCAGCCAGGGCATTGTCCGTAGGACAGTAGTCCTCCGTCATGCTGATGCGGATGCCTAGCGACTGAAGGCGTCCGACGTACTCGTTGCAGCAGTACTGTACCCCGCGGTCGGAGTGGTGGATGAGCGACTTCCAGTCGGTATCTGGCCCTGCCTGGGCGATGGCCTGTTCCAGAGCCGCCAGCGTATGGCAGGCCTGGAGAGTTTCCGAGAGCGTCCACCCGATGATCTCACGGGTGTAGGCATCGGTAATCAGGTGCAGATAGCGGACTCCCTCCTCCGTCATGATGTACGTGATATCGGACACCCACAGCTGGCTGGGTGCCGTCGGACGGAAACCCGTCTTCAGGAGATTCTTGTACTTGCGGTAGTTGTGGTTGGAGTCCGTCGTATGTCGTCGGTGTAACGGCTTGAGCACCAGATGCTCGATATGCATCAGGCGGTAGAAGCGGTCGCGCCCTATCATGATGTCCGGACACATGTCCTGAAGCATCAGCCACAGCTTGTAACAGCCCGTGCCCGGACACAGGCCGCGCAGTTCATGGACCATGCGGATAATCTCCGCCTTGTTCAACTCACGTCCTTGTAATTCCTCAAGATCGTGGCAGTAGTAAGCCCTGCGACATTTCCCGAACAGCCCGCAGACCTTTCCCACGCTCAGGCGGGGAAGGTCCTTGCGGAGGCTTACTGCTGTCGGGTACCAGCTTTTTTTAATATGTCTACGCCCTCCTGCTCGTCATAGTACTTGATGGCGCGAGAGAACGCTTCCACACGCAATTCGGAATATTCCAGCGC
>Ga0247609_10004650_pt1 | contig 13609 bp, 9 predicted proteins | sample 172DNAGHGlowgp2_FD_193487 | JGI IMG/M metagenome (GOLD analysis project Ga0247609, IMG submission 193487) | Sheep rumen microbial communities from Palmerston North, Manawatu-Wanganui, New Zealand - 1728 DNA GHGlow gp2 | ecosystem: Host-associated > Mammals > Digestive system > Stomach > Rumen ...
TTTCTCTTCAAGGGTCATAGCCTTGAGCACTTCGTCGATGTTGTCTGCACGAAGCTGGGGCTGGGCATTTGTTGTCATTGCGAATGTTGCTGTTGCTAATAAACTAATCAGTAATTTCTTCATGTCGTTTTTATGTTTTAGGGGTTTCAGGGTTTTCAGAAAGGGTTTCAGGGGAAGATCTTGAACTCGTAGCCTTGGTCCTTGAGCCATTGGAGGCACTGGGGGAGGGCGGTGTGCAGTTTGTCGATCGACTTCAGCGAGTCGTGGAAGGTGATGATGGAGCCATTGCGCGCGTACCTCTTTACATTATTTATAACGTCGTCGGCCGTCATCCACTTGGAATAGTCGCGGGTGACTAAGTCCCACATTACAATCTTGTACTTGCGGCTGAGCCAGGCATACTGAGCCATGCGCATCCAGCCGTGAGGCGGGCGCACGTAGTGGCTGTGGATATAGGCGTTGGCCTTCTCGACATTGTAGCTGTACTCGTGGATGGAGTGGGAGAGGCCCTGGATGTGGTTGTGGGTGTGATTGCCCACCTGATGGCCCTCAGCGAGGATGCGCTCGTAGAGCTCGGGGTGCTTCCGCACATTGTCGCCCACCATGAAGAAGGTGGCCTTGGCGCCATACTCCTTCAGGGTGTCGAGAATAAAAGGTGTAGCCTCCGGTATGGGGCCGTCGTCGAAGGTCAGATAGACTGCCTTCTCGTGACGGTCCATTCTCCAGTAGGCTTTGGGGTAAAGCCAACGGAGATAAATAGCCGGTTGCTCAATAATCATTATTCACTATTCATTACTCAAAGCTTCCGCCTTTGGCTTGGAACACTTTCATGACGCCATCGAGCTGCTGCTCCATCTTGTCAGCCACCTTCTCGTCGACGGTATCCTCGAGGTCGAGAATCTGCTGCATGATGTAGGTATGGAGCATCACGTCGTGCTGGGCATTGGTGAAGCGCGCGCCATCGAGCGAACAATAGAACTGGAGGTACTGGAGTGACTTGTTCCAGAGTCCGGCGATGAGCTGCTGGGCTTTCTTGAGGTCGCCCGTGAGTATGTAGCCGCGTGCCAGATCGAGCGATCCGCCCTGATAGTCGTGGGGCACGTTATAAGCGGGAATTTCCTTTTCTGCCTTGGCGAGCACCTGAGCAGCCTTGTCTTTCTTACCCTCTTGGAGGAGGTTGAGCACGAGCATCGAGAACAAGCGGCGGTGGGTGTAGCACATGCGGAGCACGGTCTCGTCGAGATAGATGCCCTTTGCATCGATGCCACCGAACTTGAACTTGTTCATCACGTTGTTGAAGGTCTTCTCTGTGTCGAAGTTACGGGTACCGGCCTTGTTGGTGGTGAACGGCGTGATGCGGTTGGCGAGGCCTTCCTGTACGAAGTTGTCGCCAAGGTTCATATAGTTTTCCGAGCCTACGGTGAGAGCCACGTAGATGGGACGCTCCCAGTTGGCATTGGCAATAATCTCGAGCATCATGAGGTCGCCCTTGTAGAGTGCGCCCTTGCCCTTGAGCGAGATGACCATCTTATCGGGGATGGAGTCACTGGCCATCATCATGCCACTGCGGCGCACGGCCTCCTTGTCGATGGTGACATAGACCGTATCGGTGGGGATGACGTGGAAGTCCTTCGTGGTGGAGCGTACCCAGTGGTTGAGGATATTCTTCAGTTCGAAGGGATCGTCGCCAAACTGCTTGCGCGCCTCCTCGGGGTGCGTCTGATAGAGTTTCTTCACCTCTTCCTTGAGCGAGGGATCGACCTGTACGTACTCATTAGTACCAGCACAGTACTCCAGACGGCTCCACGTAATGGGCACAGAGGGTGAGTCGTAGGCAGGACGGCGCATCTGGTCGATGTACCAATCGGTCTGCAGATAAGAAAGGTTGCAGACACGGGCATCAGTGCGCACGCCCTCGGTATCCTGGTTGTACCAGAGTGGGAAGGTGTCGTTATCGCCATTGGTGAAGATGATGGGGTTGCCCTTCTCCTGAAGCGTCATCAGATAGTTCTGTCCGAAGTCGCGACAGGTATAGCGGCCTGAGCGGTCGTGATCGTCCCAAGTCTGCGAAGCCATCTGGACAGGTACGAGCAGACAAACGATGCCTATCACTGCAGCCACCACCAGATTCTCTTTCTTGAGCTTGCGGTTCAGCCAGTCGATGATGGCAGCTACACCCATGCCGCACCAGATGGCGAAGGCATAGAACGAGCCTGCGTAGGCATAGTCGCGCTCACGGGGCTGCATCGGTGTCTGGTTCAGATAGACCACGATGGCAAGACCCGTCATGAAGAAGAGGAAGAAGACCACCCAGAACTGGCGGATGCCGATGGGGTCGTCGATGGTCTTGTCGCCCACCTTACGCTTACGTGTGTACCAAGCCTGCCAGAAGAGTCCTAAGAGACCTAAGATGAGGGGCAGACAGTAGAAGACGTTGTGCCCCTTGTTCTCCTTCAGCTCGTCAGGCAGCAGCGACTGATCCCCCAGGCGGATGTTGTCGATGAAGGGGATGCCGGTAATCCAGTTGCCGTGCTCGAGTTCGCCATTACCCTGAATGTCGTTCTGGCGACCCGCAAAGTTCCACATGAAGTAGCGCCAGTACATGAAATTGCACTGGTAAGAGAGGAAGAAACGGATATTCTCGAGTTGCGAGGGTATCTTGACGGTCATGGGCTCGCCACAGCGGTCGTAAGCGACCTCGGTGCCGTCGACACCACCCATCCACGACTCGTAGGCACTGGCGTGCCCAGCGTCGTACATTCGTGGGAACAGCATGTTCTGGGCGTATTTGTACTCATCCTTCGTACGGACTATGAAGTAGGAATCCTTCTCGTCGGCAGAGGCTTTCTCCTTACGCTGATAGACGGGCTTGCCCTTCGACATGACAGGCTTGCAGTAGTTGCCGTCTTGCTCAAGGGCCACCTGCGAGGTGTAGGCCTGTCCGTAGAGCAAGGGGCGATAGCCATACTGGTCGCGTCCCAGGTAATCGCCCAGGGTGAAGATGTCCTCAGGTGAGTTCTGATCCATCGGTGGATTGGCAGATGAGCGGATCACGATGAGGGCATAGGTGGAGTAGCCAATCATCAGCATGAGCATGCAGAGCAGCATGGTGTTCTTCATGCGGGCTGTGATGAGTGGCAGCTTATTGTTGGTAAGTCCAAGTACGAACCATAAGACGGCGAGTACGATGATACCGATGATGAATGCCGACCATCCCCAGCCGTAGAAAGGAATACCGAGCATGCCCACTGAGAGCAGGAAGGCCACATTCTGCACCTTCGGACTGTGGCGCTGGGTCTGTGTCTCATAGACGGCCCAGATGACGGTCGTCACGAGCAGGATGATATAGATGATCTCGCCCGTGTTGAAAGGCATGCCAAGACCATTGACAAAGAACAGCTCGAACCATCCGCCCACGGTGATGATGCCAGGAACGACACCATAGAGCACAGCTGCCAAGATCACCAGTGAAATGCCCAGGGCGATGAGTGAGCCCTTGAGGTTGGCATCGGGGAAGCGACGATAGTAGTAAACCAGTCCGATGGCGGGCACACAGAGCAGGTTGAGCAGGTGAACACCGATAGAGAGGCCCGTGAGGTACATGATCAGCACAAGCCAACGGTCGCTGTGAGGCTCATCAGCCACATCGTCCCACTTCAGGATCAGCCAGAATACGGCAGCCGTGAAGGCTGAGGAGTAAGCATAGACCTCGCCCTCGACAGCAGAGTACCAGAAGGTGTCGCTGAAGGTATAGATAAGGGCTCCCACCAGTCCTGAAGCCTCGATGGCTATCAGTCGCGGCAACGTCAGTTCACCCCAGTCGCTGATGAGCAGCCGTCGCGTGAGGTGCGTGATGCTCCAGAAGAGGAACAGTATACACGAGGCAGAGAGCAGGGCGCTCATCATGTTGACCATTCGGGCTACCTGCGTGGGATCGCTGGCAAACTGCGAGAACAGATTGGCAGTGAGCATGAAGAACGGTGCCCCGGGCGGGTGGCCGATTTCGAGTTTGTAACCAGTAGTGATAAACTCCGGACAGTCCCAGAAAGAGGCTGTCGGTTCGATTGTAGAGCAATAGACGAAGGCAGCGATGAGGAATGTCAGCCAGCCCAGGGTGTTGTCCACCAGTCTGTAACCAGCTCTGCCGCTACGTCCAGCAATGAGTTGTTCCATTTAAAAATATGATCTTCTAACGTTAAAATTCAAATGTGAGTGCAAAGGTACGAAAAAAAGTGAAGAGTGAAGAGTGAAAAGTGAAGAAATTTCTATCGCTCTACATAAATTAACGTTACATAAACAAACCAGCACCGTAGATTAAGATGATGTAACGGAAAATCTTGCCTATCGTGATGGCGATGAATGTGATGACGATGTTGGAGCGCATGAGCCCAAGAGCGATGGTGATGGCACTGCCCAATATGGGCAGAAAGGCGAAGAACCCCATCCATGATCCGTGGCCGGCAATGAAGCGGTGGGCTTTGTCGAGATCCTCCTTCTTCACGTGGAGATACTTCTCGATCCACTCCATCTTGCCCATACGGCCTAAGGCATAATTAAGGACACTGCCCAGCACATTGCCCACGGTGCCGTAGATCATCAGCACCCAGGGGTCGAGGCCTGTGGCCATCAGGGCGAGTATCACTGCCTCGCTGGAGAAGGGGAAGAAACTGCCTGCCAGGAAGGCTGCTATCAGCATGCCCCAATAGCCGTACTGGCTCAGAAGACTGATGATGAAATCCATAGGTTCATGCCAGAGAGGAATAACACGACGGCTGTGAGTACGAAGAAGAGAATATTCGACAGACGAGATTCGGTCAGCGCCAGGAAGTGGCCTATAAACGGACTCACGGAGATGAGCATGATGTGGAAAGACAGCTGATAGAACTGCGGCTGCAGGATGATCAGTAGGCCGGAGAAGATCATCAGCGTCATGAAACTGTAATAAATCTGGCGCACACGAATCTTATCCTTATAGCTCGTGGTGACGAAATGGATGCTACCCAAGAGAAACAGAATGAGGAAGAAAGCCAGCAGGATGAGGTGTTGCAGACTGAGCATCGAGTAGGAGATGGAGAACTGTAAGTCGCCTATTCCTGCCAGATGGTGTAACCAGGGACTGATATCGCCTTCTCCGCGCCAGGCATACCAGGCCAGCGAGTAAAAGTAAGGAGTGGCGAAACCCAGCAGCGAGGCCACGAACGTCTGCATGCTGAAACTGTAGAGGGCAAACAGCATCAGCAACCAGAAGACAGGCATGAAATAAATCACATGTACATCAGTCAGACTGCCCAGACCCAGAAAGAGGAAGGCATAATAGGTCCACCCTGCCGAAGTACGGTTCAGATAAGTGTTGAACAGGCAGAAGAGCGAGGCGATGACCGTCAGTTGGAGACAGGCACCACCAGGTGAGGCGAAAAGAAACAAGGCCGCACAGGAGAGTGCGATGTAAGACGAAGACACCAGGCGGCTGTAGATGCGTATCAACAGGTTCTTGTTGTTGAGCTGCACCATCATGAAGACAGCGAGCACAAAGCAGATAAACTGTAGCCACATGTTATGGCCTATCAGTCCTGCCAGCAGCCACACCACTACCGCATACGCTGCTGTGAAAGGCAACGTACGACGGCTCTCAGCTACAATGTTCTGAACGCGCTTCACTCTTACCCTTTTACCTTTTTACATTTTTACCTTTATAAGTCTGCTCCGATATCGCGACGGAAATACTTGTCGGTAAATTGTATCTTCTGGGCTTCCTCAAATGATTTCTGCAGGGCCTCAGCCTTATCCTTGCCATAGCTGCTGACAGCGATGACACGCCCGCCATTGGTGACAACCTCACCATCCTTGAGGGCTGTGCCACTGTGGAAGACGATGCTGCCTTCTACCTGATCGATGCCCTTGATGGGGTAGCCCTTCTTGTACTTCTGAGGATAACCGCCTGACACCAGCATCACACAGACAGCTGCACGAGGATCGAACTCAATGGCACGCTGGTCGAGATTGCCCTCGGCCACACCCTCGAACAGATCGACGATATCACTCTTCAGACGGAGCATCACACTCTCAGTCTCAGGGTCGCCCATACGGCAGTTGTACTCAATCACCATCGGCTCGCCCTTCACATTGATCAGTCCGAAGAAGATAAAGCCCTTGTAGTCGATACCCTCAGAAGCCAGGCCTTCTACCGTAGGACGGATGATACGGTCCTCGACCTTCTGCATCCATTCCTTCGTGGCGAAGGGTACAGGGGTAACGCTTCCCATGCCTCCAGTGTTCAAGCCGGTATCGTGCTCACCGATACGCTTGTAGTCCTTGGCTTCAGGCAGAATCTTATAGTGCTGACCATCCGTAAGCACGAAGACTGAGCACTCGATGCCACTGAGGAACTCCTCGATCACCACCTGCGAAGAGGCATTGCCAAACATGCCGCCCAGCATCTCCTTCAGCTCCTTCTTGGCCTCGTCGAGGGTAGGGAGGATCAGCACACCTTTACCAGCACACAGACCATCGGCCTTGAGAACATAGGGAGCCTCGAGGGTCTCGAGGAACTTCAGACCATCCTCCAGATGCTCGCCATCGAATGTCTGATAGCGGGCTGTGGGGATGTGATGACGCTGCATGAAACCCTTGGCGAAGTCTTTTGAACCTTCGAGCACGGCACCAGCCTTTGAGGGTCCGATGACGGGAACATCCTTCGTACGTGCATCAGCTTTCAGCTCGTCGTAGATACCTTTTACAAGGGGATCCTCAGGACCCACGACTACCATGTTGATACCTTTCTCTACGACGAAGGCCTTGATAGCCTCGAAGTCGTCGGCCTTCATGGCTACGTTCTCGCCACAATTGCCTGTCCCAGCGTTGCCTGGGGCGATATAGAGTTTCTCACATTTGCTGCTCTGAGCAATTTTCCATGCGAGGGCATGCTCGCGTCCACCACTGCCTAATAATAATATCTTCATCATATAATTACTACATTTTTACTTTTTTAAATTGTCCTCAAAGTACTGCGTGATGCGCTCATGGAGATGAACACTCGCATGACCACGCATATTGTGGGGCTCGCCAGGATAGGCGAAGAAATCGGGCTGTGTGCCAGCCTTGATACAAGCATCGAGGAACGACAGACAGTGCTGAGGCACCACTGTGTCATCGTTATAGCCTGTGATAATCTGCAACTTACCCTTCAGATTCTTAGCCTTCGGGATGAGGCTGCACTTGGCAAAGCCCTCAGGGTTGCTGTCGGGCGTGCCCATATAGCGCTCGCCATACATCACCTCATACCATTTCCAGTCGATGACGGGGCCACCTGCTACGCCAACTTTGAAGACATCAGGATAATTCGTCATCAGCGAGATGGTCATAAAGCCTCCGAAGCTCCAGCCGTGAACACCCAGACGATCCATATCGACATAGGGTAGGGTGCGCAGATACTCCACACCCTTCATCTGATCCTGCATCTCAATCTGTCCCAGCTGGTGGAAGGTGGCCTGCTCGAAGGCGATACCACGATTCTCAGAACCGCGATTGTCGAGGATGAAGACGATATAGCCTTTCTGTGCCATATAGGTCTCCCACGAACGACTGGCCCAGTGCCACGAAGCGTCGACATTGTGCGCATGAGGCCCTCCATAGACGTAGATCACTGTGGGATATTTCTTCGTAGCGTCGAAGTCGGATGGCTTTACCATTCTGAAATAGAGGTCTGTGACACCATCAGCAGCCTTGATGCTACCCATCTCGAAGATGGGCTGCTGATAACCTTTCCAGGGATCCTCAGCCTTGTGCAGCTGATAGCCCTTACCGTTAGACGTCTGTCGCACGTTGATGCTCATAGGAATCTCGGGTGCCTGGTATTTCTGATAGACCTGTTCGCCAGAAGCTGAGAGCACAGCTGTGCGTGTAACCCCGATACCATCGTCGAGCAGCGTGCGCTTGCCCGTCTTGATATTCACGGCGTAAAGATTCTTCTGCAGCAGGTTCTTCTCGTTAGAGAGGATGATGACACTCTTCGATTTCTCATTGAAGCCCAGAAGCTCCATCACCACCCAGGGACCGGAGGTGAGCTGTTTCAGCAGTTGTCCCTCCTTATTATATAAATATAAGTGGTTGAAGCCGTCTTTCTGACTCTGCAGGATGAACTTCGAATCGTCCCAAGGCAGGAACACGATGGGATTTAAAGGCTCCACATATTTGTCGGAAGTCTCGCGAAGCAGTTCTGTCATCTTCTCGCCTGTCTCAGCACTGTAGGATACGAGGCGACAGTCGTTCTGCGCACGATTCAACTCCAGCATATAAACCGTCTTGGCATCTGGACTCCAGGCGATATTGGTGAAATAGCGGTCGGTGGGGTCTCCAGCCTGCAGATAGACGGTCTTCTGCGTCTTCAGATCGAAGATGCCCACAGTCACCTTGTGGCTCGTCATGCCTGCCATCGGATATTTGTCAGGCTCGTAGGTGGCCTCACGTGGGAAGATGTCTACCTGCGGATAGTCAGTCACCATGCTCTGGTCCATGCGGTAGAAGGCAAGCTTCTGTCCATCAGGACTCCAGAAGGTACCTTTGTTGATGCCAAACTCATTGCGGTGGACAGTCTGTCCATAGACGATCTCTCGTGATCCGTCGTTGGAGAGCTGATACTCATGGTCATCGGCATCCCTCACGAAGAGCTGCCAGTCCTTCGTATAAGCGATGGCACGAGAGGCTTTGTTCCAGTCATGATTGTCTGTGCCTTGGATGTGCTGCACCATCGAGGTCTGCTTCTGCTTGAAGTCGTAGAGAATCTGGATGGTGTCGTTACTCAGCAGCACGAGCGACTTGTCGGCATAGGGGTAACTTGCCATATAGGCGCTGTGCATCGAAGAGGGCTCAGCCTTCAGGGTGGCGTTTACCTCGTCGAGGGTAAACAGGGTCGTCCTGCTCTTGTCCTTGGCGATGGTGCCTCCTTCTTCAGCGTCCTGATACATCAGCTGATCGCCCCACCACGTGATATAGATGTTCTTCGGCAGCATGCGCCGATAGTTGGTACCACCGTAGTTGAGGTCTTCGAGGGTGAAAAGCTTGTCTTGTGCAATCATCGACATAGAAACGGTCAAAAGGGCTGCCAGCCCCATGAACTTAATCTTCGTCATCATCGAACCTCCTTTTCTTTCCAAAGTCCTTGCCTTTTCCGAAAGAACGGCTCTTGCCGCTGCGATCGAAGCGCTCGTGGCCACCCTTGTTGGGACTTTTATAGCCACCCTTGCGATCACGACGGTCATCGCGCTCACGGCGATCATTCCGATCCTCACGGTCTTCGCGACGCGCTCTGCGCTCATTACGCTTGTCACCGTTGAGATTGTGATGATGGAAGGTGAACGAACGGATGTCGGCCTCTTCGTTCTCTTCCTGCTCCTCCAGACGTTTCTTAAACTCGCGCTCTTTCTTGAAGCGGTGCTTCTCGGCCATCTGGCGCTTCTCTTCTTCAGTCTTTACGATACCACCTTCTGAGCGGAAGTCCTTCAGTTTGCCATCAAACAACTGGTATTTACGGAATTCACACTCCAGTGAGCCGTTGTAAAGCGGAATCTTGATGCTGGGTTTCAGTCCGATCTGGTCGAAGCATTCCTCGCGATAGCTGAGCACCCAGGCATCGTTGCCCTTGAACTGGTGCTTCAGGCGTTCGCCAATCATCTTATATGTTCCCAATAAGTCGGGCGTAGAGATTCGCTCGCCATAGGGTGGGTTGGTGATGATAATACTCTTATTCTGTGGCTGTGTGAACTCTTTGAAGTCCTGCTGCTCTACGCTGATGACATCAGAGAGTCCTGCAGCCTTCACATTCATGCGGGCTGTGTTGACGGCCTTCATGTCGATGTCGTAACCATAGATCTTGTGGGCAAACTCGCGCTCCTGACTCTCGTCATTGTAGATGTCATCGAACAAGTCGGCATCGAAATCAGGCCATTTCTCGAAGGCAAACTCCTTGCGGAAGAGTCCTGGTGCCATGTTCTTGGCTATCAGGGCTGCTTCGATCAGCAGGGTACCGCTGCCACACATCGGATCGATGAAATCAGTATCGCCCTGCCAGCCTGAGAGCAGGATCATACCTGCAGCCAGTACCTCGTTGAGGGGAGCATCCACACTCTCCTGGCGATAGCCCCTGCGATGCAGTGATTCGCCACTGGAGTCGAGACTCAGTGTGCAGTGATCCTCTGCGATATGCATGTTCAGACGGATGTCGGGGTTGGCCACAGATATATTCGGACGCTTGCCTGTCTTCTCACGGAATTGGTCGACGATGGCATCCTTGACCTTATACGAGACGAACTTAGAATGGCGGAACTCCTCAGAGAACACGACAGAGTCGACCGTGAAGGTCTTATCGTTGCCTAAATATTCTGTCCAGTCTATTTTCTTGATTTCCTCATACACGTCATCTGCGCTTTTCGCTTTGAAATGACGGATGGGCTTCAGGATTCTGATGGCAGTGTGCAATTGGAAGTTTGCACGATACATCATTTCTTTATCACCTGTAAACGATACCATTCGTCTACCGATCTTTACATCGTTAGCCCCCAGTTGGGTCAGCTCTTTCGCCAGTACAGGTTCCAGTCCCATAAACGTTTTGGCGATCAGTTCAAAATTTTGTTCCATTATATTGCAATTACAGGGTGCAAAGTTAATGTAAGTTGAGCGAAAAACGCACTTTTTTTCTGTTAATCTAATAAAAATCTTCAGTTTTTGTGAAAAAACGTGCCGAAATTGTTGATTTTCCAAATAAAATTCTTACTTTTGCGAAGAATTAAGAACCCATGATCGGATTATTATTATATGCTTACTCGGATAACGAGCGCCTCATACCCATCTTGTGGGGTGTGAGTCTTCTGATAGCTGTCTTGCTCATTTATGGTATTTTCCGGCAGCGCAGGACAAGTGCAAAGCTCAACAAAGAGTTGCAGGAACTTGAGAAAACGCGTCAGAACAATGTCGAATACGAATTCATCCTGAAGGCCATGAAGATTGCCGTCTGGAGGATGGACCCCAAGATGAGGCTGGCCACTTATGAATCCGACTATCGCGATGGAAAGGACAGCTTTACTTCTGCACCAGATACCCCCATCGACGCGATGTGGGAATATCTCGATCCATCCGACGTGCAGCGTGTGCGGGTTGCGCTCGAGGATATTCTTGCAGGGCGCAGCGACTCCTACCATCAGGTGTATCGCGTGAAATTGAACAACACCATGTATTGGGAGGAGAGTTACGCCACGATATCTGCACGCGATGACAATGGTAACCCGACGTCGGTCGTAGGAACCTCGTTGCGCATCGACGAACAGAAGAAGATGGAGGCCGATCTGATCAATGCCCGTAACAAGGCAGAGGAGAGCGATCGCCTGAAGACGGCCTTCCTGGCTAATATGGGTCATGAGATCCGTACACCGTTGAATGCTATCGTGGGATTTGCCGACCTTCTGCCTGTGGTGGAGAGTGAGGAGGACCGTAACCAGCTGATTCAGGAGATTCAGAAAAACAACCACAAGCTGCTACAGATTATCGACGGTCTGGTGAGCATGTCGAAGATCGAAGCAGAAGCTAAGAATCTGGTGATGGCACAGATAGATATCGTGCCTATATTGAAGAGCATTGCCGACACGCATGCCCAGCTGGTCGATGGTACGACGCTCATCATTGCCACCCATTTCCCCCATACCGAATTGTATATGTATACAGATGTCGCCAAGCTTTCGGAAATCATAGACCATCTCATGCAGAATGCCGTCAAGTTCACGAAGAAAGGCACGATCACGTTAGGCTTCGACCTTGTGCAGGGTGATCATGTACGTATCTATGTGCGTGATACGGGTAAGGGTATCGCCAAGAATGACCAAGAGCGTATCTTCGAGCGTTTCGTCAAGATCGACGAATATATACCTGGTACGGGTCTCGGTCTGTCTGTGGCAAAGGCTCATGTACAGAGCCTGCGTGGTACGATGGGCGTAGAGTCTGAACTTGGTGAGGGTTCTACCTTCTGGATTAAACTGCCATTATCTTAATCACGTTTTTTCCCCTCTTCTGCAACTTTTTCGTGTTTCCTTCCGTCAAATAGACAGAAGTGAAACAAAAATGCTGAAAGAAATGAAAAAGAAATTATTCCCAATCGCAGGCTTATTGGCCTTGGCAATTGTTCTGATGTCTGTCACATCGTGTGTGAAAACTTGTAATTCGTTGCCGTTGGACGAGGGAAATCTCGTGGCAGAGTCGCGCGCTCTGAGAGGTTTCGAGGAGATTGAAATTGTTGGTTCTCCAACAGTCTATTACGCGCAAGCCGATAGTTTCTCCGTAGAGGTCACAGGCCCAGAGAACTATATTGAGTACATTCTGACCGAAGTGAATGGCAAGCGTCTCGTCATCCGTAATCGTGGTAAGATGGGTGTGGTTAATTTCCAGTTGAGTGGTTCCGACGAAATCTCTGTTCATGTCACCTCCCCAGATCTGATCAGCATTAGTCTGAATGGTTCTGGCGACTTCATCAGCAAGCAGCGCATCGATACCGATAATATGGACATCAATCTGCGTGGTTCGGGCGACATCGACATTGCCGACCTAATCTGTGATCGTTGCGACATCAACCTGACTGGCTCAGGCGATATCGATCTGAAGCGACTGGAGGCTCAGCGAACTGCTGCTACACTGATCGGCTCAGGCGATATTGACCTGAAGCTCAACAATGTGCAGAACACCTTATTGTCAGTGAGAGGTTCAGGCGACATTTCTGCCGATTTAGCACAGGGCTGTAAGAAAGTGGAATGTGAACTGCGAGGCTCAGGCGATATCAGTCTGAAAGGAAATGTAGAACACTTTAGTCAACAAAAAAGCGGTTCAGGCGATATAGACTATCATAAATTGACTATAGAAAAATAAATATTTCTAAAAAGTTTTCAGAGTCTGCCAAATAATGTCTACCTTTGCAGCCGTTATGAAATATGCAGTCATAGCGGCGGGCGAAGGAAGCAGGCTCGCTCAGGAAGGAATCACAAGTCCGAAACCGCTCGTAGAGGTTGCTGGTGAACGATTGATAGACAGGTTACTGAGGGTCTTTATGGCCAATGGGGCCTCTGAGGTTGTAGCCATCTGCAATGAGCAGATGACCGACGTACAAACCCGTCTGCAACAGATACAAGACGATGGCCAGGTGCCGCTGAAGTTCATCGTCAAGTCAACACCCAGTTCCATGCATAGTATGTGGGAACTCAGTCGTTGGCTTGGCGATGAGCCTTTTGTGCTCACAACGGTCGATACCATCTTCCGTGAACCCGAGTTCGAGACCTATATCAAGACCTTCCACTCGCTGGTTGCTCGTGGTGAGGCCGATGGACTGATGGGGGTTACCGACTATATCGATGATGAGAAGCCGCTCTATGTGTCTACCGACGAGGCACTTCGCATCACAGGATTCCTTGATAGCTGCGATGCACCAAAGTATATTAGTGGCGGCATCTACGGTCTGACGCCAGCCTCCATTGATACGCTTCGCCGCTGTATCGAGCGTGGTGAGAGTCGTATGCGTAACTTCCAGCGTGCCCTCGTGCGCGACGGTCTGCGCCTCCAGGCGTTCCCCTTCTCGAAG
>Ga0247609_10004652_pt1 | contig 13607 bp, 9 predicted proteins | sample 172DNAGHGlowgp2_FD_193487 | JGI IMG/M metagenome (GOLD analysis project Ga0247609, IMG submission 193487) | Sheep rumen microbial communities from Palmerston North, Manawatu-Wanganui, New Zealand - 1728 DNA GHGlow gp2 | ecosystem: Host-associated > Mammals > Digestive system > Stomach > Rumen ...
ACCTGATGAAGGAATGACACTTAAGCAATTTATAAGTCATTTCGAAACTTCTGATGAAAAAGAGTTTATCAAACACCACCAGTCACTCGTCAGAGGCAATAATAACGACCGCTATTTCGTGCGCCAATTCAATTTCGGCACCCGACTTGAACCCAATTGGCATACACTTGAAGGAACAGCCATTGTCGAACGGGAGTCGAAAATAGCCCATCACATTGTCTATGCCCTCAAGGACATCACCAACGACCTTGAAGATGAGCGCATCAACCAAGAAACGGGCAACAAATTCGCACGTATGTTTGAGACCAATGTCATTGCCATGTCGTTCTACAATAAAGACGGATGGCTGGTTGACGTCAATAAAAAGATGAGAGAACTCTGTGGTTTCGACGGCGAGGCTGGACAATACTTCCGCGAAACAAATATGTTTGATACGGATATGGTGAAGGGCGTCTATGAACGCGGTTCCCGTTACACCCTCCACGTATGTAACCGTATGTATTACCCTGCCGTCAATATTGACCAACATATCGAGATCCGCATCCGTCCCGTCATCGACGAAAACGATGACCTGTGCTTCTATATCGTCACCGCACGCCTCCTTGATGCTGAACGTGACTATTATCTGAACCAGCGCGCCCATAATAGAGAATTGAGTAAGGCCACAGAAACCATTAATAACTATGAGCGCGACCTTGCCTATTTGCTTGAGAACAGTGATATGTTCGTATGGCGTTCCAACCTTGAGGAACAAACCCTTACCTACTCCCGTTCTCTCCGCAGTCCAGAATTTCAGGAAGACTTACAAGACTATTTCAAGCGCATGCTGCCCGATGACGAGAAGGATTCTGCAGCAGCCATCAAAGACCCTGTCGCAATGAGCAAGCCATTCAACGTGATACATCATTTCAGATTCACGCATTATAGAAAGCGACCTGGCTGGTATGCCATCAGTGGTATCCCCACTTTCGACGAAAATGGCAAACGCGTGGGCTATTTCGGTGTGAGTCGTGATGTTACCAAACTCATACTTGCCCAACAGAAACTGAAGATGGAGACTGAACGTGCCGAGAATTCCGGCAAGATGAAAAGTGCGTTCCTGGCGAATATGACTCACGAGATCCGTACGCCATTAAATGCCATTGTCGGATTCTCAGATCTGCTGCCTGTTGTCGATACCGCTGAGGAGCGCATGGAGTTCATCCGCATCATACGAAACAATTGCGACATGCTCATGCGCCTGATCAATGACATTCTTGCAGCCTCAAACATGGAACAGGCACTAGCTATCAAGCCAAAAGAGGAAGATATGTCGAAGGTCTTCGACGACATCTGTCAGACCCTGTCTCAACGTGTAGAGGAGCCTGGTGTTGAATTCCTGAAGGACAACCCATATCCATCGTGTATCACAGAACTTGATAAAGGACGTGTACAACAAGTGCTTACCAACTTTGTTACCAATGCCGTCAAATACACCCACGAAGGCCATATCAAAGTCGGCTACCACTGGGAACGGCGCCTCACGCTCGACGAAGCTGGAGAAAAAGATGGACTGTATTTCTACTGCGAGGATACGGGTGCCGGCATCCCTAAGGAAAAACAGGCGAGCGTATTTGAGCGTTTTGTCAAACTCAACGACTTCGTACAAGGTACAGGTCTTGGCCTCAGCATCTGCCAAGCCATTACTGACCGCTGTAATGGTTTTATCGGTGTCACGTCAGAGGGAGAAGGACATGGATCCACTTTCTGGATGTGGCTGCCTTGTGAAAACAAAAGCAACAGAAGCTAAATCATTTATAAACTATGCAAATCAGTAAATATATGCTGGCTAATGAACGGGATGCCCTCTGGGGACTCACGATTAGCACCGTAGGATATGAAGAAATCGCGCCCAATGATCCTTATCCCACAAAAGGACACGCGGACGGCTATTATTTCAATGTAGAAAAAGGAAGACGGCTCAATGAATACCAATTACTATATAACCCCGATGGCGAGGGGTGGTTCCAAAGTGAACATTGTCCACGCACACGACTGAAAGCAGGCGACATGTTCCTGCTCTTTCCTGGTGAGTGGCATACCTACTATCCAGACCCGCGCACTGGCTGGAAGAGCTATTGGGTAGGCTTCAAGGGAAGAAATATCGACGATCGCGTCAATGCAGGTTTCCTGACGCCAGAGAAGCCCATCTACCATATCGGCTATTCTTCGGTCATTGAGAGTCTCTACCGCAAGGCCTATGACACAGCTGTCGAAGAAGCAGCCTATTGTCAGCAGCTCATGGCAGGACTGGTGAATCTCCTGATTGGCGAGATGTATTCGCTCGAGCGTAACATCGAATTCAACAAAAACCATGCACAAGTAGCGATGATAGGCAAGGCTCGTCTTCGCATCAGCGACACCCTTGAGTCGAATGTAACGATTCAGCAAATAGCAGAAGAGCTTGGCGTCAGCTACTCCAACTTCCGCAAACTCTTCAAGGAATATACTGGTCTTTCACCAGCTACTTACCAGCAGGAACTGCGTCTGCGACGTGCCAAGGAGCTACTCACGACGACAGACCTCAGCGTGAAGGAAATTGCCTACCGGCTTAACTTTGAAAGCCCAGACTATTTCTCCGCAAAGTTTAAGGCGAAGATGGGATGCAAGCCCAGCGATATCAAACAGAAATAAAGAAATGGCAACCCAAATGGTTGCCATTTCCTATGATGATCCTTTTTGATCAGAACAAGAACGTCTTCTCCAGCCAGTAGCAGAGAATACCTGCGAGATAACCGACGAAAGCTATCCATGTGATCTTCTTCATATACCAGCCGAAAGTAATCTTCTCAAGTCCCATAACGACCACACCTGCTGCCGAACCGATAATCAGCATCGAGCCACCAACACCTGCGCAATAGGCAAGCAACTGCCAGAAGATGCCGTCAACCGCCATGTCACCCGCTGCGGCAACAGGATACATACCCATACAACCAGCAACAAGGGGAACATTATCCACGATGGATGAAAGTACGCCGATGATACCTGTTACAAGGTAATGGTTACCCTCAAAGGTGGCATCAAGCGTCTGTCCTAACAAAGTGAGCGCACCAATGGTCTCCAGACAGCCAACAGCCATGAGGATACCGAGGAAGAAGAGAATAGTGTCCATGTCGATGCGCGAAAGCATCTTGGAGACACGCTTCTGGGTGTTGGTATTATTGGCCGTATCCTCACTCTCCTGATGGATACGGGTATAGAAGATCTCCGTAGTCGTCCACAGCACGCCCAAGACGAGCAGAATACCCACAAACGGCGGGAGATGGGTGATCGTCTTGAAGATAGGTACGAAGATGAGACCGCCAACACCCAGGAAGAAGATGATCTTACGCTGACGAGGCGAAAGACAGTCTGTCTCCTCAACCACGGCTGTATCCTGCTGTATCTCAAGGTTGCCCTTCAGCGAGAGAGAGAGAATATAGGCGGGAATAACCATCGACACCACAGAGGGGATGAATATCTCCATGATAACACCAGCTGCTGTAATCACACCCTTGTTCCACAACATGATGGTAGTAACATCACCTATCGGCGAGAAGGCACCACCCGAATTAGCGGCAATCACAACCAGTGCAGCATAGATGAGACGATCCTTCTTGTCAGCGACAAGTTTACGCAGAATCATAATCATCACAATCGAAGTCGTCAAGTTATCGAGGATAGCCGACAAGAGGAATGTCATGAAGGCAATACGCCAAAGCAAGGCCCGTTTCGACTTCGTCTGAAGCGTGTCACGCACAAAATTGAAACCGCCATTCTGATCCACCAATTCAACAATGGTCATGGCACCCATCAGGAAGAAAAGGGTCGTGGAGGTAGAACCAAGATGATGTTCGATGACCTCCGCTACGGCTGAAGCTTTCATTTCGCCGACAGCTGCAGCAATGTAACTGCCTGGATCAATCATGAAGAGCGTCCACGTGGCAACGAACATAAGCAGTGCGATAGCTGCCTTGTTGATTTTCGTCACACTCTCGATGGCTATACAGAAATAGCCAATACAGAAGACAATGATAATCGCAATAGATAAAGTTGACATATCAAACTATTTTTTTAATTGTTTTAGAGTTTCGGGTGCAAAGGTAGCACAAAAAAGACGAATAATCAAATATTTAAGAGAGAAAATCAGATTTTAGGGGCAAGGGTGGATATTAATATGTAATTTTGCAGCATCAATTTTCGAACTGCTTTACAAGCTAAAACTAATGGAGAAGAAAGAATATTACTTTGCTGTTGATTTGGGTGCTACCAGTGGCCGCACCATTATCGGCAGTATCGAAGACGGACGCTTCACTTTGGAGGAAGTGACTCGCTTTCCAAACAATCTCATTGAGCAAGGCGGACATTTCTACTGGGATATCCATGCCCTGTATTTCGAGATCATCAGAGGTCTGAAAGAAGTGGCTAGCCGCGGACTGACCATCACAAGCATCGGTATCGACACCTGGGGCGTCGATTTCGTCATGATTGGTGATGATGGTGCTATATTAAGGAATCCGCGCGCGTATCGAGACCCCATCACTTTCGAAGCGATGGACGATTATCTGAAGCACGTCATTTCAAAGAAAGAAGTGTATGACATCACAGGCATCCAGTTCCTGAATTTCAATACGATCTTCCAACTCTATGCTATGCAGAAGGAAGGCAACTCAGCGTTAAAGGCAGCCCAGAAATTATTGTTCGTGCCAGATGCGCTGTCGTGGATGCTTACAGGCAAAGAGGTGTGCGAATATACCATAGCCTCTACGTCGCAGCTGTTGGACCCCCGGACAAAGCAGCTTGACGAGCGCCTCTTAGCTTCCGTAGGACTGACACGTTCGATGTTCGGGAAGATGGTGAACCCAGGTAACGTCATCGGTGTACTCACAGACGAGGTTCAGAAGATGACTGGGCTGGGAGCTATACCAGTCATTGCCGTTGCTGGTCATGACACAGCTTCTGCCGTTGCAGCCGTACCGGCCAAGAATGAGCAGTTTGCATACCTGTCCAGTGGCACATGGAGCCTGATGGGCATAGAGACCAAAGACGCCATCATCAACGACCTGAGTTACGAGCGTAACTTTACGAATGAGGGAGGAGTTGAGGGAACGACCCGTTTCCTGAAGAATATCTGCGGCATGTGGCTCTATGAGCGTTGCCGTAAGGAGTGGGCAGTCAGCAAGGCTGAAGCAGATAGACAAGCGGCAGCAATGCCACACCCCGAACTCCAAGGCTCAGCCATGCAGGTGGAGGCTTTTCGCTCTATCATCAATCCTGATGATGCCCTCTTTGCCAATCCATCAAGCATGATAGATGCTATCCAACAGTACTGCCGCAAGACCAACCAGAAAATACCAGAGAGCCCCGCAGAGATCTGCCGCTGTATCTTTGATTCGCTGGCACTCCGCTACCGTCAGGTATTCCAGTGGATGCAGGAGTTTGCGCCATTCAAGTTGGAAGTTCTCCATATCATAGGCGGCGGATCACTGAACAAGTATCTGAATCAGTTCACGGCCAATGCCACGGGTGCTACCGTACTGGCTGGACCGCAGGAAGGAACCGCTATCGGCAATATCATGCTGCAAGCAAAAAGTGCCGGAAGTGTGAAAGACATCTGGGAGATGCGTCGAATTATAGCCAACAGCCTAAAACTCGTGAAATACGAGCCGACGGACCAGGCCGCATGGGATGCAGCCTTTGACAGGTATTTGGAAATCACTAAGCAATAATCACTAATTAAAAATAGAAACTATTATGAGCAAGCCATTAGTTGAAACAAAAGCAAGAATAGGCGTATTCTCTATCGCCTTACAGGCATATCTGCCACAGTTCCCACAACTCGTTCCAGAGTTCGAGGCTCAATATAAGGCATTCAAGGAGACATTGCCTTCCACCATCGAGATCATCGACGGTGGTATGGTAACCACCAAGGAGCAGTCGATGGCTGCAGGCGACAAATTCCGCGCTGCGGATGTCGATCTCGTCATCTTACAGATGCTGACTTACTGTACCTCTTATAATATGCTACCCGCCGTGCGCGACCTAGACGTGCCTGTCGTCATCGTCAACGTACAGAAGAAACTGGCACCAGACTACGCCAAGACCGACATCCCCACCTGGCTGGGTGAGCTCTATGCCTGTGGTGCCATCGGTGAGATGGTAGCCGATCTGAACCGTGCCGGCAAGCGCTCTGCTGTCATCACTGGCGTTGTGGAAGGTGGCGACCCTGAGGTGCAGGCCGAAATCGAAGACTGGTGCCGTGCTGCCCAAGTGCGCCGTCGTTTCCGTGATACTAACATCGCCCAGATAGGTCGCCCCTATCCTGGCATGATGGACCTCTACATCGACGAGACCAACCTCTACCACCGTATGTTTGTCTATACCAAGCAGTTCGACTGGGAGCAGATGTGGGCTATCGCCGACGATATCACCGACGAAGCTGCCATTAAGGCTAAGGCTCAGGACATCCTCGACACCTTCGAGATTGAAGGTGGCGGCACGATTGAAAAGGTATGGGATATGGCCAAGTACGTTGTGGCCTTTGAACAATGGGTAAAAGACGAGAAACTGGGTATGATAGCTTCCCACTATGCAGGTTTTGCTCAAGGTGTAGCTGGCAAACTCGACTCCATGTTGATTCCAGCATTCTCGATGCTCATCAAACAGCACACTGCCTGTGCCGTTGAGGGAGACATGAAGGTGGCTATGGCTATGAGTATTCTGAAGACCATCTCCGGCACAGGTACACTGGCCGAGATGTACTCTATAGACTTCCCGAAGGATATCTGCATCATCGGCCATTCCGGCTCTGGCGACTTCGACATCTCACAGGCTCACAAGCCAACAATGAAGATTGTTCCCGTATTCCACGGAAAGACTGGTGGTGGCTATCTGACACAGTTCTATCCTCCCACAGGTCCTGTCACCTATCTCGCCATCACTCAAGACAAGAATGGTGTATTCAAGTTTGTTGCCGCCGAAGGCATTAACGAGGAAGGTCCTATCTTCATGTTCGGCGATACCAACATGCGAACCAAGTTCTCACTCCCATGCCGTGAGTTCGTCAACAAATGGAGTGAGGCCGGTCCTACCCACCACATGGCAGCAGCCGTTGGTCACCATATCGACACCATCCTGAAGGTGGCTAAGATCCTGAATATCGAATGTGACGTAGTTTGCAGATAAGACGATGGCAAAATCAAGTTCACTGAAGAGCACCCTTGCGGTATCTCTCAACAATTACCTCGACGCAGGTGCCATCGTGGCAGGTGCCAGTGGTGTCACACTTTGGCAAAACTACCTCGGACTGACCGAGATGCATCTGGGATGGCTCAATGCTCTGAGCGCCAATGCGCTAGGAGCCGCCATCGGTGCCATCATCGGTGGATTTCTGGCCGACAAGTTCGGACGTAAGTTCATCTTCACCTACAACCTGCTGGTCTATATGACGGGCGTGATGATCATCATGCTGTCATGCAACTTCCCCATGCTGCTTGCAGGTTTCCTCGTAACGGGTATTTCCGTAGGTATTGGTGTACCTGCCTCATGGACATATATTTCCGAGTCATCAGAGATTCACAACCGTGGCCGCAATATCTGCATCTCGCAGATGTCGTGGGGGTTGGGCCCGATGTTCATCCTGTTCTTCGGCATGCTGTTGGCACCAGGAGGTCTTCTCTATGCACCAGTAGAGTCGTTGGCTCATGCTTTCCTTGGGGAGGATGCAGCTCAGGCTGCCATTGAGGTATTCTCCTCACGCGTCGTGTTCCTGACGCTCTTCATCGTAGCGTTTATCGCATGGACGCTTCAGCGACAGCTAGAAGAGAGCGCCGAGTTTACGGCTCAGAAGTCGAGCGAGAAATCCAGCAGTATCGTAGATAACATCAAGTTGCTATTCACCAACAAAATCGCTGTCAAGACGGTGGCATTCTTAGCCGTGATCTATCTGACATGGAACCTCGTAGCCTCGGTCATGGGATTCTTCATGCCGCACATCTATGAGACGGCAGGTGGCCTGAGCAATGAGACTGCCAACATGCTGAGCTGCGTCAGTTGGGTGTTCGTGGTGGTAACAACATTCATCATCTCGTTCTTCGTTGACAAGGTCGCACACCGTTTCTTTTATATCTTCGGACTGGCGGCAGCCCTCACCGCGTGGATTCTCATCATCGGTGGCGGCGTATCGACCATCGGTGGCATCTGGCTCTTCACAATACTCTGGGGTGTCAACAATGGTAGTTCCGTACAGGTGTTCTATGCACTATGGGGTTCAGAGTTGTTTCCCGCCAAGTTCCGTGCCGGTGCCCAGGGACTGATGTTCTTCATCGTCCGTGGTCTGTCAGCAGTCTGGGGACTGGTATTCACCTTCATCTATGGCGACAATGGCGAAGGCTTCACACTCGCCGCCTATTGCATGATTACCCTGTTGCTCATCTCGCTGGTCGTAGGTCTTGTCGGCATGCCCAATACCCGTGGAAAGTCGTTGGAACAGATCACGAAGGAGCGTTATGGAGAGAACATTTAAGTGTTGAGATTTTAGTATTTAGATTTTATTGATATGGCAAGTATTTTAGAAGGCCGCGAAGAATTGAAAGCGGTTGTATATCAGATTGCAGAGGTAACCGGTTACCTCTGGCAGAAAGGTTGGGCTGAGCGTAACGGCGGCAACATCACCGTTAACGTCACCGAGTATATGGACGATGAGTGCAAGGCGATGAAGGCTATTGCCCCCGTTAAGCAGATTGGCATGACGCTGCCGCAACTGAAAGGAAAGTATTTCTACTGCAAAGGTACAGGCAAGCGCATGCGTGATCTGGCAAAGGAACCGATGCAGAACGGCTCAATCATCCGCATCTGCGACGACTGCGCCTCCTATGAGGTCATTGCCGACGAACCCGTGGTGCCCACATCCGAACTGCCAACCCACCTGGCCTTGCAGAACTACCTGCTTGAGACAGGTTCTTGCTACAAGGCCACACTCCACACCCACCCCATCGAGTTGGTTGCCATGAGTCACATACAGCGTTTCCTTAAGGGCGACGAGATGACTCGCGTACTGTGGTCGATGATTCCCGAAACTCTGGCATTTGCGCCACTCGGCATAGGCATCGTACCCTATGCTCTGCCCTCTTCAGTAGATCTGGCAGAAGCAACGCTTGAGCAGATTAAGACTCACGATGTCGTAATGTGGGAGAAGCATGGCACCGTTGCCGTAGGACAGGATATCATGGATGCTTTCGACCAGACAGACGTACTCTGCAAGGCAGCCAATATCTACATGTGTGCACGCGCAATGGGATCCGAACCTGACGGCATGACAGAAGCACAAATGAAAGAAGTGCAAGACGTCTTCAAACTACCGAAGAAACGCCCTTGCTAATACAGCAAATCCCCGAGCCAACGAAAGGCCCGGGGATTTTTCTTGTAAAAAAGGTAAAAAGTTTGCTACTTCAAGAAATAATTTGTATATTTGCACCTTAGATATGAACAACAGCAATCAGAAAGCAGAGTGGCATGCGAATGTGATACTTGTCGATGCAGACTATATCGATAAGGTCGCATTCGACCTCATTGTGAATTTCGAGCGGATGCTGGGAAGACCCATCGACAAAGCCGACATGGCCCGATGGGCAGACTGCGTAGCACTCGACGGAGGCATCAGACCAGGCGAGAACCCCGTACAGGTGATCCTCATCCATACCAATAGCAAGCAGCAGATGGACAACTTTGAGCCCTCACGCTTCGCCACCGACCTGACCAACAAAGCCTTTAAGGATCACATAGGAGAATTCATCTTCGACGCATATACCACCGAGGAGGAACTGGTCAGCCCTGGTGATTTCTTCATAGACGCTCTACAATTGATTGCAAGTCAAAAAGACGTAAAACGCATCATGGTGATTCCAAATGCCGAGGATGACCATATATATAATAAGGTACGCGAAACCCTCAACCGCCTCGACGATGATAGCAAACATATCACCGTCTTTGCCATGCAGCCTATGCCTGGTGGCAATTTCCGGCAGGAGATACTTGGCTATTCGCTGATGGCAGCACTTGGCATCAAATCTGATGAAATTAATAATAAAATGAAATAAGAAATATGGCAAAAGTACTTATGATTGGCGCCGGAGGCGTCGCTACGGTGGCCGCATTCAAGATAGCCCAGAATGCAGACGTATTTACCGATTTTATGATTGCCAGCCGCCGCAAGGAGAAATGCGACAAGATTGTTGCTGACATCCATAAGGCAGGTTACAAGATGAACATCCAGACAGCCCAGGTGGACGCTGATGATGTAGAGCAGCTGAAAGCGCTATTTTCAAGCTATCAGCCAGAACTGGTCATCAACCTCGCTCTGCCCTATCAGGACCTGACAATTATGGATGCTTGTCTGGCATGTGGCTGTAACTATCTCGACACTGCCAACTATGAGCCAAAAGACGAGGCTCATTTCGAATACAGTTGGCAGTGGGCCTACAAGGACCGTTTCGAACAAGCTGGCCTTACGGCTATCCTTGGCTGCGGATTCGATCCAGGGGTCAGTGGCGTCTATACCGCCTACGCCGCTAAGCATCACTTCGACGAGATCCACTATCTCGACATTGTCGATTGTAATGCAGGTGACCATCATCATGCCTTCGCCACAAACTTCAATCCCGAAATTAATATCCGCGAGATTACTCAGAAGGGACTTTACTATAAAGACGGGCAATGGATTGAGACAGAACCGCTGGAAATCCACAAACCACTCACCTACCCCAATATCGGTCCCCGCGAGAGCTATCTGCTCCACCATGAGGAGCTGGAGTCGCTGGTGAAGAACTACCCGACCATCAAGCAGGGACGTTTCTGGATGACCTTCGGTGAACAGTATCTCAAGCATCTTGATGTGATCCAGAATATCGGCATGAGCCGCATCGACGAAATCGAGTACGAGGCTCCATTGGCCGACGGAAGCGGTACGGCAAAGGTGAAGATTGTACCCCTACAGTTCCTGAAGGCCGTTCTGCCTAACCCACAAGACCTTGGCGAGAACTACGAAGGCGAGACCAGTATTGGCTGCCGCATTCGTGGTATCAAGGACGGGAAGGAACATACCTACTACGTCTATAACAACTGTAAGCACCAGGAAGCCTACAAGGAGACTGGCATGCAGGGCGTGAGCTATACCACTGGCGTACCTGCCATGATCGGTGCCATGATGTTTGTCAAAGGCATCTGGAAGAAACCCGGTGTTTGGAACGTAGAGGATTTCGATCCCGATCCATTCATGGAACAACTGAACAAGCAAGGTCTCCCCTGGCACGAAGTGTTCGACGGAGACTTGGAATTATAATTATTAACTCTTAAATTTCTAAAGCTATGGCAAAGAAAGAAGAAAATGCGGAGCAGCTGACTCCGCAACAGGAAAAGATGAAAGCTCTGCAGGCGGCTCTGGCAAAAATCGAGAAAGACTTTGGCAAGGGAAGTATCATGCGTATGGGCGACGAACAGGTGGTGAAAGTAGACGTAGTTCCTACGGGAAGTATCGGACTGGATGTTGCACTGGGTGTCGGTGGCTACCCCAAAGGACGTATCATCGAGATCTATGGTCCTGAGTCGTCTGGTAAAACCACATTAGCTATACATGCTATTGCTGAGGCCCAGAAAAACGGAGGAACAGCTGCCTTTATCGACGCTGAGCATGCATTCGACCGTTTCTATGCAGAGAAACTGGGTGTAGATATCAGCAATCTGCTCATTTCGCAACCAGACAATGGAGAACAGGCGCTGGAAATTGCTGAACAGCTGATTCGTTCTAGTGCTATCGACATTATTGTCATCGACTCCGTCGCTGCCCTGACACCGAAGAAGGAGATCGAGGGCGATATGGGCGACTCTGCAGTTGGCCTTCAGGCTCGTCTGATGAGTCAGGCATTGCGAAAGCTCACTTCGACTATCGCCAAGACCAACACTACCTGCATCTTCATCAACCAGCTGAGAGAGAAGATCGGCGTGATGTTTGGCAACCCTGAAACCACGACTGGTGGTAACGCCCTGAAATTCTATTCATCCGTGCGTATCGACGTTCGTAAGTCAACACCCATCAAGGACGGTGACGACGTCATTGGCAGCTTGACGAAAGTGAAAGTGGTAAAGAACAAGGTTGCGCCTCCCTTCCGTCGCTGTGAATTCGAGATCCTCTTTGGCGAAGGCATTTCCAAATTGGGCGAGATCGTCGATCTTGGAGTCGAATATGGTATTATCAAGAAGAGTGGCTCATGGTTCTCTTATGGAGAGTCAAAACTGGCTCAAGGTCGTGATGGCGTAAAAGCATTGCTGAAAGACAACCCAGAACTCTGTGAGGAGCTTGAGGCAAAAATCAGGCAGGCTATTGCGGAAAAGCAGTAACGTGCTGATAATTACACATACAGAAAATCCCCAGCCGACTTGGCTGGGGATTTTCTGTATCTCAATAACTGCTCGTTTAGAGCGGTGTACCCTTATGTGACTTCCAGTTGCTCTTGCTGGTCTTACCAACTCTGCTGCGTGAGCGTGCTTTGGCACTACCAATCTTTGGAGCATCACCCGTTCTGGTCTTCGTCACAACACCACTACCGTCGAAGTCAACAAACAACAGCTTGTTGTTCGAGCGATTGAAAGTCCATGTATAAAGACCATTCTCGCGATGTTCAACCTTGTCGGGCTCGCCGGCTGCCAGCATCACCTCATCCTCTGAGAAGCCAATAGCCACGTGGCCATTACGAATCATAGCACGGCTACCCTCTGAAGTCTGAATCTTCTTACCAGGACCAAGTGCGAAGACATATCCGAAATATTCCTCCTGGTTTTCTGCACGATGTTCATCCAATACCATATCCACATAGAAATAGGTACCCAGAATCGTATTCTTCAGCTTCAGCGTGAACTTATCATCATTCTTATGAGGATTCATGCCCTCAATCTGATATTCGATCATACGGGGGATAGACTGCATTTTCTTCGTAGTCTCGTTCAACAGCTTCGTGGGGAACTTGGTGTGAATAATCTTACCAATAAATGTCTTGTAATTATAGCTATTGATTGCCATAATGTCATCCACCAGCTCGAAAGAATTACCGAAGAGATACTTGGCCTCATCCATGATGAACTCATCATCACGCATACCACAATTGGTCTTCGAGATAGCAACGTTCTGGAAGAACTCGTTACCATCCTTATCTTCCACGATAATCTTAACAGGATAAGAACGAGTACCAACACCTACAGCTGTGACCTTCACTTCCATATCCTTATCGACTACCACGTCCTGATAGCCGTCACTGTCGTAATCTGTATCAATACGATAGAAGGACGTCTTCGTGTAGAGTGTCTTTCCCATCAGTTTCTCGCGAGCTATATCCACATCGCCAAGATAAGCCAGCGTAGGCACGCCAGTCTTCGTATAGCAATAGTCCTCGAAAGAACCACTGGGAATTTCGTAATAATACATACGACCATTGTCCTGACACTCAAAGTTGATACGTGAATGGCCGTCAGAACTCTCTGTATGGCCCTTGTAGATCATAATCTTGTACTTCAGGGGCATACTGCTGACTTCCTTACCT
>Ga0247609_10004653_pt1 | contig 13607 bp, 10 predicted proteins | sample 172DNAGHGlowgp2_FD_193487 | JGI IMG/M metagenome (GOLD analysis project Ga0247609, IMG submission 193487) | Sheep rumen microbial communities from Palmerston North, Manawatu-Wanganui, New Zealand - 1728 DNA GHGlow gp2 | ecosystem: Host-associated > Mammals > Digestive system > Stomach > Rumen ...
GAGGACAACGAAGTCATAAAATATTTGACGGAAGTTTACCCGAAAATTTTAAAAGATTTGCGGAAAAATCTAGCCTGTCGGAGTTGCCCAATTTCAATGTGGATGATGAAATCAAACGAACTAATATGTTACTGCCCAAGAGTGTACTCGATCGTCTGGGAAAGTTCCAATCCGAAAAAGTGCGAAATTATTTTGTGTTCTGCGAGGAAAGCCGCGAACGAATAAAAATTATCGACAAAATAACTGCCGATGTAATAAAAAAATTATCCGCAGAAAAATTCGCATTTTCAATCCACGAAACAAAATATCGAATTATGGCGGCGGGAGTTTTAGAAACGATAACAGAAGATGAGGCAACAAAGGCAATGGAAAAAGCCAAACTTATAAAACTTGGACAAATAGAAAGAAACGGAAAAAATACTAAAGATATTTATTTGACAACGAAAGAAAATATTGAAATAGAACAAGCCATAATTGATAGAGTAAAAGCGGGAAAAGGCAAAATTAAAAATTCCGTTTTCACAATGGAAGAAAGTCAAAATGCACTTATTAGAGCCGAGACAAGAGCCAAAAAACAAGGTTTAAAAAGCGCAGATTTTACGATTACAAATCGCAACGGAGGAAGCGGAGAACAAGCCGAAGCCGTGTATCATATTTTAGTTTCAAACGACCAATATATATGCGTTGATGGGTTGGCGGGAACGGGTAAAACAACGATGATGGAACGCTTAAAATGGATTGCCGATGAACAAGGAATTGAAATTAAAGGCGTTTGCTTTACCGGCAAAGCGGCTGACGGTTTGGAATCCGAAAGCGGTATAAAATCTACTACTATTCACAGCTTTTTAAATCGTTTAGAAAATAAAAAATCTCAAAATAACAATGAAATCAAGCAAGGATGGGATTTTTCCAATGTTGAAAAATGCAACAGAAGAGAAATATGGGCTGTTGATGAAGCCGGACTTGTCGATATGCGTCTTATGAATCAACTTCAAAAAGCCGCAGAAGCTAGAGGAGCGCAAGTTTTACTATTAGGCGATCCTGACCAACTTCCGCCTGTCGGAGCTGGCGAACCAATGCGACAAATGATTGATGCCGGAATGGCAACGGCTCATCTTTACGATATTCGCCGCCAAAAAGACGCTGAATTATTGGCGGCTGTTAGAGAGTCCGTACAAGGCGACCATTTAAAAACCTTTGAAACGCTAGATAATAAAGGCTGTTATCTTGAAATAAAAGATAAAAAAGAACGCTTAAAAGCTATAAAGGAAAAAATGACCGCTCTCCCCATTGGCGAATACAAGAAAAATTTATTGCTCGTTTCAACCAATGCCGATCGAAAGTCATATAACCAATCAATTCGCGCCGAATATGTAAATCGTGGCGAAATTGAAAACGGTAAAAATTTTAAAATTATTGTTCACATTGGAGAAAAAGACAGACAAGAGAAACGTAATTTTGCCCGAAAAGACCGCATTATCTTTACGGCGAACGATAGACGAATGGGCGTGATGAACGGCACTATGGCAACTATTGAAAAAATAACTGGCAATGAAATTACCGCTCGAACAGACGCAGGGCAAATAATATCGTGGAATATGGAAAAATATAATTCTATCGACTATGCCTACGCCGTTACAAATTACAAGGCTCAAGGTATGACGGTTGAAAAAGTTATTGCCGATATGAACACAAAAAGCGCACCGCAAACACGAAACGCCCTTTATGTTGACATATCGCGAGCAAAATCAGAAGCCGTTGTTTATACGGATAACAAAGAAACTCTCAAAAGACAAACGAGAAAATTTGCAAAAAAAATAACCTCAAAGGATTTTTCTAAGAAAATGGCGGCAATGCGTAAGCATGAAGGAATAAGCAATAACGACCGCTATCACGCTTCGAATGAAGATCCGGCGACAAAACTTGAAAAGGCTCTCGCTCAAATTGAAAAGCATTCAAGGCCTCCGGCAATAGTAGAAATGTGGGAACAAAATATAGCCAAAAAGAAAAAAGTCGCTGAATTGGCACTATTAAAGCGAGAGCCGACACCAGCTCAAAAAGAGCAAAATATATCAAATATATTTTTACGATAGGAGAGATATTTTATGGGATTTTTAGATAACGCAAAGAAAAGTAGCCAAGAAGTTAAAGAAGCCGCAAATAACAAGGCGCAGGAATACGCAAATTTATCGGCGCAAATTGAAAGTTTAACTTCTGCCGTTTCCGATTTACGCGACAACCTCAAGAATTTTGAAAATAATCTTATCGCTGCCAAAACAGATATGGAGGAAATAAAAACTCTCGGGGAATCTGTTATAACTCCAATAAAATCAAGTATTCACGCTATTAGTAAAGGATTAGAGGAGGTAGAACAATCCGTACATATAGCCGCTAAAAAAATAAAAGATACCGAATATTCCAATATAGACTGGCAAGGAAGAGTTATATACGCTCTTTTTACCGTTATTTTCTTTGCTTTAATCATTAGTCCAATACAATATTATCTTTTTGATATTGGAGATATTAAGAAAGACATAGATTTTATAAAAGAGCGCTCTATAATTATTCACTACAATCAGACTACTGGAAGCGGGTACGGACAATATGACCATTGGCATATTGGCGAATTTTGGGATAATTTTTGGGAGGTAGATAAGCAAAATAAACAAAAATAAAAAATTCCATCCAAATTGGACGGATTGATGAAGTCAAATAAAAATTATTTCAATTTATAAAAATTTTTAGAGAAAAAGTATCAATTATTTGCATTTATGGTATTAAGAGCCAAACTCTTACACATACCACATTTATTTTATCATTGATTCATCTACACATTTATGATAAAATTAAAGGCGGTAAGAGTTTCCGACGCTCTTACCGCCAAATGCAATAATTTTCCAAGGACTATTGCACATCTATCAACTTTACTTCATTGTAGCATAAAAAAAAAGTAAATTCAAGTATTGAATTTTATAAATTTTACTTATTTATTTTATAAATACAATAAAAAGTTAAGTGTGATAGTCCTTCAAGTAAAAGGAGGACTATTTTTTATGTTATTACCTACTTATGAAAACTTATCGCTTGAATTAGCGACAGAACGCCGTTTTTTTCCCGCTCATAAATTAACCAAGCAAGAACAGGAATTACCTTTATCGGAACAATTAAACAAGCTGAAAAAGCCGGATTTTAGCTACCACAAAGGCAAGTGGACGAAAGAAGATACTTGGCTCGACTTAGAGACGGCGCAAAAAAATTTTTCGGGACAGTTTCTTAATATAATTTTAAAAAATTTAACTGTCGTGGACTTCGACCATGTGTTAGACGAACAAGGCGATTTTAAAAGCGATAAGGCTAAAGCATGGTATGATTTGCTCACTAGAACTGCGTGCTTTTGTGAATTAAGTCTAAGCAAGCATGGATTACATATATTTATGCGTCCTACCCAAGCACTCAATAATCAATTTAGTATTGTTATTGACGATAATATAAAAATTGAAGTGTTTTCTTACAATGATGAAAAAATAGGCAAAAAATTAAATATAACCGGTTGGTGCTACAAGTGCGAATCAAAAGCTCCTATTATCGTAGGTGCCGATGCCGATCTCTATTTAGGATTATTGCACAGCGATTATATCAAGCAAACAGAAAAACAAAAAGCACTCGAAAAAGCAGAAAGAAAACAAAAAAAAGAACAAAGAGCAAAATTTGCTGAAATTGAAAGAGCATTGACTTACATTAACTATGATATATCTAGCGATCTAGAGACGATAGATATTATCGACGCACTAAAAAGCGTGGGTGCGCCACAAGATATATATAGACAATGGAGTGGCGGAAAAAACATTGAACTTTGGGAGGAAGGCAAAGCTGACCTTGAAAAACCTTACATTGATTCAGAAAAAGTAATCTTCGACATAGCCAAAGAACACGGATATGAACCTAAAATACAATGGAAATTGTGGATAGAAGAAGGTAATAAAGAATATCCCAATGCAAAAGCCATAACTAATATCGAAGTTTTATTAAAATGGTTAAAATGGGATGTAAAATTCAACGATGTTACTAAGCGGCAGGATATATTTATACATGGCGAAAAACAAAAGGGGCTAATCGAAGATTATTCGCTCGAATTATTGGAAAAAGCCACTCAAAACGGATTAAAAACCAACGAAGATTTTATATTAAAATCATTGGCTACTTTAGCTCGGAGAAATCACTATTCCCCCGTTTGTGATTTTTTAAATGATTGCTGTGAAAACTATGACAGCAAAGATTATTTTGAAGATTTTTTTAAGATATTTGAGTTTAAAGATAATCAAGACCCAATACTTGCCAAAACACTTATGTGGAAATGGCTATTAACCGCCTGCGTTATGGCTTTTAACATTGACGGCAAAGATGCGGCAGATGGAATATTGATATTGCAAGGAAATCAAGGTATCGGAAAAACACGCTTATTATCAAGACTTGTGCCTAATCGCGAATGGTTTGCAAAAGGTTTAACTTTAAATCCTCGCGACAAAGATGACTATATCCGAAATTTTCAAATTTGGATTGGCGAACTAGGCGAATTTGGCGATAATATGAGACGCGATACTATAGACGGCTTAAAAAGATATGCTACCGCGAGCGAAGATCGTTTGAGGCTTCCTTATGCTCGTGAATTTTCGATTGTGCCACGAATGACTGCCTTTATCGGAACAGCAAACGACGAAAAATTTCTAAAAGACGATACCGGAAACAGAAGATACTGGGTAATAGGTCTTAAATCTATAGATAATGACGCTAATATCAATATAAAAGGATTATGGGGTCAGGTAATGCAAGCATATAAAAATGGCGAAAGTCATTATTTAGAAGTAGATTTAAGAGCAAAATTAAATGACAGTAACAGTAAATTTGAGTCTATATCCGGCGAAGAAGATATATTGCTTGATAGACTAGAACTTAATGCGTCGATAGAAAATTATAAAAAACTAACATTAACCGAATTATGTGATAATTTAGGATTGCCAATAGATAGAGGAAACACTACGAAATTAGGGAAAGCGTTAAGACATATGGCAGAAAGATTCCCTGCAATAGAGCCGCCATTAAATAATCGTATCCGTGAATGGTTAATACCGCCTTTCAAAAAACATTGAAAAAGTGGTCCAAATTGGACCACTTTTTTTATTGGGAAACATGGGAGACGTTGGGAAACGTATTAATTTAGTTTCCCAGCCTTATTTATCAAGGTGTGGGAGACATGGGAAACAGAAGTTGCATTTTATAACTGCTATAATATATATTTTTTTATAGGTTAGTTAAGCCCTTATGTACCAATGGCTAAACTCAGTTCATACATTATATAGTAAATTAAACTAGTCTCTTCAACTATATATAGTATGGCATTAGTTAAGCCCTTATGTACAAAGGGTCTAACTAATGTCATATGTTTTTTATTTTTTCATATGCATATACACTTATGTTTCCACGTTTCCCAAAATCAATAATATCAAGGCTTGGGAAACATTTTTATAGGTTTCCCAAGGTTTCCCAAGGTTTCCCAAGTCAATAATATCAAGGTCTTGGAAACATTTTTATATGTTTCCACGTGTTTCCAAAAACAGAAAAAGTTTACTATATACCGAAAACTTTTGACAATAATGAAAAAAGTTTCTTGTATATAAAAAACTTTTTATTTTTAAATTCAAAGACAAGTATGAATTGTCTTTTGAAAAAAACATTTTGTTTTCGGAAGAAATCAGCATCGAAAAAGGCTATAATTTGATAGAAAGATTTTCGCCAATCTCTGAATTTGAAGAGAGTTGGAGCGAAGAATTTATAGGCAAATGCGAACGAGATATTATCATTATCAACTAAAAATCCGTCCAAATTGGACGGATTTTTAGTTGATAATGATAGTTTTTTTCTAAAAGACGATTAAAAGTCTTTCACCGTAAGAATATTCTTGACGATATAAATAAGTATTATATAATATATAAAATAAAACGAAATGCGGAAACGGGGAATTTTGGACAAAAAGGAAATGCGGAAAGATGAAGGAGAGGTTTTTATATTGTTTAAGAGAAAAATATACGCTTCTATGCTTGCTTGAAAACAAGAATTTAACGGGCGCGCGGCTTTGCTCGTGGAAGGGGCAAGACGAATAGGAAAATCAACCGTTGTTGAAGAATTTGCCAAGAACGAATACGAAAGTTACATTATGATTGATTTTTCGGTTGCTCCCAAGGCAATAACAGAACTCTTTGACGATATTTCAGACTTGAATTATGTTTTTTTACAGTTGCAACTTCACTACAACACTAATTTGACAGAAAGAAAATCTCTTATTGTTTTCGACGAGGTTCAGCATTGCCCAAAGGCTCGTCAAGCCATAAAACATCTTGTCAAAGACTGCCGTTATGATTATATCGAGACGGGTTCTCTTATATCCATTCGGAAAAATATAAAAAACATACTGATTCCGAGTGAAGAACATCGGCTCAATATGTTTCCTATGGATTTTGAAGAATTTTTATGGGCAATCGGCGACAACAGCTACAATATTTTAAGCCAACTCTATGAATCTCAAAAACCTGTCGGAGAGAAGACAAACAGAAAGTTAATGAGGATTTTTAGGCTGTATATGTTGGTAGGCGGAATGCCACAGGCGGTGCAGGAGTATTTGGACAGCAACAATTTTCAGAAGGTCGATGCTATTAAGAGAAATATATTAAATCTTTACAAAAACGATTTTATGAAAATAGACTCTACAGGTCGCGCCTCTATGCTCTTTATGGCGATTCCGGCTCAACTTGCAAAAAATTTCTCCCGTTATAAGGTAAGTAATGTGCTTACGAAGGATACACGCGCTGATGATTTGTTGGAACTTGTAGCTGAGATGAAAGACTCGCGTACAGTATTGGTATCTTATAGAGTAGATGATCCTAATATCGGTCTGTCAACGAGCATTGACCTTACCAAGTTTAAAATGTTTGTATGCGATACGGGATTATTTACAACGCTAATGTTTCAAAACAGAGATTTTACGGAGAACGATATTTATAATAAACTCTTAAACGACAAACTATCGGCAAATTTAGGCTATCTTTATGAAAATATGGTTGCTCAAATATTGTCCGCTAAAGGGGACAGCTTGTTTTATCACACATTTTTGAATGAAAAATCTAAACATAATTATGAGATTGATTTTATTATCTCTCGAAAAAATAAAATATGTCCGATAGAAGTTAAATCATCGGGAATAAAAAAACACGCTTCTTTGGACAAATTTTGCGAAAAATATTCCGATAGAATACTGAATACGTATCTCATATATACGAAGGATTTTGCCAAAGATAAAGATGTTTTTTGTATACCTATACATATGACTCCATTTATCTGATTTTTTTGATAAAAAAAGCGGTTAGAGCTTGAATCGCTCTAACCGCCAAGATTAAACACTAGAGTCTGCTTAATCTTTCTAATCGTTTCAATTCACATTCCTCCTCCCACCGCTTGCGGTGGGAGGAGGAGCGACAAATTTCAAACGACAAAGGGTTTTAATCAGACAAGCGCGACTCCTTCGCTCTTTAAAATTTCCGCAACTTCAGGCGTTACGTTTTCAAAAGTCAGTTCGGAGTGTTCCTTTATTATGTGGAATACGCGTATTCCCGCGCGGGATATATAGGTAAGTTCGGCGCAATCGACGCGCACCGATTTTATTGGTCGTTCGCCGGAAATTTTTTCGTAAAAAGACAAAATCTCCGGCGCAGTCAAGGTGTCTACCCTGCCCGTCAAAGATATGAAAAGTTTTTCGCCTTTTGCATACGCCTTAACGTCAAAATTTTTATCGCAGGCGGTTTTGCCCGTCTTAGAACCAAAATCTTTGACGGCGGTTATCTTCCAATAAGCGTTATTTTTCATAACCTCTTTAACGGCGGCCGTTTGCTCTTCGGTCAACCTGTCAAACGTCTTAAGTTCGGGCATATAATCGGCTACAATCATTCTTTCGGCTTTTAATCCGTGTTTTGCCAAAAAAGCCATAGCATCTTTTATATCCTTTGATATATCTTCCTTCGGAAAAACCACCAAGGCGCTGCCGTTTACGTCCACGTCGGATTTATCTTCAACTCTTTTTTGCATCGACAACAAAACTTCGTCGGCTTTTTCTCCCAAGATTGCCCGTATGACGAGAACGTACGACATAAGCCATTCCGGGTCTATGGTGAGCCAACAACCGCCGCGCTCCTCCAAAATCCTCCTTATATTGTCGCAAACCGCTCCTATTTCCGAGTCGCTTAAATATTCCATCAAACCTTCCGTGGTAATTACGACTTTCCCTTTGACGTCGGATAAAGCCGATTGCAACGAATTAAAGTTTGTTGCGTCTACCCCCGCAAACTTTACCATTTTACGCTGTTTTTCATTCAAAAGGGCGTTTATGGCGGGTTTTGCCTCGGCAATGGTCGCGGGTAAATCCAATCCGACAAATCTATGTCCCGCGTTTACGAATCTCAAAGCCTTCGGCAGATAGCCGCAGGGAAGGTCTACTTCGGTAAAATCTCCCTCTTTCATAGCCATCTGCTCCATAGTATGATACCTCATATCCATCAGCAGGCTTTCCAACAAGAGTTTTTCCGAATCGGAAGATGTTGTCACGCTGTTTTGCGTATCCTTTGTAAACCCGAGTTCCCGCGCGACGCGGATAGAATCCTCGTTGCCGGATGCCGCCAACTGATAAAGCGTCATTTTCGCGGTGTTGAAAACGGGATTGGCGCGTTCCAAAATATCAGGGTTTATCTCAATATCATCAAAATTAAACAAATTATTCATAGTCGTTCCCTTTAACCTCCCTAAAGCGATTGCCCCTTACCTTACCATATTTAATGAAATTTGTGAATAGAATTTGAAAAAGCCCACGGTCGTTTCATAAATTTTTAAACATATTTGCTTGTCGGCTCCCACCGCCCCTTTCCCTCGAAGAGGGAGGCAAGTCTTGCCCTCCTCAAAGAGGAGGGCTGCCGCGAAGCGGCAGGGAGGAGTTTACACATTCTTGATTTTTATGAAACGACCGTGTAAATACTTCCTATTTTTTACAGCGTTTTCATAGCTCTAATTTGTTCGTATATTTTTCCGTTCGCCTCAATGTCCTTTTTGATGAGGCTTACAATATAAGAACTTGTGTTTCCCTTATAATTGACACCGGCGGCGATGTTAATAAGTTCTAAATATTCGTTGGGAATGTTTAGAGAAATTTTTGTGTGAGGTTTTCCTTTTGGTCTTCCGGCTTTATTGGTTTGTTCTGCTTTTTCCCTTTTATTTGAAATAACAGGTACTAAATCGGAGGAAGTATTTAATACCGGAGTTGTTGGTTTAGTGGTTAAAATGCTTTCAGCCGCTGTTTGTGTTTTGACTGTAGTTTTAATACCCTTTTTTTTGGCGAGTTCTTCTTTAGTCATAATTATATCTCCTTTAAAATTTCGTCTATAAATTTGTTGTAATCATCTAATACGGGAGAATTTTTTATATCATAGATTGATGTTTCTAAATATTGACTCTCTCTTATAGCGACTCCTTGCCTTATTTTTGATTTGTAAATTTTACTTCCAAACGATTTAGCGATTTCTTTCATATCGTCATTTATAATGGACGATAGATTTGTTCTGTCGCATCTTGTAAGCAACAAGCCGTTAATTTTGAGGGTGGGATTATTAAGATATTTTTTTGTTGTTTCTACAGTTTGCTGAAATTGCCTTAATCCCTTACTGGAAAAATAATCGGGTGTCATTACAACGGTTAAATAGTCGGTTGTAGCAAGCGCGTTTAAATTCATTATTCCAAGAGCCGGCGGAGTGTCGATTATAATATAATCATAATTGTTTTTGACTTCTTCGAGGGCTTCTTTTAGTTTGTATTCGTCTCCGGTAGCAGAGTATTTTCTGTCCGCGCCGGAAAGCATTAAGGAACCAACCAAAAGATCAACGCCAGTATCGGTATTTACTATTGCGTCTGAAATATCGCAATCTCCTTCAAATAAATCATAAATTGATACAATATCGCTGTCAGGATCAATTCCAAATACGGAAGTGAGATTTGCTTGAGGATCTAGGTCGCAAGATAGAATTTTATAGCCTTTTTTTTGAAGTCCTATGGACACAATATGACTTGTGGTAGTTTTTCCCACTCCGCCTTTCTGATTAGCAAAAGTAATGATTTTAGCCATTTTCAACCCCTCTTTAATAAACTGTATTATAGTAATAAAATATTATTTTAACTACGCTCTTTCTGATGAAAACGTGCATATTTTAGACTCGTTTACGGGGACGGGGACTTTTATAACTCGTCTCTTGCAAAGCGAATTGATAAAGTCTAATGACTTGGATCGCAAATATAAAAAGGAACTTCACGCGAATGAAATCGTGCTTTTGGCGTATTATATCGCCAGTATTAACAAAGATTAACTAATTTTAGTAGTTGATCCGCCATAAATAATGGAATATTAAGCACATCATCGTCTAATTTTAAATTATTCATAGAAAATCTAACTCGAAGTTTTGTTTGTGATTTAAATAATTCTGCATATTTTTTCAAACTTCTGCTTTTTATATTAGTATCTGCCTTTACTTCTATTGGGATAATATCATTTTCATATTGAACGATAAAATCAACCTCGTAAGAAGGATTTATTTGCGACCAATAATAGGGCAACGAGTCTAATTGAGGAATTATAGATTGAAGTATAAAATTTTCGGTTAAGGCTCCTTTAAACTCCGTAAACAGACGATTTTCTTCGCGAAACGCTGACGGAGCCAATTTTGACAAACGGCGTAATATTCCCACATCGGATAAATAAATTTTAAATGCGCTTAAATCCTCATAAGCCGATAAAGGTAATTTAGGCGAGTTTATGCGAGATATTTTATAAACCATAGCGGCATTAACCAGCCATTCCAAAGCGTCTTCATATTCCCTTGCCCTTGCTCCTTCTTTTACAACGTTATATAAAAATTTCTTGTTTTCTCGCGCCAGTTGCGAAGGCAATGAACGCCATATACGAGTAATTTTAGGATGTTCTTTATCTTCGATATGTTTTATAAAATCGCTTTCATAAGAATTGATTATACTTTGTAGCGTTGATTGCACCATATCAACAGATTGAGTTTTTATCCAATTATCAATAACTTCCGGCATACCTCCTGTTATAAAATACATTTTTAATTTTTCCGACAGCGGATTAAAAAATATTTCGGGTATAGGCTCTATTTTGTCTATTTGATTTAAATAATCCACAAGATTCTTATTTCCCATAGCCAAAAGAAATTCTTGAAATGTCATAGGATAAAGCGTTAAAAAATCAACTTTCCCCACAGGAAATGAATATGGCTTTGCAAGAGCAATTCCAAGTAACGAGCCTGCGCCTATTATGTGATATTCTGGGGCATTTTCACAAAAATATTTCAAAGAATTTAAGGCTTCGGGACATTCTTGAATTTCATCGAAAATAATAAGCGTTTTTTCGGGTAAAATTTCTTGTCCTCCCGCCATTGAAAGAATAGGTATAATTCGTTTCACATCCTTTGTAACCGTAAAATATCCCTTATATTCCGGACTTTCATCAAAATTAAAATAAGCGATATTTTGATAATAACAACGACCAAATTCTTTAAGTAGCCAAGTTTTACCCACTTGTCTTACACCTTTTAAAAGTAAAGGCTTACGAAAGGAAGAATTTTTCCAAGCAATGAGATCTTTTATAGCAAATCTTTCCATATTCTCACCTAATTATATATAAAAATGTGATTGTTTTCACATAATTATATATAATTGTGTGAAAAATGACAATAAGTTTTATATAGTGGTTTTTTCAATAAAAATAGCCCACTCTCTATTTTTACATCAAATTTATAAAAATAACTATGTAAAAATTTATTTCTTTGATATAATGAAAAGAAAATTATAATGATTTTTTATATAATAAAATTTTCTTTCTCTCTTTTCTTCTTTGCTACTTTCTTCTTTTCTCTGCTTTCTTTTACAAAAGAAAGAGAGAAAAGAAGAAAGTAGATAATGCAAATGAAAAAAAGAGGGTATTATGAAAATAGGATATGTTAGAGTTTCAACTTTAGAGCAAAACGAAGAACGGCAAAAAATCGAGCTTACCGAAAAAGCTGATGTCGAAAAAATTTTTACGGATAAATTTTCCGGCAAAGATACGAACCGTCCCGGACTTCAAGCTATGCTTGATTTTGTTCGCGAAGGAGATACGCTTTTTGTATCTGAATTTTCTCGTCTTGCCAGAAGTACAAAGGATTTACTCGATATTGTTACGAAACTCAAAAATAAAAAAGTGGAGCTTATTTCTTTAAAAGAAAATTTCGACACCAACACCCCGGCGGGTGAACTCGCTATGACGCTTTTTGCGGCGATAGCTACTTTTGAGCGAAAAATAATGCTTGAACGCCAAAGGGAAGGAATTGCGCTCGCTAAGGCGAAGGGTAAATATAAAGGGCGAAACCAAAAGCAGAAGCCTAAAAACTGGGAAATATTGGCGCAGAAATATAAAGTGCGTGAAATCGCAACAGTTAAGGAGCTTTCTAAAATTTGCGATTGTTCCCGTCCTACCGTTTATAAGTGGCTTAAAGAATCGGGGGTTGTTGTCAAGGAACAGCCGGAACAGTTGAGAAAATGAATATTGAATTTTTCGCTTGTGTTATGGTAAAATATGGTAAAAAATATTAAAGGCGGTGAAAATATGACAAAGCAAGCTGCCGTTATGGAATTAGTAAAAAAAAATAAAGGCGTTATTACCGCTAAAGAAATTTCAAATGAAAATATATCGCCGGGAATAATTTATTATCTTGTAAAAAAAGGTTTTTTATTACATTCATCTCGCGGTATATATACGCTTCCCAATGTAATTGAAGATGAGTTTTTAAATTTGCAAGTTAGATTTAAAAGAGGAATTTTTTCTAATGAAACCGCTCTTTTTTTATGGAACTTAACCGATCTAACGCCGAATATTTATAATATGACTTTCCCTACGAATTACAATTTAACTAATATTTATAAAAAAGGCGTTAAGCCGAATCAAATAAAAGCCTCTCTTTATGAGCAGGGAATTACCACGGTTAATTCACCTATGGGAAATAATATAAAATGTTATTCAAAAGAGCGAACTTTATGCGATATTTTGCGACCTAAAAATGCGGTGGATATTCAAATAGTGGTTGACGCTTTTAAGCGATATGTAAAAGAAAAAGAAAGAAATATTCCCGAACTTTCTTTTTTTGCCAAACAATTAGGCGTTCAAGAAAAAGTGCGTTCTTATTTAGAGGTGCTCTTATGAATGTTATGAAATTTAAGGCTATGATAAAAAAGATTGGACAGGAAAAACAAATTTCCGCGCAATTAGTGTTGCAAAATTATATGTTGGAAAGATTATTGGAACGAGTATCCTTGTCGGCGTATAAAGATAATTTTATTTTAATTATTTAAGGAGAAACCAATGGATAATCAGATACACAATTCTATCGTCAATTTTATATGGGGGATTGCTGACGATTGTCTTCGTGACGTTTATGTGCGCGGGAAATATAGAGACGTTATTCTCCCTATGA
>Ga0247609_10004655_pt1 | contig 13605 bp, 13 predicted proteins | sample 172DNAGHGlowgp2_FD_193487 | JGI IMG/M metagenome (GOLD analysis project Ga0247609, IMG submission 193487) | Sheep rumen microbial communities from Palmerston North, Manawatu-Wanganui, New Zealand - 1728 DNA GHGlow gp2 | ecosystem: Host-associated > Mammals > Digestive system > Stomach > Rumen ...
AAGGACGTCTGGTCATCCTGAATGGTGAATTTGCCATCTTTGTCAGTTTGTGTGGAATCTCCCTTGGCAAGGAGTTTTACGAGTGCGCCCGAAACGGGGGCTCCGCTCTCGTCTGTGACAGTTCCGGCCAGCTTGAACGCCGATGCCGTAGAAAACGCTGTTATCAGCGCCATAGGGAATACGAAAAAAAAGGCTTTTTTCATGAATTAGCTCCTTTCTCGTAACCCCATTGGCTATCGATTTCTCGAATGCCAATATAGACAATATAATTTCTAAAAGAACGAAAAGAACGTGGTAAACAAAATTTTCTAAAAGCAATACTCGATATTGCAATACAAAATATATATTTTCTAGTAACGTTTCTTAATTCCTGCTGACTGTGTATTCGATTCGGGTGGGATGCTTCAAAATCTGCTTGGTTATGTGATTCACTCGCGAATGCGGGCCTCACTGAAATCAAGGCGGATTTCCGCCTGCAATAAAAGCGGGCACATTTCAAAATCGAACAACAAATCAACTGTTCTGTGTAGTTCTGTACCCTTTGTGTACGGAATGCACACGCAAACAGCAAAGGACTAGCTATGATGCAAGAAACACTCGTACCCGAATTCACGATAACCACCTCTCGCGAATATTGGGAACAGAAAACCTACGAAGAAATCAAAAAACACACCTACCTCGATCCACTTTACGATGCGGCGTTTAAAGCGTTTTTGAACGATGAACAGGCGTTGGTTAGTTTTCTGAATGGGGTATTCCAGTTGGAAGGTGACAACCGTATCACTTCTGTAACCATCAAAAATACGGAAGTGAACATCATTTTTCCGCAGGTCAAGACATTCAGGCTCGACATTTGTGCGACAACCTCGAATGGATTCTGCATTAACGTGGAAATGCAAAAGGCGAAGCACAGCCGCTTCATTGAACGCATTCTTTTACAACACAGTGCGTTCATGCTCCAAAGCAAGTATGAATGGGACCAGAATTTTTTCAAGAACCCTGCAAAGGATCTCTCCGATGAAGAACGTGCTCAGCGTGATGCTTCTCGTTACGAAATTCCGTCCACTTTCGCCATTTGGATTTGTGATTTTCCCTTGGAAAAACAGTCCGGCTATCGTGGCACCTGGGCCATTCGCAATGAAAAGGGCTTGACACTCACGGATAAGGTGAAGTATATTTTATATGACTTGACGCAGTTCAATAAGACTCTTGACGCCATCAAGACCGACGAAGATCGCTGGCTTTATCTGCTGAAAAATGCAGGCTCGTCCGATGATCTTCCCGATTTTGATGATGATGCGATTGCGCGTGCGATAAAACGTCTTCTCGTGAAAACTGCTTCGGACTCACTTCTCAAGGAACAGGCAAAGAACATGGTGATGACAGAAGAAGAATTGGATTATCTGGCCTCGCTGAAGGTCCGTGCCCGTGCAGAAGGTAAAGCAGAAGGTAAAGCTGAAGGTAAAGCTGAAGGCGAATCCAAAGGACATGCTGATGCAATCGCTGTCTTGAAAGATATGAAATTCTCTGCTGAACAGATTGCCGAGGTAAAGGCTCGGCTTGCAGCAAAGAACACATAGCTGCAGAAGGCCAATAGAATCCAGTACCCTGTCATGCCGGATTTATTCCGGCATCTCCTTTTTTGCCGTCATCCTGAGCAACGCAAGGGATCCAGAGAATTTGAAATTGAGATAGTCATCCTCGACCGTCAGGGAGGGAATCCATAATTTCTTGTTTATATTTATGTTGGATATTTTTTTGTGTTTCCTGTCGGTTTGAGAAATGACAAGGGAGGGATTTTATGATGGGTGAAATTAATAGACTGATTGGTGTTGTGATGGTGGCACTCGCATGCGTTTGTATGTGGGGGTGTGGAGACGATGTCCGATTTCTAGAATCGGGTTCGCGAAAAGATCGAGGCTTTGCTATGGTCAGTGATACAACGGCTTTTTTGGCTGTGCATTACTATGACCGTTATGAGCAGGGGTATAATGATTGGGAAGAATGCACCAAAATGGGAATTCGTTTAGTGGATACTAGAGGCTCGGAATACTGTTATTGGGAAGGACTTGTTGACTTTTGTGGTGGTAATATGAAGGTAGAACCGTTGAGTGATTCAACTGTCTTTTTTATGTATGGGGATCGCGATGAACAATTGGAATATTTTATTTGGAAAATAAATGAAAATCCTGTTCGCAAAAAAGCCAAGTGGCTGAATGAACATTTGCCGGTTTCTCTAAATGCTCCTATGCGTGTGTGGAAAAATGGAAAGTTCCTTTTCAATTATTACGGTAAGTTTGCTCTATTGGACACTGCAGCGAACACCATCTCGCAGATTTCGAAAGAAGAGGCTGGGTGGCCCGACGATGTGGAAGATGCTCAGTATTTTGGGGATGACATGATGACTTTAGTTTTTATTTCAGATAACCATTGTGAGTTTGGTGTTGTAAGAAATATGATGGATACACTTGCTGTGCATAAAGAAAAATTGTGTAATTATTCTCATACAAGATTACAATTTAATCGTTTGTTTGTAAATAGAGAAAATTTTAACCACGATAATAAAAGTGACTGTATTTTTTCTATTGGTGAAAATTGGAGAATTTCTGAGAATCCAGTTGCTAAGTACTATGTTCAATATTTTAAATCCCTCGACCGGGAGTAAATTGATATGAATAAGAATATAATTGTCTTGTTTGTTTTGGCATGGGCTAGTGTCCTTTGGGGTGCGCTACCTATGGAGAACGTTGGTCGGTACAACGTTATTTTGATTCATGGGGCGTATGGTTCTGATAAAGGTTTTGAACTAATAACTAATGACTATTGACTAACAGCTATAAACTAACAGCATAAACTAACAACAAAAAGGGCTCGCCAATCGGCGCGCCCTTAATGTTGGAGGTGTATGAAGATGAATTAGAACTGTTCGAAGAACTTGTGTACTTCTTCGGGTACCCAGGTTTGTTCCCAGTTCCAGCCGACGCCCATGTTGCCGGTGTCGTGCGCGGTCCACTGGTGGTCTCCGGGCCAGGTGCACCACTTGACGGGGAAGCGTTCATCGACGTTCTTGAAATCGTAGCAGACGTGTCCGGTGTTACCGTTGACTTCTTGCGGTTTTTCGCTGCTGGCGTCGGTGAAGTCGCCGTTGGCATCAGCCTTGCCGTTGCGCTTGAGGATTCTCGGGAGGGCGCTGTTCTTTGCGCGGTCGTAATTGCAACGACCGTCGTTCTTGCCGTGAACGTTCATCCAGGCAATGGGCAGGTTTTTCATGTTGTTGCCTTCGGGGAGCCAGATGTTGTAATCGGCAACGGCATAGGTTGCAGCTGCACGGACGCGGCTCTGCATGTCTTGCATAAGCGAGTAGCTGAACATGGCTCCATAGCTAAAGCCATTAATGAACACGCGGCTGGTATCGATGCAGTAGTTTTCGTTCAAGGTCGTGAGCGTCTGGGCGAAAAAGTCGTGGTCGCCTTGGCCCTTGTTCCACAGGCCTCCGATAGCATCCAGCGAGACGAAAATGTAGTCGCCGTTCTTGTCGAGCACCTGCTGGCCGTAGTACGGAGTCGGATGGTCGTAGTCCGGAGCGTGGTGCACGAAGTCCTCGCCACTGCTGCCGTAGCAGTGCAGCGCAAAGAGCACCTTGTGCGGCTTCTTGTTGTCGTAGTTCTTGGGCAGGGTGATAAAGTATTTGCGGGTGTCGTTTCCGACTCTAATCTCGAATTGGTCGCCGTTTTCGACGCTCTTGACTTTTCTCAATGTGGAATTGGTGCCGCAGCCTTTACTCGGGGTCGGATCGTTCTTCAATGCGTAACCGAATTTGAATGTCGGTGCGGGAGGAACCGTTTTCGTGAGCTTCACGTTGAGTGTTGTGTCGAGAGTGCCCAGCGGCACCGTGAGCGTATCGAAACCTTCGGCGATAAAGCGGATGGCTTCGCCCGTCTGGGCGTCCTTCATGAGGGCGGTTGCACCCTGTGCGCCGAGGGTGCTGCTGTAGCTCCCGTCAGTCGTGAACTTGAGCGTCTGCTTTGCGCTACCGACGGCCACCTGTGCGAAGTAGGTGCCTCGGGCCTGAACCTTCTTGCTCAAATCGAGCGTACCGGAGCCCGTCAGCGTGCTTTTGAAAACCTGGGTTCCAAGGGAGTTGAAAATCTTCACCTGTACGGGCGAGTTGCTGCTCTGCGAATAAGAGAGGATACCGTTGTTGATACCGATATATCCGACGGAGTTCCTGAAGGCCGGATGGATGGCGTCGGTGGTGTCTTTTTCGTCTTCGTGGATGGTGAACTTGCCCTGGTCATCGGTCGTGGTGTTTTTACCTTCCTTAAGGAGGCTTACCGAGGCGCCTTTGAGGGCTTTACCGTCGTTGTCAGAGACGGTCCCTGTTATGGTGTATGCTGAGGCGACCCCGCAGAAAGCCAAAAGGCACGCTGTTGTCAAAAGTTTGGGTGCTTTGATAGACATGTTTACTCCTTTTTCCCTATTTCACCATAAACTAATCTAAAGCGTATTGTGAGAAAAATTACACGTTAGGACTCCATATTTATGGATGAATTGTCTATAAACATATTTTAACGGTTATGATAGAGTGAGAAAAACGGCCCCCGTGAAGGAGCCGTTTTTGGTAGAGAGCTGATTATGAATTTCGGTTAGAACTGTTCGAAGAACTTGTGGACTTCGTCAGGGACCCAGGTGTTCTGCCAGCCCTGTCCGGTGCCCGTGTTGGAACCGTCATGTGCTGTCCACTGGTGTTCTCCGTTCCAACTGCACCACTTGACCGGGAAGCGTTCGTCAACATTCTTGAAATCGTAGCAGAGGTGGCCCGCTGTGCCATTGAATTCTTGCGGCTTTTCGCTGCTGGCATCGGTGAAGTTGCCATTGGCGTCGGCCTTGCCGTTACGCTTGAGGATTCTCGGAAGGGCGCTGGTCTTTGCGCGGTCGTAGTTGCACACACCGTCTCTCTTGCCGTGTACGCCCATCCAGGCGATAGGCAAGTTCTTGGCGTCGTAACGACCCGATCCTGCAGACGGGAGCCAGATGTTATAGTCGGCGGTTGCATAGACGGCCACGGCGCGGAGTCTTTCTTGCAAGTCCTGGGCAAGGGAGTTCGTGAACATGGCGCCGAAGCTGAATCCTGTAGCGAACACGCGGGTGGTGTCGATGCAGTAGTTGTCGTACATCGCCGTAATCATCTCATCTACGAACTGGTGGTCTTCCTTGCCGTTCCAGGTGCCGTTGTCGTTACCTTGAGGTGCTACGAAGATGTAGTCGCCGTTCTTGTCCAGTTTCTGCTGTCCGTAGTACGGAGTCGGATGGTCGTAGTCCGGAGTATGGTGCACGAAGTCTTCGGCGTGGCTGCCCATGCAGTGGTTTGCGATGAGGAGCTTGTGCGGCTTGTTGTTGTCGTAGTTCTTCGGCAAGGTGATGAAGAACAAGCGGTTCTTGCCGCCGACATTGATGTTGAATTTTTGTCCGTTTTCGACGTTGCCGCTAGACCTCAAGGTAGAATTAGTGCCGCAACCTTTACTCTTGCGCGGTTCGTTCTTCAGGGCGTAGCCGAATTTGAAGGTCTGTTCGGCCGGTACGCTCTTCGTGAGCTTCACGTCAAGAGTCGTATCGAGTGTGCCGAGAGGAATTGTAAGCGTGTCGAAGTCTGTGGCGACAAAGCGGATGGCTTCGCCTTGCTGGGCGTCTTTCATGAGGGCGTCTGCACGTTGTGCGCCGAGCGAGCTGCTGTAGCTCCCGTCGGTCGTGAACTTGAGCGTCTGCTTTGCGCTACCGACGGCCACCTGTGCGAAGTAGGTGCCGCGAGCCTTGACTTTCGTGCTCAAATCGAGCGTACCGGAGCCCGTCAGCGTGCTTTTGAAAACCTGGGTTCCGAGAGAGTTGAAAATCTTCACCTGGACAGGCGATTTGCTGCTCTGCGAATACGAAAGAATCCCGTTGTTGATACTGATGTATCCGATGGAATTCTTGTAAGCAGGGCGGATAGCCACGTCTCCTGAGTCTGGCGGTGTGACAACTTCGTCTTCATGGATAGAGAACTTGCCCTGGTCATCTGTCGTAGCCGTTTTACCTTCCTTGAGGAGGCTTACCGAGACGTCTTTGAGAGCTTTGCCTTGATCGTCCTTGACGGTACCTTCGACCGTGTAGGCGAATGATGTGGAACATAGAGCCGCGATGCACGCAGCTGAAAGAAATGAAAGGTGTTTCGCTTTCATTGTGCACTCCTTTTTAAGATCCAAACAGTTTCTTTGGACCCTCTTAACCCAATTACAATCTATTTTTATGGATTTGGGGAAGTCTTTGCGTAAAGTTTTTGTTATGGACAATTTGTCAAGACGGAAAATAAAAACAGATTTTTGTAAGTTTTAGTAACTACCAACTAAATGCTATATATACACCCATGAACCACATCGCAATTTTTATTGACGCGGAAAACCTGACCAATTGGGTCAAGAATAACGGCGTGCAGTCGCTTATGGACGAACTTTTGCCCCTGGGGCAGATTGTCGTGCGCAAGGCCTATGGCAAATGGTCTTCGCGGGAACTCGTCTCGTTGCAGTCGACGCTCAACGAGAACGGCTTTGAACTCGTGCACACGTTCCATCCGGTGAGCGGCAAGAACTCGACCGACATCAAGATGACCGTCGATACGATGGAAGTGGCGCTCGATTCGCAGGTGCAGTGGATTGTGCTTGCCACGGGCGATTCCGATTTTTCACCGCTGTTCCGCAAGTTGCGCGAGCAGGGCAAGGAAGTCATTGGCGTGGGGCCCAAGTCCCCGTTGAGCGAATGCGTCAAGAATTCCTGTTCGAGGTACATCTACACCGACGATGCGACCGTGGCGGATGACGATTCCGGCGATGACGCTCCCGATGCGAAGGACCGCACGAACCTGATTGTGTCCGAAAAGATTGACTCCATGGAAATGCTCCGGAGTGTACTGCAAAAAGAAGACGGCCCGATTGCGCTTGCCGCAGTAAAACCCAAGATGCTCGGGCTGGACAACGCCTTCAACGAAAAACGCCTCGGGTTCAAGACGTTCAAGGATTTCGTGAAATCCGCGGATTTTGTACAAATGACGGATGTCGGCGGCGGTTCCTATACCGTATCGCTAGCCGAACAGAAAGTGACCGTCGAAGAAGATTCGCAGATGATTTTGGCCAAGGCGCTCAAGCGCAAAGGCTGGGACATGTTTCCGCGTAACATGCTCAAGAAAATCTATGCCGAAGCCTGCGACATTACGTCGTTCGTGCCGATGAGCAAGCAGGACTTGGTCCAGGAAATCGTTTCGAAGAATATCGCCGGCACGACGAGCAGCATTATCAACCGTGCCTTGGGAACGTTCTTCAAGGCAAAACTCGTGACCGTCAGCGGCGGCGAGGACAAGCTTTGGCGAGTCACCGAAACGAACCTGTATTGGAAAGAAATTGACAAGGCCATGCTCGACAGGCTCCGCAAGAGTCTTGAAGAGACGGGCCAGAAAGTTTCCAAGAAGGATATTGTCGCTATTTTATACGGAAAGTACGCCGACGGCGAAGCCGAAAAATTAGTTTAATCCAACTTGCCCTGGTACAAGTCGAGCAAATGGCGGGCCAGGAGGCTCGTGTACTTCGCGTTCGTGAGAGTCGATTGGGCGCTTTCGAGGCGGTTCTTTTGCGAGAGGTAATCGGTGTAGGTGAGCGCACCTGCGTTACGTTGTTCTTCGGCAACAACCAAGGCTTCGTTTTCGGCCTCGACCTGAAGAATGGCGGCCTTCCACTGCATGTCGGCGCTGAGGGCGTTCAGATAAAGTTTCTCGATGGTGTTTTCGAGAGACTTTGCCTGTTCCTTGAGTGTGACCATGCTTTCTGTTTCGCTGAGCTGGGCCTGCAACACCTTGTTCTCTGTAGCGCCACCGTCCACAATCGGGATGTTGATGTTCAAGGAAATGCTGTGCGAATAACCGTTCTTGATTTGGCTGCCGTACTTCTTGGATTCCCACGCCTGGAGGCCGGTGCTTGCGCTTGCGCCGAGCGATACCTTGACGGATTTGCCCTTGCCTGCAATTTCGGTGTTCTTCTTCGCGACCTGGATAGAAAGACTGTCGGACTTCAAGCCGGGATGGTTGTCCGTCGCGGTCTTTTGGAGATCGTCGAGCGAGGGGATGGCGCTGAGTTCGTCCGGCGTCTTGATGTCGGATTCCGGTGCGGATACTTCGAATTCTGCGCTTTCCGGGAGTTCCAAAAGCTGCCTGAGGGTCGTCTTCGAGGTGTTGACGCTCAACTGTGCCGAGAGCTGTGCCGCCTCTTTTTGCAGAACGTTCGCCTGCGACTGAGTCAAGTCTTTCTTGGTGATGGAACCGGCTTCGAACAGCGTGTTGTAGTGTTCGAATTCCGCCTTGGCAAGTTCGACGGAGGCGTCCGCCGTGTGAAGTTTTTCGATGGCGGCGAGCAGGTTCATGTAGGCGTTCAGGACGCTTTCCTGGATAGACCGCTCGGTCTCTTTTGTCGAAAGTCGTGTTGCTTCCCTGTTCAGTTCGTTGGCGCTGATGGAAAGCTTGGTAGTACCGCCGTCCCAAAGCGTATAAGACGCGCTAATGCCTGCGCTTAGGCGGTAATGGTCCTGCGGACCGTCACGGAACGGGGAATCGTAGAGGGAATTGCCGATGCTGGCCGAAACAGTGGGGTAGTTCGAGACCTTCGCCTGTTCGATGCTCACGTCGGCCTTCTGTTCGCGGATTTTGGCGGATTCGAGCTTGAGGCTCTTTTCTTTGGCCTGCTTGAGGCATGCGCTTAAGGTCCAAGGACCATCAGCGAAAACAAGGGATGCTGACGCAAAAATACCGAGAACGACTGCTTTTTTGTAATTCATACCTTTTAGATGCCCCAGCCTAATGTTTTGGTTGCTTCGATTTTAAGATAGAAAATTTGTACATACACAAAAAGGCTCCCATGCGGAAGCCTTTTCGAATGGACGGTACTGGATTTGAACCAGTGACCTCTGCCGTGTGAAAGCAGCGCTCTAAACCAACTGAGCTAACCGTCCGAAGCGAGAGCAAATATAGAAAAGCTATTGAATACTGTCAAGTGATTGTAGACGAAAGACCGTTACAAGTACTTGTCTTCAGCGGCGCGGAGGATGCTGAGGAACTCGGCCGGAGTCTTCGAGGCGATGAGGTCCTTGCGCACGTTCCGTCAGCCAAGAGGCGGCTTACGGAGGAGAGCGCCTTGAGGTGCGGCCCCACGGTGTTGCCCGGGCTCACGATGAGGATAAGCAAATATACCGGTTCGCCGTCGAAGGACTGGAAGTCAAGGCCCTTTTCAATGGTGGCGGCGACCATGCACATACGGTCAACGTAGTCGATCTTTGCGTGCGGAACGGCAAGACCGCAACCAATACCCGTGGAACGGCTCTGTTCGCGAGTCCAGATGGCTTCGAAAATCTCGTCGCGGTGTTCCAGTTTGTAGGCGCTGCAAAGAGTATCGACCAGTTCGTTGAGGATAGCTTCCTTAGTTTCGCTGGAAGAATTGATCAAAATGCAATTATCTACAAATCTTTCAGATAGACGCATGGTTTATAATGTTCCTTTTTATGTTCAATCAAACAAATATTTTAGAAAAAATTTGCCATTTAGAGAGGTTTATATCTAAAATATGTTCAAAAAAGAAGATAATTCTATTTGAGAAGTGGTCGTTTCGAGCCTGTCGATTGCCTTTCTCATGAGTCCGACATCGATTTGACCGGGGGCGGCGGCCTTCCCGATGGAACCGTAGGTGAGGTTTGCGCCCTCCTTGAGGGACCAAATTCGGCTGATTTTCCCGGTTTCGCCCATGCCGAACGCGGCGATGAACTTGAATCCCTTCGCCTTTTTCGCGAACTTGTAGAGCCTCGTGCAGTCCTCGTCGGAATTGCTCATGGCTGCGATTTTGATGCCGTCCGCCTTGACCCGTTTGACGTCGGTGAGGTAGTTCTTGAGTTCGAGGTCGCTCGGGATGCGGGTGAAGTTGTGCTCGGAAATGAGGATTTTCACGCCTTTGGGGGTGGCGAGTGCGCGGAGTTCGTCGTAATCGTGGAGGTAATCGCGTTCGAGGTCCAGCCATTGCGGATTGTCCGGAGCTTCGAGGATTTTTTTCCACAGGGCGGGGCGTTCGATGGCTCGGGTGTCGGGGAACGTTCCGCCATCATGCTTGAGACGGATAGTGCCCAATTGTATCGCTTTCGGGGCTATCTTGCGGACGCGAGTTGAAAGACCTAACCAATCGGATTCGTCAAAAAAGTCGTAGCGGATTTCGAGGATGTCGCAGCTTTCGTAGTCGATACGCACCGGATGCAGCTCTTCGCTTTCGGCAGCGCTAAGCGTCTCGGGATCGACAAGCCCGACCAGGTATTTGAGAGAATCGGTTGGCATGACTTAAATTTAGCAACTCTCTAATGACTATTGACTAATGACCAATGACGAACGATAATATATTGAATTTTCTACATTATAAAAGAACAAAAGGAACATTTATGGCTGATTGTAACGAAAATAAAGAAAAGCAGACCCCGGACATGCTCAAGAAGGCTGAAGAATATCTCGCCTCCAAGCGCAGAATTTTCTTGTGGGGTGGTGTCGATGACGAAAGTGCCGAACGCATTGTGAAGCAGCTCCTGTATTTGGATTCATTGAATCACGATGATATCTATTTCTTTATCAACAGCCCGGGTGGCGTGATTTCGAGCGGTCTTGCGATTTACGACTGCATGAACGCGATTAAGAGCGATGTCGTGACGGTTTGCTGCGGACAGGCTGCCTCAATGGGTGCCGTGCTCCTCACGGCTGGTGCGAAGGGCAAGCGTGCTGCATGGCCGAACGCCCGCATCATGATTCACCAGCCGCTCATTCACGGCGAAATTGTGGCGCCTGCAAGCGACATCCAGATTCAGGCCGAAGAAATGCTTCGCATCCGTGGTATCACGGGCAAGATTCTCGCTGAAACTTCTGGCCACACGATTGAACAGATTGACCGCGACACCGAACGCGATAACTTCATGTCTGCCGAAGAGGCCAAAGCTTACGGTCTCGTGGATAAAGTCGAGAGTATCATCTAATGGGTTTATTTTCTGCAATTAAGAGTGGCCTTGCCAAGACCCGCGACGCTTTGCTCGGGGAATTGAAAGGCATTGTCGGTGCCGGCAAGATTACGGACGAGACGCTCGAAGAACTCGAGGAGCATCTCATCAAGGCGGATGTCGGCGTCGAAGCGGCGTTCCTCTTGACGGACGCGCTTCGCGAAAACGCTTTGGGCAAGTCGCTTACCACAGAGCAGGTGCTCGACATCATGCGTAACGAAGCGGAACGTTTGCTCAAGGATCCGCCACCGTTTGAACTCAAGGGTAAGCCGCATGTGGTGCTCGTGATTGGCGTGAACGGTGCCGGCAAGACGACGACAATCGGTAAACTTGCCGCCCGACTCAAGGGCGAAGGCAAGAAGGTGATGATTGCCGCTTGCGATACGTTCCGTGCGGCGGCGATTGACCAGCTTGAAACGTGGGCCGAACGCTCGGGTGCCGAATTCGTGAAGCACCAGGAAGGCTCGGACCCGGCTGCGGTTGCGTTTGACGCTTGCAGTGCAGCGGTCGCCCGTGGCTGTGACGTGGTGCTGATTGATACGGCTGGCCGTTTGCACAACAAAGATTACTTGATGGAAGAGCTCAAGAAGATTGTTCGCGTCATCAAGAAGGTGGATCCGGCGATGCCGCACGACATGTGGCTCGTGATTGACGGCAACACTGGACAGAACACCATCAACCAGACGAAGATTTTCAACCAGAGCTTCCCCTTGACGGGTCTTGTGGTGACAAAGCTCGATGGAACCGCGCGCGGTGGCTCCGTGCTCTCGATTGCTAGTTCGTTGCAAATTCCAATCCGTTGGGTCGGCATGGGCGAACGCATCGACCAGCTTGTGGAATTCAACAAGCGCGATTACGTTGACGGCCTTTTTGAAAATGCTTTAGAAAACAGGGAGTAGTCTCTTGAGGCGTTTCGTGTTTTTCGGTGTGGTTGCCATGGCGCTTTGCGCTTGTTCGGATTCTGCCCCGAAGGCCGATGAACGCCTTGTGGCTGCGTATGTCGAAATGCGCGTCGCAGAACAAACATACGGTGGCGAGTCCTCGGAATCCCGTACTGCCCGCCGTGACGTTTTGCAAAAATACGGCTACACCCGCGAAGAGTTTCTTAAGGCTTGCGATAAAGTTCTCGAAGACGAAAAGCGCTGGATGTCGTTCCAGACGGCTGTCTCAGAAAGGATTGATTCCCTGCTTGGAATTGAGAAACCGAAGCCGGTGGCGAAGAAGGACAAAAAGTGATGAAAACGTGTTTGTGGCTAGTTTTTGTTTTGAGCCTTGCTCTCGCAGCTTTTGCGACTCCTCCTGCAAAGCCTAAGCTTGTGCATTGGATGAACTATACCGAAGCGTTGGAAAAGGCGAAAACGTCGAACAAACTTATATTCGTCGATCTCTATGCGGACTGGTGTGTGCCATGCCGCATTATGGACGCGAACACTTATACGGACCCGACGGTCGCTTCGCTTTTGAACACGCGCTTTTTCCCGGTGAAACTCGATGTCGATTCGCAAGACACGATTACCTGTGACAACAAACGGAAAACGGTGCAGCGTTGCTATTTCGACGTGTGGAACCTGAGTGTGTTGCCTGCATTTGTTCTCATTGCGCCGAAGGGACTTTCTATTATGACGGTTAAGGATTCCTATACGGCAGAAGAAATGAAGTACTTGCTGTACCAGATTCTTGAAAAAGAGAAGGAGTGGATTTCGAAATGAGTGAAGACGTTCTCTTTTATGCACAGATAGCCTTCTGGGTTTTGTTGTTCTTGATTGTCCATTGCTATTTGCTGTTTCCGATGACGCTCCCGTTTGTGAGCGAAATTTTCAAGCGTAAAAAGAAACCGGAAATGGGCGAGGCTGAACTCCCGACGGTTTCCATCTTGATTTCTGCGTATAACGAAGAAGCCGTGATTGAACGCAAAATCCAGAACATTCTCGAAATCGACTACCCCAAGGAAAAACTGGAAGTGCTCATTGGCGATGACGGCTCTGCAGACAAGACGGCAGAAATTATCGCACGCTATGCGGATCAGGGAATCACCTTGGTGAAGGCCCCGAAAAACGCGGGCAAGGCGGCCATGCTCAATCGCTTGCAGAAAATTGCGAAGAACGATATTTTGCTGTTCTGCGATGCGAATACGATGTTTTTCCCGAATGTTGTCCGTAAACTCGTCGATCCGTTCAAGGACAAGAAAATCGGATGCGCTTGCGGTCACTTGATTCTTTCGGACAAGAGCGGAAGCGTGCTCGGTAAAGGTGAAAGCTCGTACTGGGATTTGGAAAGTGAAATCAAGAAATTCGAAGGCGTGCTCGACCGCTTGATAGGCGGTAACGGCGCGCTCTATGCCATCCGCAGGGAACTTTATACGGAACTCCCGGTCAAGAAGAGCGTCATGGACGACTTCTTTGTGACGACAAAAATTTTGCAGAAAGGGTACTATTGCACATTTGTGGCAAGCGCCATCGGTACGGAACAGACCTCGAAGGAATCGAGCGGCGAATACAGGCGTAAAGTGCG
>Ga0247609_10004661_pt1 | contig 13594 bp, 11 predicted proteins | sample 172DNAGHGlowgp2_FD_193487 | JGI IMG/M metagenome (GOLD analysis project Ga0247609, IMG submission 193487) | Sheep rumen microbial communities from Palmerston North, Manawatu-Wanganui, New Zealand - 1728 DNA GHGlow gp2 | ecosystem: Host-associated > Mammals > Digestive system > Stomach > Rumen ...
AGATGGTGCACAGGCGCTGGATGATCATCGACACGTGACTGGCGTCGATATCGACCACCAGCCTGTTGTAAGGCTGCACGATGACGGGCTGCACACCCGGCCTGATCGTGGAGAGGCCGTTCCGGCAATAGCCCTCGAAGGCTGGGGCGAAATCCACAGTATCCTTCTTGTATTCCTCCATATTGGCCTCCAAACGGGAGATGTAAAGGATATCGTTCACCACCAGCAGCAGCTCGTTGGTGCTTTGCCTGATCTGCTCGATGAAGAAGGGCTCGTCGCTCTCGTCGTGGTCGCCGGTGAAGAGTCCCGCATAGCCGATGATGTTGTTCAGCGGCGTACGAATCTCATAGCTCATATTTGTCAGGAAGGCCTGCTTCAGCAGCTCCGTCTCCTGTGCCTTCTTCGTCTCAACAGCCAACCGCCGCTCCGTCTCCACCATGTCGGTGATGTCGCGGTAGGTGCCGAAGTAACGCTCCACCTCTCCCTTTTCATTCAGCATGGGTACCATATTGAAGAGCAGCCAAATCTGTCGACCTTTTTTGTCGCGTATCTCAATCTCGATCGCCTGCACGATGCCGTGTTTTGTCAGGTGATCCATCCTGTTCAGCGCACTGTTCACCGTTCTGCGGAAGCGCGGCGTCGCCAGTCGGATACAGCGCAGCTGCGACATACGCAGTTTCTTTTTGGTCTCACGGTTAATCAGTTCGAACGTATAGGAGTGGGGATCATAATTTACCATTTGTACACCGCTCACGCTCAAGGCGTAGTCGATATTAGCGATATACTGACGGATGCTGTCGGTACCCTGCTGCAGTTGCTTCAGACTATTCTGCTGACGATGGTAAGAATTCACCATCTCGGAGATGTCGCGGCCCGACATATAGACACCCTCCAGCTCGCCCTGTTCGTTGCGGATGGGGTTGATAGTCGATTCATAATACATCTTACCCTCCAGGCCGAACTCCTCCAGCCGGTATTCAGGCAGACCGAAGTCGCGAAAGTCGATGATACTGCCCGTCAGCGTGTTTGTCATCTCATTCAGCGGTATCTGACTGAAGAAGGGGTTGTTCTTCAGGAGGAAGCTGCCGTCGAGCACCTGTTCGCGAGCCTTGACGCCAAAGGCAACACAGGCTCGATCGTTAATATCGGTCAGCACGCCGTTCTTGTCGTAGTACAACATATCGAGCAGCGACGAGTTGAAAATGGTATGATAACGCGCCAGCAACTGGCTGATCTTCTGCTGCCGTTTATACTCGTCAGTTACGTCATGCTGAATAGCCATCAACGAGGTGGGCAGTCCGTCGTCACCCCGGCTCATCACCGAGAAGGATATCTCATAATGGCTGCAGTCTGATTCCTTTTTCGCCCTACTCCGTACGCTCACCTTGGCCGTATCCATCTTGCCTTCGCAGATGGAAAATACCAACGAGCGCATCTTATCCACGTCGTCACGATGGAAAAACAGGGCGAAATCGGCAGGGTTATATTCACGCTCATAGTCACCTGCCTCTGACAGGTAACAGAAATGGCGTGTCGTAGGGTCATAGAACCAGAGGCGCAACTTACTGGTCTTCATAATCAGCGCCAGACGTGCCTTCTGTTTCAGATTGTCAACATCTTGTTTCATGAACAGGTAAACAGTTGTTTTAGACTAATTTATTGTGGAGCTGGAGGGAGTCGAACCCTCGTCCAAACAGGGAAACCATACGCTTTCTACACGCTTATTCCAGCCTTCGGTTTTCGAGCAGTAGCAAGACCTGGACCACCAACCACTGCCTTAGCTCCTAAAATTTCATCACTGCATCAGAGCCTACAGAGACTATTTCCGATTTAACCTGCGCCGCTGGATCCTTGGATTCGGAACAACATCCTTGGAGCGACGTCTCGTTTCCTCACCTGGTGAAGAAATTAAGCTCTTAATCTACTATACTTCGATTAGGCAGCGAGAGCATACTCATTGTTGCCAATTAATTTTTCCTCAGCTCGGATTATGGAGGGAACCAAGAAGCCTCCGCGTGCTTACATACCATCTCGACCCGCTGTCAAATCCAGTCAACCCCAAGTCGCTATTTGTAGTAGCAAAACGTGCTCACTAGCACATTTCTGGGGACAAAGGTACAAAGAAAAGACATAACTTCCAAATTTTTAACCACAGATTTCACGGATTTCACGGATTTTTTTGTAATTTTGCAGCCGTTTTATAATAATACGCGCGCGAAAGCGTTTATTAATCGTTAAGAACTAAGAACTCAAAAGAAAGAAATGAAGATAAAACACTTATTTGTGGCGGTGGGTACGATGTTGATGCTCTCGTCGTGCTTTACGCCTAAGTCGGTGGCTTACTTCCCTGAACTGAGCGACGGCGCAGCGCTGGAGATGGCAGCCACCAAGGGCATCGTGCTGAAACCTACCGATAAGCTCTCGATCGTGGTGAACACGAAATCGGCAGAGCTCAACAATGTGCTGAATCTCCCCGTGACCTCACAGATCATCGGCTACAACGAGATGCAGTCGATCAACCAGAGCCGTAGTACCTCGGGCTACACCATCGACGCAGAGGGAAATATCGACTTCCCACTGTTGGGCAAGGTGAAGGCCGCCGGACTGACACGCGCAGAACTGGCTGAGCACTTGAAGCGCACGATGGAGGAACAGAGTGTGGCGAAGCACGCTGTGGTGACGGTGGAGTATCTGAACCTGGGATACTCGGTGATCGGAGAGGTGAAGGAGCCTGGATTCTACCAGATAGAAAGCGACCGCACCACCCTGATGCAGGCCCTGAGCCGCGCAGGGGATATGACCATTTACGGCGACAGAAACAAGGTGAAGGTGCTTCGCATTAACGACGAAGGCAAGCAGGACACCTACGTGCTGAGTATGATGGATGCCGAGGCACTGACAAAGTCGCCTGCTTACATCGTGCAACAGAACGACGTAATCTACGTGCAGCCTAATAACTACCGCAAGCGCCAATCGGCTAATGCCAGCGACACTACGAATGGTTCGTTCTGGATCTCAGTAGTTTCAGTGCTGACGACATTGGCAGTACTGATCTTTAAGTGATGAGTGAGAAGTTGGGGATCCTGAGGGATGTGGTGATGGGGAATCTCATGAAGCTGAAAGTGAGGTATGCCATCTACATCAGACGGAGGTTTGTGCTCTCGGAACAGCAAGACGATGACATCGTCGTGACACTGACCAGCTACGGAAAACGCGTGGAGGGCTGTGCCATTTATGCCATCTACTCGCTAATGAAACAGACGGTAAGACCTGAACGCATCGTGCTGTGGCTCGACGAGAAAGGCTATAACAAAGACAACCTGCCTGACGACCTGAAGTTCCTGAAGCGATTCGGACTAGAGGTGCGCTTTGCCCACGACATCGGCCCCTATACGAAGATCATCCACGCGCTGAAGGCCTTCCCTGATAAGCACCTTATCACCATCGACGACGATATCTACTACTCGGAGAACTTCATCGAGGAAATGAGAGATGCACACAAAAAGCATCCGAAGGCGATCATCGTTGGTTGGGCAAAGGTGCCCCTGATGGATAAAGACCAAAGAATGAAGCCCTACACGGAGTGGCCTGAGTACCACCACACGGGCGACAACTTCGAGTACGACACGAAGACCCTCTTCCCACTGGGATGGGCAGGTGTGCTCTACCCTGCACAAACATTCGATGAGGAGACAACAAACGAGACGGTGTTCACACGGCTCTGTCCGAAGGCTGACGACATCTGGCTCTACGTGATGGGACTGCGCTGCAAGGCTGAGAAACGCCTCCTCCCCCATTCTACCATCAGCCGCTATCACACGGATCTGCTCAGACAGCTCATGACGAAGGATCGTCTGACAGCCACCAACCGCTTTGGAGGCGAGAACGACAAACAGCTGCAGGCAGTGATGGAACACTATGGGGAAAGGTAAAAAAGGTAAGAAAGTAAAAAGGTAAAAAAGTTCAAAGAATATATGAAGGAATCAATGACTATCGGCGAGTATCTGAAGGCTTGTCTCGCCAAATGGAAATGGTTTGCGGCCTCAGTGACAATCATCCTGTTGCTGGCCATCGTCTATCTCGTGATCACCCCGCCCAAATATACGAAGAAGGCACAGGTGCTCGTAAAGGACGAGAGCGCCATGGGGGCACTCATGGGACAGCTGGGAGGACTGGCAGAACTCGGAGGACTCATCGGATTCGGAGGATCGTCGAACGTCTACAACGAGCTCTACGCCATGCAGAGTCCCTGGTTGCTCTACAACGTGGTGAACCAGATGCACCTCGACATGAGCTACACCATCAAGGGCATCCGCAACAAAGATCTCTACGGCGAGGATCTGCCCGTCACCGTCGCGTTTAAGAACATCACCGAGGAAGACGATGTGCGCATGAAGCTCGACCTCAACAAAAACGGTGACGTGAAGATCTATAAGCTCAAGAAAAACGACGATAAATACGACACGGAGCTGACAGGTAAGGTAGGTCAGACACTGAAGAGTCCCATCGGCGACATCGAGATCAAGGCCACGCCGTATCTCCCGAAGATGAAGGACGACGAGGTGACCATCACCGTGAAGCGTACGGAGCCCATGGCCCTCGTGGAGTATATCAAGAAGAAACAGCTGAACGTCGTTGTGGGCAGTCGCGACGCCTCGATTATCGACATCAAATACAAGGATCTCTCGAAGCAGAGGGCTACTGATGTGATCAACGCCATCATCGCCGAATACCGCAAGGAGAGTAATGAGGATAAGGATCAGCAGGCTGCCGTCTCAGAGCAATACGTGATAGAGCGCATCGCACGACTGGAGAACGAGTTGAAGACCCTCGACCAGCGCGTGGCAGACTATAAGAGCAAGACCATGATGCCCGACCTCGAGATGATGGCCAAGGCCTATGCCGAGGGCGCGATGGAAGTGCAGAAGGCCGACATGGAGGTAAAGAGCAAGCTCTACCTCGTGGAAGCCATCCGTGACTATCTGCGCGACGAATCGAAGAAAGACGAACTGTTGCCAGCCCTGCTCATTACCGAAAAGGAGAGCGGTCTAGGCGAATCGGTGGCACAGTATAACACCCTGCAGTTACAGCGTCAAAAGATCATCGCCAGCTCGAGCAAGGAAAGTCCGCTGGTAAAAGATCTCGATCAGCAACTTGCTGCCATGCACGCAGCCGTACTCTCATCTGCCGAGAACGCCATCAAACAGTTGAAGGTGCAGATGAAGAGCGTGGCCGAGAAGGATAAGGAGAGTAAGCAATGGCTGAGTTCAGCACCTCAGAAAGCCATCGGAGGACTCACCGATGAGCGCGACTGGCGCGTATTGAATGAGGTCTACGTCTTCCTGCTGCAGAAGCGCGAGGAGGCACAGATGATGAAGGCCATGCGTACCGACATCCGCGTGCTGACGCCACCATTAGGTGTGAAGAAGCAGAGTTCGCCCAATGTTCCCATCGTCATCCTCGGATCGCTGCTGCTGGGACTCTTTATTCCCGCATGCAGGATCTTTTTAAAGTTAAAAAAGTAAAAGGCAAAAAGGGTGGTCATTCTATTCATAGCCCTCATCATTGCGTTGCTCCTACTGTCGTGGAAGTATACCCTGCGGTTGGAGCCAGCAGGGGTATTTGCTGCGATATGGGCTTTTTTCGGTGTATTCACACTGCTGCTACAAAACTATATCGATCTGAACTTCGAAGGGTGTAGTTTTCTGATGGCAGGTGTCTGTCTATTTGTGGCAGGTACAATCTTCAACGACTACTTCTATAATCCCCAACCTTCGGGCACCGTGCTGGAACTGAGAAAGAAATGGGTGACGCCACTGTTACTCATCTTACTGGTGGGCGCTATGGTGAACCCTCTCTACTCGATCGTGCTGCACGGATTCAGCCTGAGAGCGCTGCTCACCATGCGCGAGGTACTCGAAATGAATAAAGGCATAGCCGAAGACCGTTATGCTGGTGCAGAGGCGCACGACATGGTGAACCAATTTTTCCTGATTTTCTCGTATGCTGCACCAGTCATTGGTGGTTTCTGCTTCAGATTGGTAGGCAAGCTGAACAAAGTGCTCTGCGTGATTACCCTTATTCCCTGTACCTTCATCGCCCTGACACAGTCGCTGAAGATGGGTATGATAGCCTCGTTCATCCTCTTCTTTGCGGCCTATGTCGTATGTTCCTATACTTACAATTTGCCCATTCGCATCAAGGGGAAGATTATCCTGCGTTTTGGGCTTGTGATATTCGGTTTCCTGTTCACGCTATTCATCTCGATGGTGTTCCGTACCGGAGAGGTAAGTCAGAAGACCATCATTGAAATCAGTCAGAAGTTCGTGAGCTACGCCATTGGCCATATGCACAACATAGATTTTTGGTACACATCGTATCAGCCTACAGACCTGACTTGGGGCAGCAAGACGTTTATGGGCATCTCCAACCTCCTTGGTATCGAGGAGCGCGTGCAGGGTATTTATCCTGAGTATAATAACGTGGGCAAGAACGGATTCTTTGGTATCTCGAATACTTTTACCATCTTTCGTCCGCTGACAGAAGATTTCAGCGAAGTAGGAGCAATGGTGTTCATGTTCGTCACGGGTGCCATTTCGAATATGTCGCTCAAGGCACTCATTGCTCATCGCGCGACCATCCTCAATCAAGTGGTGCTTGTGGCCATCTTCGCCTTCCTCATGTGGTCGTTCTCGGCCTCGTTCTATGCCTATACCACCTATCTGGCCATGTTTGTGCTGTCGTTTATACTGCTATATATCATTCAAAGAAGGGTGGAGCCATGCTGAAGGTGATCAAGGAGAAACTGAACTCGGGCATGGGGCGCGACGTGGTGTGGACTTTTGCCATCCAACTGCTCATCATGCTTTGCTCATTTGCAATCAATAAGTTGCTCGCCAGTAGATTGAGCATCGACGATTTCGGACAGTATAACGTGATTAAGCGCTCGGTGCAGGTGCTCTCGTTCGTGATGCTCGCTGGTGTGGGCATTGCCCTGCCACGCTATATCCCACTATATCAGAATAGTACCCCTCCACGCAGGATTGCACCCCTGATGAGTGCCGCCTTTATATATATAATAGGTATAACACTCGCGGTGTTTCTCGTCTGCATGCTCTTTTCTACACAGATGGAGAACATCATCATCGGCCAAAGTGATAATCTGCAGCTGCTGATTGTCGCCCTGGCCTACGCTTTCACACTTGCCATGTCTCAATACGTATTTGCCTATTATCGGGGCATTGGTAACTTCAAATGGTATAACGGTACCCAGCTGGCTATGCAGCTGTTGACCATCATACCACTGATTCTACTGCCGATACTCACTGTCGGACATGTGTTTATGGCATGGCTCATGATTACTGCCATATTTGTGACTTGTCTGGCAGGTAGGGAACTGAGAGGGAAGTGGCAATCACTATTCACTCTTCAGCCTTCAATATTCACTACGCTCATCAAGTATTCTTCAGGACGACTGGTGGCTGACTTCTTCCAATTCTCGCTGGCAGCATTCCCACTCATTTACATCAGTAATATACAAGGTTTGCAGACCACAGCTTATTTTTCGGTAGGAATTTTCTTTGTGACAATGGTGACCCCTATTTTCTCCTTTATGGGCATCATACTGCTGCCTTATGTATCACAGGCCTTGGCACGCAGCGAGATGGCAACAGCCAATCGCCTAGTAAAGCGGCTGGCTATAACATACATAGGGGCGTCGCTACTGTTCATCAGCGTCATCTACATCTTCACAGAACTGCTGACAACCCTACTTTTTTCCTCTGACTATGTAGTAACGAAAGATCTGACGAGGATTATGATACTCTCCATCTTACCACAAGCTGTATATATGCTATATCGCAATACGATCGATGCGGTGAGCGTCATACCTTTCAACGCCATTTTCTTGGGGATATGCCTATGGGTAATGGTCATAGGTTTCATGCTCTCCACCACCCTCACCCACTATGCCTGGGTTTATCTCGCCGTCTCAACCCTACAAGGCCTTCTCGCTTGGGGGGCATGGACGTTACTCAGCAAGAAATAGCCTTAATATTCAATTATTAATGGTATTTTGAGGCAAATTACAAAAAAAAAGTCGTACCTTTGCGCACTAATTACAGAAAAGTTGCGTTTTATAATATAGAATGAACGTTCGAAAGGTATCAGTCATTTGTCCTGTCTTCAATGAAGAGAAATTCATTGAAGCATGTATTGTGTCTATCATCGAACAAGACTATCCACAGGATATGATGGAGATTCTGTTTGTCGACGGACGCAGCACGGATAAGACGCGAGAGATCATCGAACGCTATATGAAACAGTATCCGTTTATTAAACTGCTCGACAACCCTGAGCGCATCGTTCCCTACGCTTTGAACAAAGGCTTGGAGGCTGCGAAGGGAGAGGTGATCATGCGACTTGACGGACACTGCACCTACCCTACGAACTACATTTCAGAGCTCGTGAGATACCTCTACCAGTTGAATGCCGACAATGTGGGAGGTGTGTGGAACACCCAGCCTGCGAAGGATACACCCGTCTGTCAGGCCATCGCCCAGGCTTCGAGCCATCCTTTTGGTGTAGGCGGTTCGATGCATAAGATCGGTGCCTCCAAGATCATAGAGACGGATACCGTGCCTTTCGGCTGCTATAAGCGTGAGGTGTTTGAGAAGACAGGACCCTTTGATACTGACCTGGTGAGAAACCAAGACGATGAATTCAACGGACGCCTGCAGAACCTGGGAGGCAAGATTTATCTGATTCCGCAGGTCATCATCAACTATACTGCGCGCGACACCCTCTGCAAGATGAGGAAGATGTACTACCAGTATGGACTCTACAAACCACTGGTGAACAAGAAACTGGGTGCGCCAGCGACTGTCAGACAGTTTTTCCCACTGGTGTTCCTTCTAGGACTGATCCTCGGTGGAATCGCCAGTATCTTCTCGCCTTATATCCTGCATGCCTTCACGACGTTCCTGATGCTTTACCTCTTTATCGGCATCGTGGTAGGCAGCATGAGTGCTATCCGCATGCATCAACCCCTGCTGGCATTGCTGATGCCCTACGTGTTCTTCAATATTCATATGAGCTATGGCATCGGCTACCTCGTTGGCATCTTCAACGTACTGTGCCACAGGTCGTGTGAGGTCAAACCCAACAGATAATGCGATGAAAATACCCTTCTCTCCCCCAGATATCACAGAGCAGGAAGCTCAGGAAGTGACGGCAGCCTTGCTATCAGGATGGATTACGACAGGTCCACGCACAAAGCAGCTCGAGAAGGACATTGCCCAACTCTGCGGTGTGGAGAAAGCCGTGTGTCTCAGTTCGGCTACAGCCTCTCTGGAATCAATCCTGCAAATGTTGGGTATTGGTCCTGGCGATGAAGTGATTACGACTGCCTACACCTATACAGCTACAGCCAGCGTGGTGTGCCATATAGGAGCTACACTGAGGTTTGTGGATACACAGAAGGACTCGCTGGAGATGGACTACGACCAGATGGCCGATGCCATCAACGAGAGGACAAAGGCTGTCATACCAGTAGACCTGGCAGGCATCCCCTGCAACTACGAGAAGGTGTTTGAAGCTGTCGAGAGCAAACGAGCCCTGTTCCATCCCAACAACGATCTGCAAAAGAGCTTTGGAAGAGTGATTGTGGTGGCTGACGGTGCACACGCATTGGGAGCCCAGTGGCGAGGACAGATGGTGGGCGAGATCGCCGACTTCACCTCGTTCAGTTTCCACGCCGTCAAGAACTTCACCACAGGTGAAGGAGGTGCACTGACCTGGAGAAACCACGAAGGCATCGACAACGAGAAGATGTATAAGGAATTCCAGTTACTGACACTCCACGGACAGAGTAAGGACGCACTGGAGAAGAGTGCCCTGAACGCGTGGGAATACGACATCATTTACCCAGGCTATAAACGTAACATGACAGATGTTGTTGCTGCCATTGGCTTGGTACAGATGAAGCGCTTCCCTGCACTGCTGGCTCGACGCGGACGACTCATAGAACGCTATAACGAGGCACTGAAGGACGAGAACGTCAGTGTGCTGCCACACTATACGGACGACTACACTTCGTCAGGCCATCTCTATCTCGTCAGACTCACTGGTCGCGACAGTGAGGAGCGTAATCAGGTAATCAACCAGATGGCAGAACGAGGCATCGCCACCAACGTGCACTATAAGCCGCTACCGATGATGACGGCATACAAACGGTTGGGATTCGACATCAAGGACTATCCTAATGCCTACCATTTCTTTGAGAACGAGATCACTCTCCCACTCTACACGAAACTGACTGACGAGCAAGTGGAATTCATACTTCAAAACTTCAAGGATATTTTGAAGATTAAACATTAAAGATTAAACATTGATCAGGCTGTTCGACATCATATTCTCCGCTTTGGGACTGGTCGTTCTCGCACCCGTCTTTGCTGCCATCTGTCTGAAGATCAAGTTGGGGAGCAAGGGTGGCTGTTTCTACATCCAGGAGCGTATAGGAAAAGATAGCAAACCCTTCGGACTCTACAAATTCCGTACGATGCGTATTGGTGCCGACAGCGAAGGACTGCTCACCGTGGGAGAACATGATCAGAGAATCACTCGTATAGGTTACTTACTCCGCAAGACAAAGATGGACGAACTGCCCCAGTTGCTGAATGTGCTGAAGGGCGAGATGAGTCTGGTAGGGCCAAGGCCAGAGGTGAGAAAATATGTGGAGCTCTATACGGAGGAACAGCGGAAGGTGCTCAGTGTGAGACCAGGCATCACTGACTACGCCTCTATAGAATACGTGAACGAAAACGAGCTATTGAGTCAGGCCGAGGATCCTGAGCGCACCTACATTGAGAAAGTAATGCCAGACAAGATCAAACTGAACATGCGTTATCTGGAACACTACAACCTGGTCGAATACTTCAAGATCATTTTCCTAACGTTTAAAAGTCTGGTGTCATGAAACGTGCCTTTGATTTCTGCTGGGCACTTGTCTGCCTCATTCTCTTCTCGCCCCTCTTTCCGGTGTGTTACATAGCCATCCGCCTGGAGGATGGTGGACCAGCCTTTTTCCGTCAGGAACGTATCGGCAAGGGAGGAAAGCCTTTCAACATCATGAAGTTCAGAAGCATGACAACTGATGGTAATCGCGATGAATACGCTCTCTTCAAACACGAGAAGAACGAGAACATGACGCGTGTAGGCAGATTCCTCAGAGACCACCATTTAGACGAGCTGCCACAATTGTGGAACGTGCTGAAGGGTGATATGTCGTTCGTAGGACCACGTCCAGAAAGGAAATACTATATTGACTTGATTATGGAGCAGGATCCCAGATACGAACGTCTGTACGCGTTGCGCCCTGGAGTAACGAGCTATGCAACCCTGCACAATGGCTATACCGATACGATGGAAAAGATGCTGATCCGTCTGGAGATGGATCTTGACTATCTGGAGCACCAGTCGCTGATGCTCGATCTTAAGATCCTAGGACAGACCTTCCTCTATATCGCCTTCGGCAAGAAGTTCTAAGGCTACATCTTCTTAAACCACAAACGTAACACGTTGTCCTTAAGCACCATATCGGTGCTATTTAGCGTCTCAACAGTAAAAAGGTCATCCAAAGCGTTTATACCCAACGGGGCAATGTCCTTTACATCCTCCACAAGGATGTCACCCTCAGCACGCTCATGCTTATGGGCATTATAAAGACGAAGGGTCTGATCCTTATGCTCAAAATTGAACAGATAGCCATAGTGTCCCGTATCATGATCGTGGTCGACAGCTTGTAACAATCGCATCTCGACACCCCAGAACACACGGGTGTCGGAAAAATCACTACTTACACCTGTAGCCAAGGTATCAACACGTACCAAGTGCCAATAACCATCAAGATCACCATTGTCGGAGGTCTCGATGTCGCAGCTTGTCAGAAGCAAGCCAATACCTATGATAAATAAAAGAAAGTGTTTCATCGTCGAGTGCTTATGATTCCTGTCTTACTAAATGTCAGTTGTATGCCGTTATTATTACCTCGGATGGCTCCGAAGTCGGCTCCCCAGGCTGCAGTAGCCTTCCAACCCTTTGCAAAAGTCCAGCCGACCTCAGCCAGCAGACTGGTGTTATACTTACAATGGGTGTAAGGACTCTTATAACGACCAAGTCCGTCTTGCCAAGAAGCCAAGATACGATAGTGGAGACTGGGAATGGGCTGACCACTGATACCCAAGTGCCAAGCCTTGAATCGGTTGTTTTTCACCTCAATCCTGCCGTCGTTGTTATAGAGCGGAGAAAGATAGAGAGGATTACCTACTACCTGTCCCCAATGTTCCCACCCCATCAGGATATAATGGTTGTAGTTTTCGTCGATACCTCCGATGTGGTCTGAGAACGAAGGGGTACGATCATGATAGACAGCACCACTCTGATATTTCGTATAGAGATATTCAATGACGACATTCTGCAACCAAGTGCCCTTACGCAGCTGTAACTCTGCACCCAGCATGATATCTTTGAAATCATAGAGCAGATAGCGGTTGTCCTTCTTTTCATTCCACTTATCACCTGTGCCATAACCGTCATAGTCGAGCATGAACATAGCAGACTGGTCCTCGAAGAACTTGTCGGCATAGAGGCTCACACACCAATCGTTGAGATCATAGTTCAGACGAACCAGCCAACTGCCAAGATGATTACCTTCTGAATTCTGGTAAGTGGTCTCATTGACTTCACCGCCACCAGGTATCAGTGCATGCAGGAAAGCTTTCAAATCCGAATCGTTGTGATATATCTTGTCGCCGTTATCATCTTTCATATAGGAAGTGCCACCAAACTGGCATGCCAACTCGACACCCAACTCTGCAGAGAATGGTTTCCCCTCCTTGCCAATCTTCAGATAACCTGCCTTGCTATGATACAAAGCATGCTCAGTATAACGATGTACCTGATTGGTAAAGTCCCGCTGCCAACCATCATCGGTATACATACCGTAGGCGATATGACCTTTCAGTGAGAGCCAGTTGTGGAGTCCAGGAATAGCCCAGTATTCAGGCAGAGCGATACGCACCTGAGGCACAGGACGGGCATTGATACCGAGGGTTTGAGAACCTGTACTCAGTTCCTGATTCTTCAGTTCCATCGGCTGCTCTTTGGCACCAATGGTCAGCACACCTTTCAACCACCGGCCCTCTACATAAGCCTGCTGAATCACCAATGTACTCGTAAAGCCTGCTGCCACAGCCACATCGACACCATAACCAAAGCCCCATTTCCTACCTTTATCGGCAGAATGTGGGCGGTAGAGTGCACCACGCACATAGCCATTGGCTTTCTTAAGGCTACTGAGTCCATACTTGTTGGCATTGAGCCATAAGGGGGAATGATCGCCTGTACCCAAGGTAGCCTGCATCTCTACCCGGTAGTGCAGACTATCGACAACAGAACGTTCTTGTGCAAAACCAGCAGAAGTAGCGCATACTAACCATAATAAAAGTGCAAATCTCCGCATAATCAATTAAATTACGGGGCAAAATTACAAATAAAAAATGAGAAAAAAGCATTTGTAGGGATTTTCCCCTTGCCG
>Ga0247609_10004662_pt1 | contig 13594 bp, 5 predicted proteins | sample 172DNAGHGlowgp2_FD_193487 | JGI IMG/M metagenome (GOLD analysis project Ga0247609, IMG submission 193487) | Sheep rumen microbial communities from Palmerston North, Manawatu-Wanganui, New Zealand - 1728 DNA GHGlow gp2 | ecosystem: Host-associated > Mammals > Digestive system > Stomach > Rumen ...
AACTAAAAACAAATGGAGTGGCGTTGCCGCTCTTAAAAAAAACACACCTTCAGGCTTCATAACTGCTGACTGTCGGTGTGAAAAAATATTTTATTTATAAGGAAGACAATATGGCAGTTACAAAAGAAGAAATTCTTGACACAATCGCTTCTATGTCAGTTTTGGAAGTTTCAGAACTCGTAAAAGCAATGGAAGAAAAATTTGGTGTTACAGCAGCAGTTGCAGTAGCAGCAGGTCCAGCAGCAGCAGGTGGAGCAGCAGCAGGTGGTGAAGAGCAGACTGAATTCACAGTTACTCTCGAATCATTCGATGCAGCTAAGAAAATCCCTGTTATCAAGGCAGTTCGCGAAATCACAGGTCTTGGACTTGGTGAAGCAAAGGCTCTTGTTGAAGGCGCACCTAAGACTCTTAAGGAAGGCGTAAACAAGACAGAAGCTGACGACATGATCAAGAAGATTGAAGAAGCTGGTGGTAAAGCTAGCAAGAAATAAGGCTTTTCTGCCCTGTGCAGAGGTCATTTAATTAAGGGATGCCCGTTTTTTTGCGGGTATCCCTTTATGCATTTTTTAGTACTTTTTTGCGGAATCTTCGGGCCCTTCGACAAGCTCAGGGACCACAGGGACCGCGCAATCAGCTGCTTCTGTGCTGTGCAGAGTTTCTAGCATGTAGCAGAAATCCGGCTGAACCTATATGAAGAGGGGTAACTGATGTTCGCAAAAACCCGAACAATCAACCGTCAGTACATCGGTAAGAACATTAAGGACTTCATGGAAGTTCCTAATCTTATCGCCATCCAGACGTCATCTTATGAAGATTTTCTTCAGGCTGACAAAACCAAAAAACATGAAGAATTGTTGAACCAGGGACTTGAGGAAGTATTTAGATCTACTTTCCCTATTGAAAGTCCAAATGGTGACATGGCTCTGGAGTATGATTTCTATGAGCTGGACTGGGATAACATTAAATTCTCAGAAATCCAGTGTAAGCAGAAGGGACTCACATACGCAGTTCCTTTGAAAGCCCGCATAAGCTTGAATTTCCTCCAGACAGGTGCCATTCTTCAGAAAGACATCTACATGGGCGACATCCCGCTTATGACAGATCGTGGAACCTTTGTTATCAACGGTGCAGAACGCGTTGTTGTATCACAGATTCACCGTTCACCTGGTGTAATTTTCTGTCACGACAAGGGTGTTTACTCAAGCCGCATTATTCCATACCGCGGTTCATGGCTTGAATTTGAAATTGACCAGAAAAAAGAGCTCATTTTTGCAAAGATTGACCGCAAAAAGAAGATTCTTGGTACAATCTTCCTGCGTGCTCTTGGATATAGTACACGTGAAGAAATCATCCGCTGTTTCTATGACACAGAAACTATCAAGGTAAAGACAGACGCTGCCGGAAAAGAATCATTGGTAGACAAGGTTCTTGCAGACGCTATCCTTATCAAAGATGAAAATGGCGAAGAAAAACGTCTCTTTAACGCCGGTACAAAGCTTCATCCTCACGATGTTGACGAACTCGTTGCAAATAAGATTGAAAAAATCAGTTTAATCCGCTTTGACACAACAAACGGTGGCGACGGAAAGAATACATCACTCAATTCACAGATGATTATCAACTGTTTTGAACGTGAGGAAATCAAATACGTAAAAGAAGGCTCTCTCGACAACGAACCAACTAAGGAAGATTGTCTTGCAGCTGTTTACGCTATTTTACAGCCGGGCGAACCAATGACTGTAGAACAGGCCGAAAAAGATTTGAACTCTCTCTTCTTCTCTGAACGCCGCTATGATCTTGGTCGTGTTGGTCGCTACAAGCTCAACAAAAAATTTGATTATTCAGATGATGTAAAAGACTTTACACTCATCAAGGACGATATCATCAATACAATGAAGTACCTCATTAAGGTATACATTGGCGATGAACAGGTTGATGATATTGACCACTTGGGTAACCGTCGTATCCGCTCTGTAGGCGAACTTATGACAATTCAGCTCAAATCTGCATTTGCAAGAATGGAGCGCATTGCTAAGGAACGCATGAGCCTTAAAGAAACAGATACAATGAAGCCACAGGATTTGATTTCTATTAAACCTATCGTTGCTTCTATCAAAGAGTTCTTTGGTTCATCTCAGCTTTCACAGTTCATGGATCAGGTAAACCCTCTTGCTGAACTTACACATAAACGTCGTTTGAACGCTCTTGGTCCTGGTGGTCTTTCTCGTGACCGCGCCGGCTTTGAAGTTCGTGACGTACACTATTCACACTATGGACGTATGTGTCCTATTGAAACTCCTGAAGGTCCAAACATTGGTCTTATTGTTTCTCTTGCTATGTTTACCCGCATCAATGACTACGGATTCCTCGAAGCTCCTTTCCGCAAGGTAATAGACGGTAAGGTAACAGACCAGGTTGACTGGCTCAGTGCTATGGATGAAGACAAGTACTACGTAGGTCAGCTGGTTGAAGGTATTAAGGAAGACGGTTCTTTCCCAACAGAAACTATTCCTTGCCGCCGCCACGGTGACTATACTCAGCGTTCTCCAAAGGACGTTCAGTATATCGACGTTTGTCCACGCCAGATTATTTCTGTATCTGCTTCTTTGATTCCATTCCTTGAACACGACGATGCTAACCGTGCTCTCATGGGTTGTAACATGCAGCGTCAGGCTGTTCCACTTTTGTTCCCAGAACCTCCACATGTTGGTACAGGTATGGAAAAGAAGTGTGCTTACGATTCTGGTGTACTTGTTAAAGCTAAACGCGCCGGTGAAGTTATTTATGTTTCAAGCGACTGCGTAAAGGTTAAAGTTAATAAGTCTGAAGAAGTTGATGAATATACACTTCTTAAATATCAGAGAACAAACCAGGATACTTGTTATCATCAGCGCCCAACTGTTGCTGTTGGTGAAAAGGTTAAGGCTGGTGCAGTTCTTGCAGATGGTCCAGCTACTTTCAACGGTGAACTTGCTCTTGGACGCAACATTCTTGTAGGATTCGTTCCTTGGAATGGTTACAACTATGAGGATGCTGTACTTATTTCTCAGCGTGTTGTTCGCGAAGATATGTACACTTCTATTCATATTAAAGAGTACTCTATCGAAATCCGCGAAACAAAGCTCGGACCAGAAAAAATCACACGTGATATTCCAAATACTTCTGAAAAAGCTCTTGCTAACCTTGATAACGACGGTATTATCCGCATTGGTTCTAAGGTTCGCTCCGGTGATATTCTTGTTGGTAAGGTTACTCCAAAATCAGAAACCGAAACAACTCCGGAATTCAAGCTTTTGAACTCAATCTTTGGTGAAAAGGCTAAGGAAGTACGCGATTCTTCTCTCCATGTTCCACACGGTGTAGAAGGTATTGTAATTGATATCCAGCAGCTCAGCCGCCTTAATGGTGATGATCTGAACCCTGGTGTTGATAAGGTTGTTAAGGTTCTTATTGCTAATAAGCGTAAGCTCTGCGAAGGTGATAAGATGGCCGGACGCCACGGAAACAAGGGTGTTGTTTCACGCATTCTTCCAGTTGAGGATATGCCATTCCTCGAAGATGGTACTCCACTCGATGTTTGTTTGAACCCACTTGGTGTACCTTCCCGAATGAACATTGGTCAGATTCTTGAATCAGAACTTGGTATTGCAGGTAAGTACCTCAACCAGTTCTTTGAATCTCCGGTATTCCAGTCACCTTCTCAGAAGATGATTGCTGATAAGCTCGAAGAAGCAGGTCTCCCTCGCAGCTGTAAGCAGATTGTACATGATGGACGCACTGGTGAACCTTTCGTAAACCCAATTTTCGTTGGTGTTATTTATTATATGAAGCTTCATCACCTTGTTGATGATAAAATGCACGCTCGTTCTACAGGTCCTTACTCGCTGGTTACTCAGCAGCCTCTTGGTGGTAAGGCTCAGTTTGGTGGTCAGCGTCTTGGTGAAATGGAAGTATGGGCACTCGAAGCATACGGTGCTGCTAACACTCTCCAGGAAATGATGACAATCAAGTCTGATGATATGAACGGTCGTTCAAAGATTTACGAATCTATCGTAAAGGGTGACCCTTCATCACCAATTGGTATTCCTGAATCCTTCAACGTACTTGTACAGGAACTCCGCGGTCTTGCTCTTGACTTTACTATCTATGATGCTAAAGGAAAGCAGATTGCCCTTACAGAACGTGATCAGGAATTGATTGAAAAGAATGCTTCCGGTTTTGACAAGGAGGATGCAAATGCGTGATGTACAGGATTTTGACAGCTTAAAAATTAAACTGGCTTCTCCAGAGACTATCCGTTCATGGTCTTATGGTGAGGTTAAAAAGCCTGAAACTATAAACTACAGAACTCTCCGCCCAGAGAAAGACGGTTTGTTCTGTGAAAGAATCTTTGGTACAACTAAAGAGTGGGAATGCTACTGCGGTAAGTTCAAGTCTATCCGTTATAAGGGTGTAATTTGTGACCGCTGTGGTGTAGAAGTTACTCACTTTAAGGTTCGCCGTGAAAGAACAGGACACATTGAACTTGCAGCTCCGGTAAGCCACATCTGGTATTACCGTTCAGTTCCAAGCCGTATGGGTCTTTTGCTCGACCTTCAGGTTGCAGCCCTCCGCTCAGTTTTGTACTACGAAAAGTACATTGTAATTGATCCGGGTGATACAGACCTTAAGGAAAAGCAGCTTCTTACAGAAGAAGAGTATCAGACAGCATTTGACCACTATGGTAACGCTTTTGTTGCCGACATGGGTGCCGAAGCTATCAAAACAATGCTTGAACGCCTTGACCTTGATGAGCTTGCTTCTGAACTCCGCTCAAAGATGATTGAAAAGGGTGCAAAATCTGATAAGAGATTGCTCCGCCGTATAGAAATTGTAGAAAACTTCCGTGCTTCAGGTAACAAAGTTTCATGGATGATTCTGGATGTAATTCCGGTAATTCCTCCAGAGCTTAGACCAATGGTTCAGCTTGATGGTGGACGTTTTGCTACTTCTGACCTCAACGACCTTTACCGCCGCGTTATCAACCGTAACAACCGCTTAAAGAGATTGCAGCAGCTTTCGGCTCCGGATATCATTATCCGTAACGAAAAGCGTATGCTCCAGGAAGCAGTTGATGCCTTGTTCGATAACACAAAGCGTAAGCGTGCAGTTAAGGGTGCTTCTAACCGCCCACTTAAGTCAATCTCTGACCTTCTTAAAGGTAAGCAGGGACGTTTCCGTTTGAACCTTCTTGGTAAACGTGTTGACTACTCTGGACGTTCTGTAATTGTAGTAGGACCTGAACTTAAGCTGTGGCAGTGTGGTCTTCCTACAAAAATGGCTTTGGAATTGTTCAAGCCATTCCTTATGAAAAAACTCGTTGATAAAGACGTAGTATTCAATATTAAAAAAGCAAAGATGCTTGTAGAGTCTGAGTCTCCGGAAGTATTTGCAATTCTTGATGAAGTTGTAAAAGAGCATCCTGTTATGCTCAACCGTGCTCCAACACTTCACCGTCTTGGTATTCAGGCATTTGAACCAGTACTTGTAGAAGGTAAAGCTCTTAAGCTTCACCCGCTCGCATGTAAAGCTTTCAACGCCGACTTCGATGGTGACCAGATGGCTATCCACGTACCTCTTACACAGGCTGCACAGATGGAATGCTGGACCTTGATGCTTTCTGCCCGCAACCTTCTTGATCCTGCTAACGGTAATACAATCGTTGCTCCTTCTCAGGACATGGTACTTGGTATTTACTACATGACTGCTGTTAAGCCAAACGCAAAGGGAACAGGAAAACGTTTCTCTTCTCCTGATGAAGTGCGTATGGCTGCAGAACTTGGAAATATTGAATGGCAGGCACTTATTAAAGTTCCAGCTCCTAAAGATGCCTTTAACAGCAAGGTTCTTGAAGTTAAAAAAGAACCGGAAATCTTTACAAAGGGAACTAAAGACTTTAAAGAAGGCGATTTGATTGAAACTACTGCCGGACGTCTTGCATTCAATGAAGCAATGCCTGAAGGAATTGACTTTGTAAACCGCCAGATGTACGACAAGACTCTTAAAAAGATGATTGAGCACGTATATCATACAAAGGGTTCATGGCTTACAATCCAGATGCATGATGCTATTAAGGATGTTGGATACAAGAACGCTACCTTCTACGGTGCAACACTTTGTATGGACGATATCCTTGTTCCTGCAGAAAAAGCAAAGATGGTTGAAGAAGCAAACAAGAAAGTTGAAAAGATTGTTTACGACTACAGCCATGGACGTACAACTGCAGACGAACGCTACAACAGCGTATGTAACATCTGGGCTCGTACAAACGACGAACTCACAAAGATAATGATGGATAACCTTGCAAAAGACAAGGACGGATTCAATACAATTTACATGATGGCTACATCTGGTGCCCGCGGTTCTCGTGGTCAGATTTCTCAGCTTGCCGCAATGCGTGGTTTGATGACTAAGCCTAATGGTGAAATTATTGAACTTCCTATTAAGTCTAACTTCTATGAAGGACTTTCGGTTATCGAATACTTTATTTCTACAAACGCTTCCCGCAAGGGTCTTTCGGATACAGCTCTTAAGACAGCCGATGCCGGTTACATGACACGTCGTCTTGTTGATGTTGCTCAGGATGTAGTAATCAACGAAGAAGACTGCTGTACTATCAACGGTATTGACTATGCTGCAATCAAGGACGGAGATGATATCAAAGTTCACTTGAAAGACAGAATTGTAGGACACTTTACAATTGAACGTGTTGTTCATCCAATTACAGGCGAACTCATCTGCGATGTAAACCAGTACATTGATGATGACATGGCACAGAAGATTGAAGAAGCCGGTGTAGAAAAGGTAAAACTCCGAACAGTACTTACCTGCGAAGCAAAGCATGGTATTTGTGTAAAGTGTTACGGAAAGAACCTTGCACGCAACAAGATTGTAGAAATTGGTGAAGCAGTTGGTATTATTGCTGCTCAGTCAATCGGTCAGCCAGGTACACAGCTTACACTTCGTACCTTCCACTCTGGTGGTACTGCCGAAATGTCTACAGAAGATAACCACATTGTACTCAAGTTCAATGCAATCTTGAAGGATGTTCAGGGTACTCACGTTGAAACAAACAGAGGTAAAACCTGGTTGTTCACACGTAAAGGATATATGACTGTAATCCGCATTCTTGACGAAGTAGATATCGCTAAAGACGATGTTCTTCTTGTAGAGGATGGAAAGAGCGTATTGCGCGGAAATCCTATTCTCAAGCACAAGGATAAGGAAATTACAGCAGCTGTTACTGGTAAGGTTGTTATCATTGGTAAGAAAATGTACCTTACAAGTAAAGAGCAGAAAATTGAAATTGCCAACGGTTCTAAGATTAACGCAAAGGCCGGAGACATCATTAAGAAGGGCGAACCAATTGGTGAATTTGAACAGTTCATTGACCCAATTATTGCCGAAAGCGACGGTTATATCCACTTTGAAGATATCATCGTAGGTTCTACTCTTGATGAACGTGTAGATATGGATACAGGTGCTACAGAGCGCGTTATCACAGATCTTCACCTTGATGTTAAGCAGCCACGTATTCTTATTACCGATGAAGCCGGAAACGAAAGAGGTACATACTATCTTCCAGCCGGTGCTTCTTTGATGGTAAATGACAAACAGAAGATTGCAGCAGGTGTTATGCTTGCTAAGATTCCTAAGGAAGCTGTTAAGTCAAACGATATTACTGGTGGTCTTCCACGTGTATCTGAATTGTTCGAAGCACGTAAACCAAAGAATCCTTGTGTACTCGCACAGATTTCTGGTACTGTTAAGTTCGCAGGTATTACAAAAGGTAAGCGCGTAATTACTATTGAAGATGAATACAACAAGAAGTTTGAACACTTTGTTCCAATGACCAAGCGTATGATTGTACGTGATGGTGACAAGGTTGAAGCAGGTGAACAGCTTTGTGCCGGTTCTCCAAACCCACAGGAAGTTCTTGCAATTCTTGGTGAAAATGCACTTCAGAACTATCTTATGGATGAGATTCAGGCCGTTTACCGCGCTCAGGGTGTAGACATCAACGATAAGCATATTGGTATTATCGTTCGTCAGATGCTCCGCAAGGTAGAAATTGTTTCTGTAGGAGATACAAGATTTATCTTTGGTCAGCAGGTTGATAAGTATAAGTTCCATGAAGAAAACAGTCGTGTAATTGCCGAAGGTGGACAGCCAGCAATTGGTCGCCCAATGTTCCAGGGTATTACAAAGGCTTCTTTGAACGTAGACTCATTCATTTCTGCTGCATCATTCCAGGAAACAACACGCGTTCTTACAAATGCCGCTATTTCCGGTGCAACAGACGGATTGCATGGTATTAAAGAGAACGTAGCTATTGGTCACATGATTCCAGCCGGAACAGGTATCAAGAACTACAAGGATATCAAGCTCTTTGATGAATCTGCAACAGACCTTGATGTTCAGATGAATGAAATTCTTGAACGCCGCCGCCTCGAGGAAGAAGAAGCAGAAGCTCAGAATGTAAATGAAGATGCTTCTTTTGAACACGAAGACAGCGACTAGTCTAAATTGTGGTGCCTGAGCCTGTTGAGGGCTTTCTGCTGCCACAAATAATTTCTAAACCCCGATAATTGGATTTTCTGATTGTCGGGGTTTTTTAATTTAAAATCGAAGATTTTTTGAAAATTAAGGATTTTTTTAGAAATGTCGCCAAGAGGATTTTTATGTGCTATAATATTAACTTATGAAAAACAAGAACGATAAACACTCATTTCACTTTATGCAAAACGGTGGCCTCATTCAGGCTAAAATTTCTACTATTGATGATGTTTTGAATCTACGCGACTTAGATCCAAAAATGTGGACAGCTCTGGCTTGCCCGGTACAGGGGCTGGAATTCAGCGAAGAAACCCTTTCTGTACTTGATACAGATAAAAACGGAAGGGTTCGTCAGCCGGAGATTCTGGAAGCGGTTGATTATATAAAAAAATATTTTTCCCGCCCGGAAATAATTATGGAAAAAGGGGATTCTATTCCTCTTGACGCCATGAGTTCTGAGCCCTTTGACTGCGGGCATTCTCCTTTGGAATCTGCTAAGTCTGTCCTTGAAATCCTTGGTAAGTCAGATGCGGGTGAACTCAAGCTGGAAGACCTTGGTGTAAACGACAAGCTTTTTGCTGCCAATGTTTTTAACGGGGACGGAGTTCTCACAGCAGAGTGCGTTAGTGACGAGGCAGTTGCTGCTGTTGTAAAAGATATAATTACCTGTGGCGGCGGCTCTGATGATATTAGCGGCGTAAAGGGAATTACCCGAGCCCAGAAGGAAGAGTTTTTTGCAAATGCCCGTGCCCTCAAACAATGGCGGGATTCGGGTGCAAAGGATGATCCAAAGATTTTCTTTTTGAAGGATGCAACCGATGCCGCAGCCAAAAGCTTTATGGCAATTAAAGACAAGGTAAACGATTATTACCTGCGCTGTTCCCTCATCAATTTTGACGGTGACTCCAAAGAAATCATGAAGGCCAAAACCGATTCCATGTTCCTGGATGAAAAGGGCGAATTGTATGATATGGAGCATCTGGCCCTTTTGCCGATTGCCCTTTGCGAAGGAGGAAAGCCTCTTCCTCTGGATGCTACTGTAAATCCTGCCTGGCGCGATGCAATTGCCGCCTTCAAAGAAAATGTAACCAAGCCTTTGATGGGAAAAGATATTGCTTCTTTGTCCGAGACCAACTGGCGCAAAATTGAAGAGCTCTTTAAGCCTTACGAGACCTGGTTTACTGCCATGCCGGAAAACGAAGTAAGCAGTCTTGGGCTCGACCGCATATGTGAAATTCTTGAAGGGGATTATGAAGCAAAAATCGATGAACTTCTTACTCAGGAAGAAAGCCGTCCTCCGGTTGCCCTTGCTTCTGTAGAGCTTCGCAAAATGCTTTTACTGCGCCGCGACTTTGTAGAGCTTTTGAAAAACTTTGTTTCTTTTGAAGAGTTTTATACCCTTGGCGAAAAAGCAATCTTTCAGTGCGGAACCCTCTATCTTGATGGCCGTGCCTGCGACCTTTGTGTAAAGGTTCTGGACATGGCAAAGCACGGAACCATGGCAGCCCTTTCTCAGTGCTATCTTGTTTACTGCGACTGTACTAAGCGTGGAAACACCGATAAAAAAATGCAGATTGCAGCCCTTATTTCAAACGGAAACACAGACAATATCATCGTTGGCCGTAACGGAGTTTTCTTTGATCGCGAAGGCGGCGACTGGGATGCAACAATTGTTAAGATTGTAGAAAATCCTGTGAATATAAAGCAGGCCTTCTTCAGCCCTTACAAAAAACTCATGCGCCTTATTCAGGAAAAAATTGCCAAGGCTGCCGCAGACAAAGAAGCCTCTGTAAACAACAGACTTACTTCTGCCGTAAACGATGCCAAGGTTCCTGCTACTGCCGCCGATGCAAATGCCGCTGCTGCAAATGTTGTCCCTAAAAAAATTGATGTCGGTACAATTGCTGCTCTGAGCGTTGCCATAAGCGGAATTACAACTTTAGTCGTGGGTGTTTTTGCAAACCTCTTTAAACTTGGCTGGAAGCTGCCTTTTGCAATAATCCTTATTCTGCTTTTGATTTCTCTGCCTTCTATGATTCTGGCATACTTAAAGCTGCGCCAGAGAAACATTGCTCCAATTCTTGATGCAAGCGGCTGGGCTATCAACGGCAACACCAAGATTTCCACAATTTTGGGAAGGTCTCTGACCCATCTGCCAAATCATCCGCCAAGAGCCTTTTTAAGTGGCAAAGACCCTTTTGCCGGCAAAAAGTTCCCATGGAAGCGCGTGATTTTTGCTCTGGTCCTGATTGCCCTTATTGTGCTGGCTCTGGTAGTAATTATGCGCAACCCTGACGGCATAAGCGGCGTCTGGGAAAATATAAAAGGACTTTTTGGTAAGTTTAAGTTTAAACAATAATAAAACCCGCCTGATCAGGACTTTTTATAAAAGAAAAGTTTTGATCAGGTTTTCAATATCTTTTGTGCTTAAGGGCTGCTCCAGAGTTTCCATGGATAAAATGAGATTTTTGCCGGGGATTATGTTTTTTTGAGCATAGAGGGCCAGGCGCTTTACAAGATTAGCGGAGTATTCTGAATCATCCATTTTGCCGCAGTGTTCCCAGTAGAATTCCTGGCGAGTGCGTTTATTAAGGCATAAAAAGTCGGGGTGAAAGGTGTAGCTGTTGTTTAACTTGACCGGGGCTTCATAATGATAAGGGATGCCATGGGTGTTTAAGAGGTTTGCAATAATAACCTCCGATTTTGAACGGACATGTTCGCCTTTGGTTGTAAAAAAGTTTCCCTGGGGAAAGTCTTTGTTGGGTTCATATTTTTGTGCCTGCCACTGCTTTGCGAAAGTTAAATTGTCTACGAATGCAGGCTTTACAAGCATTTTTCTTGCCGGGGGAAGTTTTTGAAAGAGGTCTGTGCATTTTTGCGGGGCGTAGTGTTTTGTAAAAATTTTAAGGGCGTAGATATTGCTTTTGAGGAAAGTCTGAAGTTTTTTGTTGTAATCTCTTTGGGCCAGAGCCTGTGCGATTGTCAGGTCTTTTTTACGGATGTAATGTCGTTTGCCATTTTTAATTGAGTAATACTGGAAAGTTCCATTACTTTTTGAAAGTCTTAAGATGCCTTTTGGTGCATCTTTTGTCTGGAGCCTGATTGATTGCTCAATCTGGGTTAATAAAACCAGCTGTCTTTTTGCTTTTTCTAATAATTCCATAGATATCTCCTTTTTTATGGTGTAGTTTCTGGTGGTTACGGGCATTTTGGGCAAAGTCCTTAAATGACACGTAATTTTTTGATTCAACAAGCCTCCTGTTACTAGTGGTTACGTGCATTCAAGCCAAGGTCCTAGAAACACACGTAAATCCCATGGGTTCTGTAGCCCAAGCCCTCTCGAGGTTACGTGTGCATAGAAGAAACTTTCCAATATACACGTAAACACCTGTGGCCCCTGACACAAGGTTCTTCTTGGTTACGTGCGTTTTGCAGAATGTCCCCAAAAGACACGTAACCCTCTGTGCTTCCAGGAGCAAAGTCCTTCATGGTTACGTGTATGTTTGAGAACTTATCTAAAATGCACGTAAACATCTGTGGCCCCTGACACAAAGTTCTTCCTGGTTACGTGCATTTTGCAGAATGCCCCCCAAAAGACACGTAACCCTCTGTGCTTCCAGGAGCAAAGTCCTTCATGGTTACGTGCATTTTGCAGAAAGTCCTCAAAACACACGTAACCCTCTATGTTTCCAGAAGCAAAACTCTTTGTGTTTACGTGTATCTTTGAGAACTTATCTAAAATGCACGTAAACATCTGTTGCACCTGACACAAAGTTCTTCTTGGTTACGTGCATCTTGAGAAAACTTACCAGAATACACGTAACCCTCTGTGTTTCCAGGTGCAAAGTTCTTTTAGTTTACGTGTATCCAGGACAATGTTCTGAAAACATACGTAATTCCCCAAGCTCCCGGGTTTATATCTCCTTGTGTTTACGTGTGTTTTGAAGATACTTTCCAGCATACACGTAACCTCTGGAGCGCCTGAATCCGCAGTTTCTTTTGGTTACGTGCATTCTGCAGGAAGTCCTCAAAAGACACGTAACTATCTCGACTCCCCGAGACTCTTGCTCCCTGAGCTTACGTGTGTTTTTGATAAAGTCATCAGAGTTCACGTAATTCCAGATGTCCCATAAACCAAAGTCCATCAAGTTTACGTGCATCTCAAAGAACATTGCCAGAATGCACGTAAACTCGCACAATTCCCCACTGATAAATTCTCCCTACATATAGTTAACAAAAAAATTTGCAAAAATAGGAAGTTTTTCACGAAAAATTCTGAAAAAAATATAAAAATACTCCTTTTTCCACTTCAAAACACACATCCCACGGTCGAAATGTCAGAGGATAATACAAAATAAATATATAACATAATACTATCTGAAAAATCTTTGGCGGTGGGACGCAGGAAAAAGAAAGTAAGGGGGAACCGGCAGTGGGGCAGCAGCGTTTACGCCGGCTGTCGCACGGATGCCGGGGGATACCTTGCTTTTTTTTCCGTCGCTGGGGCCCGCCGGCAAAGATTTTTCCATAAGATGGTATGTTGTTATAAAAAGGATTTTGTATTATACTCATGCCATGAAGGTAGCAATTTTTTTTGGTTCAAAGTCTGACAAAGACACAATGAAAAAGGCAGCCGATGTTCTTGCCGAATTTGGTGTGGACTACAAGGCTTATATTATTTCTGCCCACAGAGCAGGCGCTTTGCTCAAACAAACCGTAGAGCAGGTAGAAAAAGAAGGCGCTCAGGTAATTATTGCCGGTGCCGGTCTTGCTGCAGCTCTGCCAGGAGTTATTGCAGGAATTACAACCTTGCCTGTAATTGGAGTGCCGCTTGAATGTATTAGTGACAAATCCAACGGCCTTGGCGGAATGGACGCCCTTTTATCCATCGTACAGATGCCGCCACAGATTCCGGTTGCTACAGTAGGAATTAACAGTGCCAAAAATGCGGCTTATCTTGCGCTTCAGATCCTCGCTTTGCAGGATAAAGAGCTGGCAT
>Ga0247609_10004663_pt1 | contig 13593 bp, 12 predicted proteins | sample 172DNAGHGlowgp2_FD_193487 | JGI IMG/M metagenome (GOLD analysis project Ga0247609, IMG submission 193487) | Sheep rumen microbial communities from Palmerston North, Manawatu-Wanganui, New Zealand - 1728 DNA GHGlow gp2 | ecosystem: Host-associated > Mammals > Digestive system > Stomach > Rumen ...
AGACAGAAATCTATTTAATAATATAATAAAGAAAGGAAAATTTAAAAAAAACGAATTCTTTGTTATATATAATAATGAAAATGAAAATAATAATAATATTAATTATGGAATAGCTGTCTCTAAAAAGTATGGTCATGCCGTAGACAGAAACCGAATAAAAAGACAAGTTAGAGCCATAGTTGATAATAATAGAAATTTATTTAAAAATGGATTTAATTATATTATAATGGTTAGGAAGAGCTGCCTAGATACAAAGTTTATTACTCTAGAGAACGCTCTAAAAGATTTATTAAAGTAAAGGTGAGATTGTGAAAAAGAAATACAAAATACTAATAATTGCTTTAATACTATTACTTCTAACTGGTTGTACTAAAACAGTAAAAGACGGTAAAAAAGCAGTAACGTACGAAACAACAGGACAAACCCTTACTGCTAACATATTATGTAAACCAACAGATCAAGAATTATATAATAAGTATGAAGAAAACAATGATAAATTAACAGTCAAATTAGAAGATCTTCCTACTTGTAAAAATTTTACTCCTAAGAAATTAAAATATGTTAGTTTATGGGAAACAGTCTTTATTAAACCATTAGCTTGGTTAATCCTTAAACTAGGATATGCTGTTAAAAATATGGGTATATCAGTAATGATAATAGGTTTATTAATAAGATTAATAATGATGCCTATTCAATTTAAAACAGTTAAACAATCAGAAGCTATGAAAAAAATCCAACCAGAAATGGCTAGAATAGAGAAGAAATATAAGAATAAAACTGATAATGATTCATTAATGGCTAAGAGCCAAGAAACAATGCTTTTATATAAAAAGTATAAAATTAATCCAGTAAGTGGATGTTTAATGGCATTTATCCAATTACCTTTATTCTTTGCCTTCTTAGAAGCAATTAATAGGGTACCAGCAATTTTCGAAGGAAAATTCTTAACAATGAATTTAGGAATGACTCCAATGACTGGAATTGCTCATCATAACTATATTTATATCTTATTAGTAATATTAATTATAGCAAGTACATATTTTTCATTTAAAAATTCAATGTCAGGACAAAACCAAACTCCTGAAATGGCCCAACAAATGAAATTTATGTTTACATTCATGATCTTAATGATCTCAGTAGCATCATTAAGTTTACCAACTGCAATCGCATTATATTGGATTATAACTAATGGATTTGCTGTTATTCAAAATATCATAATAAAGAAAATGCTAGAAAAGAGTGAGTAGTATGGAATTAAAAGTATTTGAAGCTAAAACTAAAGAAGAAGCTAAACAAAAAGCTATCGAAACTTTAGGAGTAGATGAAAGTGAATTATACTTAAAAGAAGAAGAAAAAAAAGGTGGATTATTCAAAGGAACTGTATATAAATGCAGTGCTATAACAGTAGACGAAATAGCACAGTTCATTGAAGAAAAAGCTGCTGAACTAGTTGAAAACATGGGAATCGAAGCTAAATTCGAAACAACAATTAGAGAAGAACAAATCAATTTAAAAATGTTTTCTGATAAAAACAGTATTCTAATTGGAAAGAATGGTCAAACATTAATGGCTATGCAAACAATCCTAAGACAAATGGTTCATAACGAAATTGGAATGTATCCATACATTCTATTAGATGTTGAAAACTATAAGGAAAAGAAAAACTTCCATTTAGAAAGAAATGCTAAGAAAATAGCAAAAGAAGTACAAAAGACTAAAGTTGATGTTGCATTAGATGATATGAATGCATATGAAAGAAGAATAGTTCATAATGCTATATCTAATTTCAAAAACATATCTAGCGCTTCTGAAGGTGAAGAACCTCATAGACATATAGTTATAAGATATGTAGAATCTAAAGAAGAAGATGAGTAATCATCTTTTTTTTTGCAAAAATTTTACAGCATAAAAATGATTAAATTATTTCCCGGGAAATAATTTTGATATAATAAATATAGAACAAAAAATATTTCCCACATTATAGAATTGTGCTATAATACAAGCCAAAAAGGAGTTGACCAAGTATGAATGATACTATTTGTGCAATATCTACGAGTCAAGGAGTAGGTGCTATTGCTATAGTTCGTGTAAGTGGATCAGAAGCTATTGAAATTGTTAATAGTATCTTTAAAGGTAAAGACTTAAATGAAGTCGATACTCATACTATTAATTATGGTCACATAGTAGATGAAAAGGGAAATATAATAGATGAAGTATTAGTAACTGTTATGAAAGCTCCAAAGACATTCACAGCTGAAGATACAGTTGAAATCAATACTCATGGTGGAATAGCCCCAACAAACAAAGTATTAGAATTGCTTCAAATAAAAGGCTGCCGTTTAGCAGAACCAGGCGAATTTACCAAAAGAGCTTTCCTAAATGGAAGAATCGACTTATTACAAGCTGAAGCTGTAATGGATATGATTAATTCCAAAACTAATACGCAAAGAGAAATGGCTGCTAATCAAATATCAGGTAAAGTATCCAATCTAATTAATGAATTAAGAGATGATATGATTCAAATAATATCTAACATAAACGTTAATATAGATTATCCTGAATATGATGATGTAGATATAATTACTGATGAAGTGATGATTCCTAAGATAACTAAATTAAAAGAAAAAATTGAAAAAATCTTAAAAGAATCAAAAAATGGTGTAATTATTAAAGAAGGAATTAAAACTTCAATAATTGGAAGACCTAATGTAGGTAAGAGTAGTTTATTAAATGCATTATTAGAGGAAGACAAAGCTATTGTTACGGATATAGCTGGTACAACTAGAGATATAGTTGAAGGACAAATATCAATAAATGGTATCTTACTTAATATGATAGATACAGCTGGAATAAGAGAAACAGAAGATACTATTGAAGCTATTGGTGTTGAAAAATCCAAGAAAATGATGAAAGAATCTGATTTAGTTTTATTTGTTTTAAACAATAATGAAGAATTAACTTCAGACATAAAAGAATTATTTAATGACTTGGAAAATAAGCAATACATCATAATAATAAATAAAACAGACTTAGATAAAAAACTAAATATAGATGAATTAAATGTTGATAAAGATAGAATTATTAACATGAGTATTATAAACAATGAAGGAATCGATGATTTAAAAAATAAAATCATAGAATTATTTAACTTAAACGAATTAGAAACAAAAGATCCTACTTATTTATCTAATACAAGAAGTATAAGTATCTTAGAAAAATGCTTAAACTCAGTTAGAGAAATAGAGAAAGGCTTACAAAACAATATGCCTATCGATATGATAGAACTTGATATTAGAAATATTTGGGAAATACTTGGAACCATTAATGGATCTACGTATGAAGAGGAATTACTAGACGAAATGTTTAGTAGATTTTGTCTTGGAAAATAAAAAAAATTATTTCCCGGGAAATAATTTAATATAGAAAAGGTGTTGATAACTATGTATGAAATTATAGTTGTCGGAGGAGGACATGCTGGTTGTGAAGCAGCTAATGCATGTGCTACAAAAGGACATAGAACATTATTAATTACTGGAAATATAAAAAATATAGCAGACATGCCATGTAATCCTCACATCGGAGGATCAGCTAAAGGTATTGTAGTTAGAGAAATAGATGCTTTAGGTGGAATAATGGGTAAGATAGCTGATAAAACACATCTACAAATAAAGATGTTAAACAGTGCTAAAGGACCTGCAGTACAGTCACTACGTGCACAAGGAGATAAAATAGCTTATCCAAAAGAAATGCTTAAACATTTAAATTCACTAGAAAACTTAACAATTCAAGAAGGAATGGTTGAAGATTTAATAGTAGAAGATAATAAGGTTAAAGGAATAGTTTTAGAAGATGGAACTAAAATTATTTCCCAAAAGGTTATACTAACTACAGGAACCTATTTAAAGGCAGATATTCTTGTGGGAAATACTCGTACAAGAAAAGGACCACATGGTGAAAAACCATCAAATCATCTAAGCGATAGATTAAGAGAGTATGGTTTTAAAATAATAAGATTAAAAACAGGTACTCCTCAAAGACTAGATAGAAAAACAATAGATTTTTCTAAAACTAAAGAAGAACCTGGTGATGATAAACTACTAACATTCAGTTATGATTTAGAACCATGCTATAAAATTGAAGATCAAGTACCTTGTCATTTAACATATACTAATGACAAAACTCATAAAATTATCATGGATAACTTAAATAAATCCAGTATGTATGGTGCTTTAGACGATATAGAAGGTATTGGACCTCGTTATTGTCCATCAATTGAAGATAAAGTAGTTAGATTTAAAGATAAAGAAAGACATCAATTATTCTTAGAACCAGAAAGTAGATATTACGATGATATCTATCTACAAGGATTCTCTACATCTATGCCACCAGAAGTTCAAGAACAAATGGTTCATTCACTTCCTGGCTTAGAAAATGCCAAGATTTTAAAATATGGCTATGCCATAGAATATGATGCCATTTATCCAACACAATTACATGCATCATTAGAAACAAAAGTATTAAATAACTTATATACTGCTGGTCAAATCAACGGAACAAGTGGCTATGAAGAAGCAGCTTGTCAAGGTTTAATGGCTGGTATTAACGCATCATTAGAACTAGAAGGAAAAGAACCTTTAGTACTTAAAAGAACTGATGCTTATATTGGCGTATTAATAGATGATTTAATTACAAAAGGAATAAGAGATCCGTATAGATTACTAACTAGTAGAGCAGAATTTAGATTATTACTTCGTTCAGATAATGCTGACTTAAGATTAAGAAGATATGGATATGCAGTAGGTTTAATTAACGAAGAACAAATCGAAAGATTAAATAGAAAAGAAGAAAGTATAAATAAATGTCTAGAATATATGAGACAAACTAAACTAAAGATTACTCCAGAAGTAAGAGACGTGTTTGAACAAAAAGGATATCAAGTACCAACTCAATCATTTAGTTTAGAACAATTAATTAAAAGACCAGAAATTACCATGGAATTCTTATCGTCTTTAATAGATATTCCATTTGATAGAACTATTCAAGAACAAATAGAAATAAACTTGAAATATGAAGGATACATCGCTAAGTCATACAAAGAAGCAGAGAAGATGTTAAAACTAGAAAAGAAACAAATTCCTGAAGACATTGATTATGATAAAGTTAAGAATATTGCTTCTGAAGCAAGACAAAAGCTCAAAGAAGTAAGACCAACTACAATAGCACAAGCTATACGTATTAGTGGAGTTAATCCAGCAGATATATCAATATTATCTGTATATTTAAAAAAGGAATATGGTAAAGATGAATAAAGAAAAATTTATTGAAGAAACAAGTAAATTAGGTATGAATTTAACAGAAATTCAATTAAAAGAATTAGATATTTACTGTGATTTTCTAAAAGAATATAATTCTCACACCAATTTAACTGCAATTACAGATGATGAAGGAATCTATTTAAAACACTTTTATGATTCATTAACCTTTGTAAAAGCAATAGATTTAAATAATTATGAAACACTAATTGATATCGGCACAGGAGCCGGTTTTCCAGGTATGGTTTTAAAAATAATATATCCAAATTTAAAAGTAACATTACTTGATTCCAATAATAAAAAAATTAATTTTTTAAAAGAATTAGCAATGAAACTTAATATTAAAGGACTAGAATTTTTTCAAGGAAGAGCAGAAGATTATGTAATAAAAAATAGAGAAAAATTTGATATTGTTACAGCAAGAGCTGTATCCAATCTTCCAGTATTAAGTGAACTATGTATGCCACTTACTAAAGTAGGAGGATACTTTATAGCAATGAAAGGATCAAATAAAGAAGAAATAGAAGATGCTAAATTTGCAATAAAAACTCTTGGTGGAACAATAGAAGAAATTTTAAATTTCAATCTTCCAATTGAAGAAAGTGAAAGAAATATAATAAAAATCAAAAAAGAAAAAAACACACCACAAGAATACCCAAGAAGATATGACAAGATAATAAAGAAACCATTGAAAATAGGACAAAAATAAGTTAATATTAATAATAGATAAGAATAGGGGCTGAAGACTATGAATTTAGAACAAACTGTCTTACAAGTACATATAGAAGATATAATTCCTAATAGATTCCAACCAAGATTAAACTTTGATGAACAAGGATTACAAGAATTGGCTGCATCTATTAAAGAACACGGAATTATTCAACCTTTAGTATTAAGAAAACTAGGAAATAAATATGAAATAATTGCTGGAGAAAGAAGATATAAAGCTGCTCAAATAGCAGGATTAACTACAGTCCCAGCAGTAATATCTAATATTGATGATAATGCTTCAGCAGAAGTAGCTCTAGTAGAAAATGTACAAAGAAGAAATCTTACAGCTATTGAAGAAGCTCGTTCTTATAAAAACCTATTAGATAAGGGATATTTAACTCAAGACCAATTAGCTAAACGTATGGGTTTATCACAACCTGCTATAGCTAACAAATTGAGATTACTTAATTTAGATGAAGAAGTACAACAAGCATTACTTGAAGAAAAGATATCTGAAAGACATGCTCGTACATTATTAACATTACCTTTAGAAGAACAAAGAGAATGGTTACATAGAATAATAAATGAAAGATTAACTGTTAGACAATTAGATATGGAATTAAAGAAAGAAAAAGGAATCACAGAACCAACACCACAAGAAGATATTCCATTAGTAAACGCAATTCCAAGCATTGAAGATATAAAAGCAAATGCAGTTGATATTAGAGATGCAAACAAAGTTGATCAATTAGAAACACTAGATATAATGAGTGACCCAGTAGACGATGACGATGAAGGTGGATCAACATTAGCAACAACGATTCCAAATTTTGATGTAACAACTCCTAGCACATCACCATTAGATAACCAAAATGTTTCAATGTCAACTAACAATAACAATAAATTCTTCAATAACATACCTGAAATTGAACCAGCACCAGCGCCAGTATTTACAGCACTTGGTTCAGAAGAACCACCAAGACAACTAGACGAACCTGACTTTTCAACAACTGGTGCAACAACCAATGATTTTGAAGTATTTGATGGAGTTAACAATAATATGAATAGTAAAGCAGAAATTGATCCAAATCCATTTATGGATGCTAGTACATTTAACAATGTTCAACCACAACCAGCTCCTGAGTTTAATAAACCTCAAACAATTGTTAAACCTGAGTTTAATTCACAGATTAATCCAACATCACAAATGGAAATTAATCCTAACAATAGATTCTTTACACCAATTGCTCAACAAACATCAGATGATGCAACAATTGTTAGACCAACAGTAACAAATACAAATGTTGATCCTATGGCAGCAGTTGAAAACTTAAAACCAATTGAAGAAGAAACAACAACTACAGGAGAACCAAAGGATTTAAAATATGCGATTGATTTCACAAGAGATTCAATTGATAAACTTGGAAACCAAGGATTCTACATCGACGTAGAAGAAATAGATTTCCCAGAAGCATATCAAATAACTATGAGAATACATAAAGACAATTAAAATTGTCTTTTTTCTTCATAATGTGCTAAAATAACGGACACGGAGTGATATTTATGAAAAAAATGATAAATATTAACTTATACAAAGACGACCGGTTACAAGAAGAATACAAAGATATTCTTGCTATAGTAGATAAGGAGTCTTATAAATTTAAATTAAACGATATAACTACCGTAATTAGTAATCGTTATTTTCAGCGTGAAACTGAAGAATATAAATTTAAATTAGACTTCATTAACAATGAAGCCTATTTTTTGTTAAAAACTCATCAACAAGAACTTCCTATTGAAGTAGAAGAATTATCTTATGAAAAAGGAAACAATGACCTTACTGTCATTTATAAGATTACAAGTGACGAAGAAAGGTTTAAAATATATATAGAAGAAAAGGAAGATTAATATGAGTAGTTTTATTGAAAAACAAGAAGAATACATAAAAAATAAAATAAAAGAATGTGGCTATGACGTAGAAGAAGTAGTACTTAATATATCTTCAAGACCCGAATTTGGTGATTATCAATACAATGGTACTATGGCTATGGCTAAACAATTCGGTAAAAATCCAAGAGATATAGCTACAGAAATAGTTGAATCAATCAAAAAAGATAATGTTTATAAAGATATCAATATAGCCGGTCCAGGATTCATAAATATTACATTTTCAGACGAACAATTAATAGAACATATTAAAGATTTAAATGAAAACATAAACTTAAACTATGAAAATAATGATCCTAAGATGATTTTCTTAGATTATGGCGGAGCTAATGTCGCAAAAGCCCTACACGTAGGACATTTAAGAAGTGCAAATATTGGAGAAGCGCTTAAAAGATTAATAGTTGCTATGGGAAATAAAGCAATGGCCGATACACACTTAGGAGACTGGGGTAGACCAATTGGTTTAGTTATGACTGAAATTAAACATAGAATGCCAGATTTACCATACTTTGATGAAAATTTTGAAGGAGAATATCCGCAAGAATCTCCAGTAACTAACGATGACTTAATGGAAATATATCCAGCAGCTTCTACAAAAGCTAAAGAAGACGAAGAGTACATGGAAGAAGCAAGAGACATAACATCAAGATTCCAAAATGGTGAAAAAGGTCTTATGGCTTTATGGAATCACATAATGGATGTATCTAAAGCTGATATTAAACGTGTATATGATAGATTAAATGTTACATTTGAAACATGGGAAGGTGAATCAGATTGTTATAAATACATTCCTGAAACACTAGAATACTTAGAAAAAAATGGTTTCATAGAAGAAAGCCAAGGTGCTAAGATAATTGATGTTTCAGAGCCAGATGATAATCATGAAGTACCACCAGTACTAATGATGAAATCAAATGGAGCAGCTTCTTACGAATCTACAGATGTAGCTTGTTTATGGGAAAGAATGCATTTATTCAATCCAGACGAAATTTGGTATCTAACTGATGCAAGACAAACTCTACACTTTGAACAAGTATTTAGAGCAGCATACAAAACAGGTATTGTTCCTAAAACAACTAATCTAGAATTCATTCCATTTGGAACAATGAATGGCGCAGATGGAAAACCATTTAAAACAAGAGATGGTGGAGTAATGACTCTAGAAGCTTTGCTTGATATGGCTAAAGTAGAATGCGAAAAGAAGATTCTACCTAACATAACAGGTGAAGAAAGAGAGAGTATTGCTGAAAATGTAGCGGTATCAGCTGTTAAATATGCAGACTTAATTCCATTCAGATTAACAGATTATAACTTTGACCCTGTTAGATTTGCTGATTTACAAGGCAAAACAGGACCATATTTGTTATATTCAACAATTAGAATGAGATCATTATTAAAAAAGGCTGAAGAGGCTAAAATTGAGTTTAAAAAGTATACTAAGATTAATGATGATATAGATAGACAAATTATTATATGTTTATTAAACATTAGAAATGTTCTAAAAAAATCATTTAATACAAGATCATTAAATGATATAGCTGAACACCTATATAAAGTAACTAATTTATATAATAATTTCTATTCTAACAACCACGTTTTAACAGAAGAAAACAAGGAATTGCAAGAATCTTGGTTAATGTTAACAAAAGTAGTTTACGACAACAATATGAAATTATTAAACATCCTAGGAATCGAAGTTCCTGAAAGAATGTAATATAAAAAAATCAAAAATAATTAATTTAGGTATTGTCATATCATAAATAATATGTATAATTGTTCATAGTGAAATTATTTTGGAGGTACCTTTTATGAAATTAAAAGATTTAACACCAGAAGACATAGACGCTATGTCGTATGATGACATTGCATTGATGATACTTACTGAAACAAAGAAAAAATTAAAAATAAACGACTTGTTTAAGGAAGTATGCAAATATGCTAGACTATCTGAAGATGAATATGTTGAAAAGCTTCCAGCTTTCTTCGATGTACTATCTACAGACCATAGATTCATAATGTTAGAAAATGGATTATGGGATTTAAAAGCAAAACACTCTACAAAAGTAGTTATCGATCCAGAAGATGAAGAAGATGACATTGTAGAAGAAGATATCGAAATCGAAGAACCAGAAGAAGAGGAAGACGAAAACATCTATAGCGATGAAGATGATTCTGACGATATAGCAGATGATGACGACGATCTTAAAGATTTAGTTATTATTGATGAAGACGATGAACAAATGGTTTAAGAACCATTTGTTTTTATGTTATAATACAACCGGAAAGGCGGATTATTATGTTTGAAAGACTAGATGCCGTAAAAACAAAATACGAAGAACTAGCTAAAGAGTTAACTAGTCCTGAAGTATTAAACGACTATAACAAACTAAAAAAACTATCCAAAGAACAAAAAAATTTAGAAGAAACCTACAATAAATATGAAGAATATAAAAAAGTAGTAAGTAATTTAGAAGAAGCAGAAACATTAGTTAACGATCCTGAAATGGGTGAAATGGCTAAGATGGAAGTAGAAGAACTATCTTCTAAAAAAGAAACTCTTATATCTGAATTAGAAATACTATTAATTCCAAAAGATGAAAATGATGATAAAAACATTATTATGGAAATAAGAGGAGCAGCAGGTGGCGATGAAGCTAATATCTTTGCAGGGGATTTATTTAGGATGTATCAAAGATATGCTGATTCTCAAGGCTGGAAACTAGAAATAATTGATTCAGAAGCTGGAACAGCTGGAGGTTTCTCACAAATAGAAGCAAAAATAAAAGGTGAAAATGTTTATTCTAGATTAAAATACGAATCAGGTTCACATAGAGTACAAAGAATACCTGTTACTGAATCTAACGGACGTATTCAAACATCTACTGCTACTGTACTAATTATGCCAGAAGTAGAAGATGTTGAAATAGATATTAATCCTAACGATTTAAGAATTGATGTTTATTGTGCAACAGGACATGGTGGACAAGGAGTTAATACAACACCTAGTGCAGTTCGTATTACACACTTACCAACAAATACAGTAGTTACTTGTCAAAACGAAAGAAGTCAATTACAAAATAAGGCTCAAGCCATGGAAGTATTAAAAGCTAGGCTTTACCAAATGGCTCAAGAAGAACAAGATGCTCAAGTTGGTAACGAAAGAAGAAGTAAAATTGGTACAGGAGATCGTGCAGAAAAGATAAGAACATACAACTATCCTCAAAATAGAGTAACAGATCATCGTATTGGTTTTACTACTAATAACTTAGATAGAGTAATGGATGGAGATTTGGACGAAATAATTGATGCATTAATCAATGAAGATATTCGTCGTAAACTAGCTGGAGAATAATGACAGACGAAGAATATATAAGAAAGTATCTTCACCCAGAAGATAATCTTGAAGAAGCATTAGAGAGACTAAAAAATGGTGAACCAGTCCAGTACATAGTTGGAGATACTAACTTCTATGGAAATATTATTAAAGTAAACAAAGATGTTTTAATTCCTCGTCCAGAAACAGAAGAATTAGTAGAAAAAACATCAGAGTACATTAAGAAATATTTAGATGAAAGTATTGATATCTTAGATATTGGAACAGGTAGCGGATGTATACCAATAACATTGAAGAAACTATTCCCAGAAGCTAATTTAACAGGTATAGACATCTCTGAAAAAGCCTTAAAAATAGCAGAAGAAAACAAATTAATCAACAATGTGTCGATTACATTTTTACAAAGTGATATCTTCTCAAATGTAAAAGGTAAATATGACGTAATCATTAGTAATCCTCCATACATAAGAGAAGATGAAGAAATAATGGATATTGTAAAAAATAACGAACCACACTTAGCATTATATGCTAAAGATAACGGTTTATATTTCTACAAAGAAATACTAAAAAAAGCCAATAAATATCTAAAAGAAAAATTCATTATTTCATTCGAAATAGGGGAAGAGCAAGGTGTTGATATAACTAAACTTGCAAAAGAATATTTTCCCAATGCAGAAGTACTATTAGAACAAGATCTAAGACACTTCGATAGATTTATATTTATTATTAAAAAATAATCACCTGAAAAGGTGATTTTTTTGGCGTACTTTAGGAGGAAAAATAAGTTTGAATTGACAAAAAGAAAAGTAAATTATATATTAATACCGGGAGAATAATTTTCCTAAATCGAACAAATAATTGAGTGTGATGAAAATGAAGAGATTCAAAATAGAAGGCGGACACGAATTAACTGGCGAAATTAAAATCAGCGGAGCAAAAAATAGTGTCGTAGCTTTAATTCCAGCAGCTATTTTATCAGATGAAGAAGTAACACTATATAATGTACCCGACATCTCTGATACAAAAGCTTTAATGGAAATAATAGAATTATTAAACGGTAAATTAGAATATAAAAATGAAACTTTAAAAATTAATACAAAGAAAGTTGAAAACAAAGTAGTACCAGAAGAAATGTCTAAGAAACTTAGAGCTTCATACTATTTTATGGGTGCATTACTTGCTAAATACAAATATGCAGAGATTTACTTCCCAGGAGGATGTAATATTGGCTCTCGTCCAATTGATTTTCATATTAAAGGTTTCAAAAAACTAGGAGCCAAAGTAAAAATCGAAGGAAATAAATATATTATTAGAGCCGAAAGATTACATGGAGCACGTATATATTTAGACTTTGCATCAGTTGGTGCAACAATAAATATTATGCTAGCAGCCGTTAAAGCTGAAGGAACTACATATATTTCCAATGCTGCTAAAGAACCAGAAATAGTTAACGTAGCAACTTTATTAAACAATATGGGAGCTAAGATAACTGGAGCTGGTACTTCAGAAATCAAAATTGAAGGTGTTGAACATCTAGGCAAAGGTGTTATCGATGTAATACCTGATCGTATTGAAGCAGGAACATATGTTATTATAGGTGCTTTAACAGGTAAGAAATTAAAAATATCTGGAATTATAGAAGATCATATTGAAGCTTTACTTTCTAAACTAAAAGAAATGGGAGTAGAAATTAAAGTAGAAAATGACAGTGAAATAACAATCACAAAACCAGAAGAATATAAACCAATAAATGTTAAAACATTAGTATTCCCAGGATTTGCTACTGACTTAGGTCAACCAATGAGTGTTTTATTAACTCAAGCAAATGGTATGTCTATATTTGAAGAAACTATCTATGAAAATAGAATGGGTCATATCAAATATTTACAAAAAATGGGAGCTAATATAACTACAACTGATCGTACAGCTATTATTACTGGACCAACAAAACTATATGGAACAGATGTAGTAGCAACAGACTTAAGAGCTGGAGCTGCAATGGTTATAGCAGGTCTTATAGCTGAAGGAACAACTTATGTTGAAGAAATAGAACATGTCCTAAGAGGATATGAGAACATCATCGAAAAATTAACGGCAGTTGGGGCTAAAATAGAGATAATTGAAGACTAGCAGAATTTGACATTCTGCTCTTTTTTTTGTATAATTCCAATATATGTTGTGGTGCATTATCCTAGTCACAAACATTATCTGAAGGTGGGGCTAAAAATCTACCAGATTGTACTTAAGACACTTTGTACACTTGCTTGATTCGCCCAGATTCGGGTGGGT
>Ga0247609_10004665_pt1 | contig 13590 bp, 14 predicted proteins | sample 172DNAGHGlowgp2_FD_193487 | JGI IMG/M metagenome (GOLD analysis project Ga0247609, IMG submission 193487) | Sheep rumen microbial communities from Palmerston North, Manawatu-Wanganui, New Zealand - 1728 DNA GHGlow gp2 | ecosystem: Host-associated > Mammals > Digestive system > Stomach > Rumen ...
TTAGTAGTAGGGGGGGCGGCGGTGTTTAGGCTGGTTGCCAGAGGTATAGCTTGTCGGAGCGGCGGAGTTTCTCAGCGATAGGAATGGAGCAGAGGTCGCCTTTGACAGCTTTCTGGACCGGTTTGAGATCAACTCTTATCTCAGCGATTCTGTGTTCGATGCATCCTGTGGACGGGCCGATGATGAGAATCTCGTCTCCGACTTTGAGCTCGCCGGCCTCGACAAGAACTTCCGCTACGCCGAGCTTGGAGAAGTAGTTTGTGATTTTTGCGGCATAGACTTTCTTCCGGCTGGCCTTGTTGCCGTAAACTTCGCTCCACTCGCCGAGGCGGGCTCCCATGTAGTAGCCGTCCCAGAATCCGCGGTTGAACACTCCGGAGAGTTTGTCCTTGAGTTGAGCCTTCAGTTCCGGGGTATAGTTTCCCATGACCTCAGAAGAAGGGTTTGCAGCATCAGGTTCTGGAGAGTTTGCAGCGGAAGCATCAGGGGCACTAGTGACTGCGGATGTTTCGGATGGGCTTGCTGGTTCTGTGGCTGGGGTGTTGGTGTTGGAGTTGGTGGTGGTGACTGCAGATGCTTTGGATGGGCTTGCTGGTTCTGTGGCTGGGGTGCTGGAGATGGTCTCGGTGCAGGCGTCGGCGGCTTGACGATAGGCGGAGGTGACAATCTTCACGTACTCGGCGCTGCGGGCGCGGCCTTCGATCTTGAACACGGATATTCCGGCATCGATGATCTTGTCTATGAACTCAATGGTGCAAAGGTCCTTTGGACTCATGATGTACTTGTTGTCAATCTCGAGCTCACGACCGGTTTCAAGATCGGTGACACGGTAGCCTCTGCGGCAAAGCTGATAGCAACTGCCTCGGTTTGCGGATGCTCCGTATTCCTGGAGGCTGAGGTAGCATTTCCCGGAAATGGACATGCACAGGGCTCCGTGGACGAAAAGCTCAAGACGCAACAGCTGCCCGCTTGGACCGCACACGTTCTCTTCTTTGATACGACGGCTTATGTCCTTGACCTGCGGGAGAGTAAGTTCGCGGGCCAGGACTATCACATCCGCAAACTGAGCGTAGAACTTGGCGGCCTCAAAGTTTGAGATGTTCATCTGGGTTGAGATGTGAATCTCTATGCCTAGGCTTCTGGCCATCTGGATCACGGCCATGTCGGATGCTATCACGGCTGATATTCCGGCATCGCGAGCCGCTTCCAGAGCTTTCCGCACATCTTCCATCTCCGTCTGGTAAACTACGATGTTGAGCGTAAGGTATGTCTTTACGCCGTGCTGTCGGCAAATGCGTACCACCTCTGCGAGGTCTTCATTGGTGAAATTGTTTGCCGAGTGGCTCCTCATGTTGAGGTTCCCGACTCCGAAGTAAACGGAATCCGCTCCTCCTTGTATAGCCGCCATCAGGCACTCGAAGTTGCCGGCCGGCGCCATGATCTCTATATGCTGCTTTTCTGACATATTTCAACGCAAATCTTTGATCAGTCAAATATAGTGGATTTTTCTGCTCGTCGAAACTTGTTATCTTTGAATGGTAAAAGTATCAGCAATCAAAGTATCACAGCTAAGTAAAAACATCATCAAGCCATCAGGTTATCAGTTGGACAAAAACTTATAAAACTTAATACTATGCTCATCACAACCACACAATCCGTAGAAGGTCACAGGATTCTTGAGTACAAGGTTATCGTAACCGGAGAAACCATCATCGGGGCAAACTTCTGGAAAGACTTCAAAGCCAGCATCCGCGACATAGTAGGAGGGCGCAGCGGTTCTTACGAAAAAGTTCTGATTGAGGCCCGTGAAACATCGCTGAACGAAATGGCACAGAGGGCAGCCTCCTGGGGCGCCAACGCAATAATCGGCGTTGACATAGATTACGAAACAGTCGGTCAGAACGGCTCTATGCTGATGGTTTCCGTCAGCGGCACAGCTGTGGTTATACAGTAATCTTCTTGATGAACTTGGCGGGAACACCGCCCACCACGGTCATCGGAGCCACGTCTTTGGTGACCACCGCACCTGCAGCCACAATGGCTCCATCGCCGATGGAAACTCCCTGAAGGACAGTGGCATTTGAGCCAATCCACACATTCTTCCCGATGTGGATAGGGGCGGAGTACATCCCGGCCCGCTTAGTGGGGTCCTCCGAGTGGTTGAGGGTTGCCAGCACCACATTGTGCCCTATGAGGCTTCCGTCGCCGATGAAAATGCCGCCCTGGTCCTGGAACTTGCATCCCATATTGATGAACACCCTCTCGCCGATGACAGTGTTTACCCCGCAGTCTGTGTAAAACGGCGGAAACATTCCGAGGTCCTTTGGCAACTCCCTCTGCATCAGTTCCTCCAGCAAGGTGTGCAGCTCCTCCGGAGTGTGATATTTTCCGTTGATTTCAGTCGTGATCCTGAGAGCCCTCTGGCTCAGCGAATGGAACATCAGATGCACATCGCTCCAGCCGCCGATCTCCCTCGGCACGGCCATATATTCCCTGAATTCCTGTATTGTCATATTTGCAAGATTCGTTTCAAAAAGCGTTCAAGCAACCGATAGGAAGAACATACACGCCATCCTTTCTTCGATCTTCTGAGTGCCAAGGTACACCTTATTATTCGATTAAACCAAACATTCTTGCAAAAATCTCAAAAAGGTGTGAGATATGGAAGAGCAGAAATCTAAAAAAGGTGCGAATGACATCGTTTTGAAGCGTAAAATTTATCAGCAACTCCTTGATTGGAAAGAGAAAAGAAATGGTGAGGTGGCACTACTCGTAGAGGGAGCGCGACGTATCGGGAAGAGCTATATCGTAGAAGAATTCGCCAAGAATGAGTATGAGTCATACAATCTCATCGACTTCAACAAGGCTCCATGCGCGCAAGTCGCTCATTATCCTTGACGAGATTCAGTTATGCCCCAGAGCGAGAGCTGCCATCAAATTTCTGGTGGCTGACGGAAGGTATGACTATATTGAGACTGGGTCTTTGGTAAGCATCAAGAAAAATACCCAAGGAATCGTGCTCCCTTCAGAAGAACGTTCTATACAGATGTACCCAATGGACTTTGAAGAGTTTCTTTGGGCTACAGGTAACAATATGCTGATGGAGTTGATACGGAAAATGTATGCAGAGAGAAAACCGATGGGACAAGTTTTCCATCGGCAGGCAATGGATGCTTTCCGTCTCTATATGATAGTTGGAGGAATGCCGCAAGCCGTCAAAAAGTATATTGAGACCAAAGACTTTGATGCCGTAGATGCAGCAAAGCGCGACTTACTGACTATCTACCGTAATGATATCTTCAACTATGCAGGTGAGATGGCAGGCAAGGTGGTGTCTATCTTCGACCAAATTCCTCCTCAGCTCTCCAAGCACGAAAAGAAGTTCCGCCTGTCATCCCTGAAACCAGGTGCGAAATACCGCGATTGGTACGATGCATTCTTCTGGCTGAAAGACGCGAGGGTTGTCAATATATGCTACAATTCGACAGAGCCGAATATCGGACTTAAGATGAACGAAGATCGTACGACATTGAAGTGTTATATGAATGATACGGGCTTGTTAATCAGCCATACTTTTGATGAAAAGGGCATCGTCTCATCTGAGATTTACCAAAAACTGCTCTTTGGAAAGCTGGATGTGAACGAGGGAATGCTCATTGAGAATATCGCGGCCCAGATGCTGACAGCCAGCGGTAACAAGCTTTTTTTCTATAGTAAGTCATCAGAAGAAGCCGAGGAACGAATGGAAATAGACTTCTTGCTTCAAAAGGACAAAGTGACAAGTCGCCACAATATCCGTCCTATAGAGGTCAAAAGCGGCAAGAACTACACGTTATCTTCCCTAAAGAAGTGTATGAATAAGTTTGGAGAGAATATAACCACTCCTACTGTTTTACATACATCTGACTATAAAGTAGAGAATGGTATCACCTATCTTCCGCTTTACATGACACCCTTATTGTAAGGTAAGCCTTCTGTAAATCACACGTTATTTCTTCAAGCGTCTGATGATTCTGAACGGAAGCCCCACCGCCAGGATGATTATGAACACCGCTATGAGGAAGCCAGGAGTCATCCACTTCTCCCTGTCTGTTACAAACAGCGCACAGGCCACCACCACAACTATTTCAACGAGAAATACGATTCCGATTATTTTCAAGATGGTTTTGAGCATACTGTTTGACCTAAAGCAGTGGGAATACCTTTGCCGTTGATATGTATTTTTCTTCGAAATGATTCTGTGAACTTGTTAGCATTGTGATACCTTGGATTATAGAAAAAACCGCGACAATTCCCGGGACTATATCGCTGTTTAGCAAATAGCCTCCAATGAAAGATATTCCTAAGAAAGTGATACCGGCTAAAAACTTTTTACAGTAGAAATAATGAACGCCTAAAAAACCTAATAGTATTGCAAGTACCCCTGCTGTAGAATGGCTCTTTGGAGGTTTTGCCTTGAAAGACTTTACGTTGTCTGAAGAATATTCTGGTTTATAGTCAAAAGACAGACCCTCACTACTTGAAGATGAATCATCATACAGATCTGTATATGTCGTGGGTTTTGTTTTGGTGGTTTGATGCGCTGATTCTTTAGCTTTCTCTTTTTCTATTAAATCCCACTCACGTTTTAATTGTTGGTATTCTTTTTCTTGCTGCTTTTTTTCCCGTTCTTGTTGCTTCTTTTCTCTTTCTCTTTCTTTTTCTTTGCGAATATCTTCCCTCAGTTCTGTCAAATGTTTTCTTTCTTCTTCTAAATGCCGTTGTGCAACCCACACATTGCTATCCCATACAGTACCTTCCTTTGTTCCAGATCTATAGGCTTTGAAAGACTTTTGATAATTACCTATCCTTTTAGCCTCATCTCTATTCCTCTTGGCTACTTCAAGATCTCTCTTTGCAACTTCAATGCGATGCTTCTGGTTTTCAATACGGCTATCTTCCATAACTTTTTAATAAGAGTTTTAATTTTAATCTCAGTGATGCTTTAATGTAATTTGAGAGATGCTCTAATGAGGCCAATATAAAGAGCAGATTGTCAGAATAATTGAAAGGATTGTAAACACTAGCGCAATCATTCCGACTCTGAAGGAAATTCTTGTTGCGTGGAACGGGTGATACCAGTAGTATGGCAACCAGCAACCTTTACTTAGTTGAGCTTTTAGCCCAACAAGCTCCTCCACCCTTTTGGATGAAAGTCTATTGAAAGAGGAAAAAGTCAAACAAACATCTTCTTCTTTGAGATTATCAAGCGAGATATATTTGTATCTGCGATGTATCGAGTGCTTGTCAAAAGTTATTTTGATTATAGGCAATCTCTTCCGCCTCTTGTCTTTTTTCTGTATTAATTCAGAATATCCCTTATTGCTCAGCAATACACAGTCTTCAAGGTCGTCATAGTTATAATTTGTTTTGTTCAAAACAATGGCATTGCCGTTGAAATTGTGTCCGTGTTGGTTTGTTACTAAAACTTTTAGGGTCTTATAGTTAGTTGAAGCACGATGTGTTTCCATAGATGGTGTTATTCTTTTATGCAACGGAGAAGACATCCACCCGCCCTACTGCCCTGTTTGTTTAGACTATAGTCATTTTTATTGAAATAAAGGTAGGTGGAACTGCCAGTTTCAGTTGTTGAAATTGTCCAGTAATAAGCTTCAAAATTCCTGTCAAGAGCTTTGCCGTCTTGAACATTTAAGCGCCCTCCTGCAGGGAAGAAAAGAGAAAACTCAGAGTTCTCGTTCTCGTCATAGAACCGATAGCCAGAGATGTTTTCTTTGACTACCCATTCATGGGCTGCATAATTAACCAAGGCCTTCATTTCAAAGGCAGTGGGGATCCTCCATCCATCTGGGCAAGGATCAAGTTTCTTGTTTTTAGTTGGATTCTCTTCTTTTGCTAGATTCCAGAAAGTGTTGTCTCCTTCTTTTATCCAGTCGTAAGCAAATTTGCTGTCGTCTGCTGATTTATAGAATATTGATGCGTTTTCTTCTCCATTCTTGCCTGTCCAGTTCTCTGCTATCTCATATCCAGATATGTCTGAATAGGCTTCATCCTGATATCCTAGACCGAACTTCCTTCCCCATTGGTACATTTTGCCATACGGGTATTCCATTTCCTTATAACCGCAATTTACTGGGGCCCAAACCAACCCACCATATTCAATACCTTGTCCCCAGTTAATTCCATATTCATCTATGTAATCGTAGTTATTTTCAGTCTTTTGTCCTGCTTGATTTATTGTTACTATCTGTTCAATGCTATAATCTTCATTCCAGATTCGGATTTCTCCAGTTCTGTCAGCCAAACTTTTGTTGGGTTCAACATAAATGTTCATTTCAAAGTTGCCTACAAGTCCAGTGGAGGGTCTTATTTTGATCCATTGGGCATTCTCTTTTGCCAGCCAGCCGCAATTGCTGGTTACAAGGATATTCTTTTCAGCCGGATGGTGACCAAATGATATGCTTGCGAGAGACACATTTATAACTGCGTCTAACTTGTCCTGAATGATTTTAAAAAAAGCGTTTTTTTCACCATATAGGAATTTAAGTGTTGCTGTTCGTATAGAGGCAGTTTTATTTTCTTCTACACGGATAATCAGCGATATAGAGTTTGTGTATTCAGACCGTTCGGGCTCAATAAATACCCATTCGGAATCTGATTCAATGCACCACTTCCCATTTGAAGTAACTGTCAATTCAAACTCATTAGGCAATCGGCTTAATTCCTTTTGCGTATATTCAAGGGATAGTTTTGTTTCTTCAATAACAATAGGTTCTTCTTCCTGCTTGCTACCTTTGCTGCAGGACGAAATGGCGGCTGTTAGGACAACAGCCGCCATAGTGAAACGATACAGGAAGTGCCTAAACCTCGCCTCCTTCTTCCATCCCATCATCTCCTGATACTTGTTGAAGTAAAGTGTCAGACATCTGAAGCTCAATAATTTTGCTTTCAGGACTTTCGTAGTAATTCTGTTTCATTTTTTATTTTTTTTAATGATTAGTCAAATAATATATCAATTCTATCGTCTCCCATACTGTCATCATCTTCTATGTCAATATCTAAACTTGAGTCATAATCTTCGTTAGGAGTATGGAAACAGTCAGCATAGTTAATCCATCCGTCAGCGGCTTGGTATGCAGCTATACTTTCTTCCTCTACCACCAGAATAAGACTTCCTGCAAGACCAGTAAATACATTATTGCCTAAGGTAGGTGGATCTATCGGTTTCAGAGTTACTTTAACAAGTGTAGTGCATCCATAAAACATTTCATCTGGGATGGATGTTATTTGCTTAGGAATGGTAATTTTTTGCAGTTTATTTTGGTTCTTGAAAGACGGGAGGCTTGTGAGTCCATAAAAGTATTCTAACTCATCGAAGCTCGTTATTCCTGACGGCAGTGGATATTGTGTCTGGTCAGGGAATTCCGTCACACCAGCAATTTCAACCATTGATAATTTGCCATCTCCGTTAGTGTCGAAATGCTGAAGACAATACTCCTGCATTTTAGGATCGGCCATTACAAGATTATCTACAAGGAAACCAGCAACATTTGTATTATATGCATATCCGTTGTTCAACTTTGCTGATGAGAATGCTGTTGTAAATGTTGTTGTTCCTGTTTCCAATATTGTTTGTCTAGTTGTCGCTTCTGAGCCAGGAATTGCTGCATAAACTGTTTTAACGCCTGAGGCTGAAGCTGTTTGATTTGGAGTTAAAATGATATTTCCGATCTGTGTTGCTATATCAAAACCGTTTCTTCCTCTGTTAATATTCAAATCAAAAGCATTTGTCAGGTTTGTGAGTGTAACGCTTTTGATTAATGCGCCAGCCGGAATATCAGACATTCCAATCATCATGTAGCTCATCAGATAGGAGAATGTAAGCGACAGATTATTGAATGTTGCTCCATTCGCTATCATTGATGAGAATACACAAATAGGGACACCTCCTGTTGTTCCTTTCTGGCTTGCCATATCAATATGTATAGGGGTGTAATCAACCTCTGCTGAATTGCTTTGAGCTGGATAGAAGAATGCTATTACATCTCCTTCATTAACAGTGCCTGTAACTGAACCTGAGAATGTTGTGAGCGTGCCGCTTGAGTTTGCTGCAATATTGCCGCCTAAAATTTTGCCTGTAGTGAAATTTATAACAGACAGTTTGTCCCCAGCGGCCCATTTGATTCTAACGGTGTATTGTGTTGACGCTTTCGTCCCATTGACAACAGATACAGCATTGTCAACTATCTTCAACTCAGGCAATGTTGCATTAAGCTGAATGTCGAACTTTCCGCTTGCGATTGTCTTCTGAGACTCTTTCGAACAAGAACACAATGTAGCTATTATTGATAGCAATAATAATAGACGCTTCATTTTTATTCAACCGTAATGTCTGTTGTTTCAGTATCCATAGATTCAGCTTCAGTGGTCATGCTCATCGCAGCACCTTGGTCACTGTTGCCAAGTTCTATTCTTACCCTATTGAGATTATTTCTTTTAACCTGAATTGTCTTGCTGCCGAGATCTTGAGTGATACCTATTCCTCTTAACCAACTAATACTGACAACGACATTCTCTTGATAGTTTGTAGCATTTGAAAAAACATTTGCAATATCATAGAATGGAACGAAAATTTCCTCTCCTGAGTATGTTGTAGTGTTGGTGGTATTCTGGATAAGAATCTTATTGTCAGGAGAAGGGGTTTTAATTGTTACCGTTACTTCACCATCAGTTACGCCACTGAGTTCATATTTTAATTTATATCCTACTCTCTTGAAGTTCATGTCTACGATTTCGGTTTCCCCAGAAGGGGTAAAAGTGCTCTGGCCATAAAACCAATCACTTGCGATAGTCGAATTTTTGACGCCTAAGATAATCGCCTTTTCAATGTCTACAAATTTAAGATCCTTTATGTATATGCCCTTCCATTCTTGATTGGTATTATCTGCTCCGTTGATGCTAATCATTCTATTTCTTTCAGTATCGTAAATAACTTGCCTATAAGATGATGAATTAAAATCTCGACTTCCAATATATAGCTTTCCTAAATAATTATAATAGAGTTGGTTTAGAACTATTCTAAGTAGTTTATCTTCAGATGGGTCAATATCATATCCCCATGAAAACTGTTTTCTCATAACAATTCTATTGCTTTTGTATGGTTGCCAACCATCAGTATAACCGTAACATGAAGAACTCCAAAGAGGACTTGATGTTTTGGGATTATATAGTCCGATATCAAAAGAGAAATCAAAACTGCTAATATCTCGATTATCAAACTGAAAATAATTACCTCTAAAAATAATACTGTTAAAATTTGAAATTCCATAAATTGCACTAATTGCAAATTTATAAGTGGATCCCTTATGCAGATTTACACTGATTAAATTTAAATCATTATATATGCCCATAGCATAGATGATATTGTTGTCAGATATATCAGTAACTTGTACGAGATAAATATTGTTATTTGAAGCTTTTGTGATAGGATTCTCTGAAGTGCTAATTTCTCCAATAGGGTTAATAGTCACAACGCAATCATCACCTTTGTTATGGTCTTTGATCTTTATTTCAGATTTTGTGCATGAGTTTAAAACCCAAACAATAAGAGCGGATGCAAGTATTATCTTTTTCATAACTATTGATTATCAGGGTTAACAATAATATCAATATAACCATCGGTGTTGATGCCGAGATCAATGTTATTTTCATCTAATTCTTCCTCAATTAAATCAAATAAGGCGCCTGACAAGTCAGGATTTAAAGTGATGTTAATCGTTGTCATAACGTTTCTTTTGAATGTTATAACATGGCTTTGTGAGAGATTCCAAGGCTCTCCACGATTGCTTGTGAAATTAAGAGATATAGTTTGATTTTCATTCTCCGTTGGAATGGTAGTTAGAGTTCGAATCATTTCTCCTGACTCATAGTTGGAATCTAAAGAAGTTAGATGGAGCCAATTTCCACAAGTTATATTTAGTTTGCCATTTGATCCTGTAACCCCTGTCACAACAAGACTCGCCCCAAAAACATATCTTTTCAAATAGACATCAACAGTTCCATTAGGCACAGGTTCATAATTAGTCGTGATTCCATAAAAACGGTTAAGACTTGCATTATGAATTGCATTAGATGCTGATGGAGAGTCCTGATATTTGAGATGTGCATCTCCGCTATTCATGCCCACCAACCGATTACCGGAACCGATAATAAATGTGTTGTTTAACAAAGTAGATCCAGATGCGTTTGTTTGAAAAGGATAACAGAATCCGTCAAATGTGTTGTTGAATGCTTGACCATAAAATAGAGTGTTCTTTGCATTCTTGATCAGTGTCACTTCAAAAGAATACTTGTGGTGTGCCAGGAGAGTGATATGCATATCCTGAATGTTGTCGAACAGGCCGTATGCATAGTATGAGTCTATTCCACCTCCTGTTGGATTCCATTTTACATTAACAGCGTATACATCATCTGTCGATGCTTTGGTTAATACTTTTGTTATGGGATCTTGACCTACAGTTACATCAAAATCTCCATCGAGATTCAGAGAAACTGTTATTTTTTCGCCATCATCTTTTTCTATGTCAGATTTTTGGCAACTGCTTTCTATAAGAACAAGGGCTATAAGAAAGCAAGTAAGAGTAAACAGTCTTTTCATAATATAGATTATTGTTAAGTTAAATCAATTTATGGAATTCTTGAAAAGTCAGAAACGATGTATTGCTGCATCGCTTTTCTTATTCCATTGTTAGTTGCGAGAGATAAAGAATATAGCCCAATGTTTTTGCCTTTTTTATTCTGGGAAGCAATCTTTACAAAATCCATTGAGTTGATGAGACAAATGGTATCATGCTGTCTCACATAAAATATAAACCAGTAGTTTGGTTGAGGATTCGGGCATTTAACGGCGGCAAATAATCCGTCGTAAGTCTTAGATTTAACCTGAATCTCCTGATATCGATTGTTGTTTTTGTTTACTCCAGAATTCCGAGTCATGACCAGGATGTCAACACCATGGTCATCAACAACAGGCAGATACACTTCGCGTTCTTCTTTAAGAAGCATAGAGACAATGTGATTCTCTGTAGCAGCCCCTAGATACATGCTTTTGTTTGGCATATAGTTCTCAATTATAAGGTTAAACTTAAGGACAAAACGAAAAGCGCAGGCGGTTATTTGTCTTAAGATGAGGGCTCTGGTAAGCCTTGGACTAAAACAAGCAACAGCCCACGCATTTGTATCTATCGCTGAGGACAGATTGCATGAGAAGTTGGCTGTTCCAGTCCTTAAAAATTTACCAGATTTTCATCTTGGATCAGCCTGGCGCTTTTTACGCGCCTATGTTTGACAAATATAACAAAAATCAATTATAATTTATCATACAGCGGCTTTCCGCCGGATGATTTTCTTGATTTTAGGACATTTTGAACAGATGGTGTTCGTCTGTCATATCTGTTGATTTAAGAAAACTTCCCTGCGCGGGTGTTGCTTGAGGCAAAAAAGAGACCCGCCGGAGCGAGTCTCTTCGCTACTCAATCTATAGGAACACTGCTTGTTACAATAATGAGTTCAGTCCTGCTTTCGCTATTCTTGCGGTTAGCTTTGTGTATTTTGTGGTCTGGCTGGTGCTCATTTCATAATTTTCCAGCTCTTTTTCCAGCTTTTCTATGCTGTCCATCAGGTCTGCTGAACCTAAGGCTGCTCCCAGAAGTCCGTCTTCCTTGGACTCCTTTTCGTATTTGGCTACAGCTTTCTCCATATCATCCAGCAGCTTGTCAACTTTGGAAGGGTCTTTCTTCTTGCTGCCCACGTGGTCTTCAAGATCTGTATCGGCTTCATCTTCGTCTGAAACAGATGACAGGCTTGAAGACAGACTTGAAGAAGCTATTTTCTTTACGATGAGGTCGAGATTGACCATAAAATACTTCATTTTTTCAGGGTTGAAGCTGTCGTCAGGGGCATACTCAAATCTCAAAGCATTTGTTTTCATTATGCTGCTTAAGCCATTAAATGTGGAAGAAAAGTCACCTTTGTTGACACATTCAAATCTGAAAGATTTATTATTACCATCCTTTCCTTCCAAGAATTCCTTAAAAGACTCTTTGACATCTTTTTCACACAAGGTCAGGTAGAGGTCATCTACTTTGACCAACTCATATTCATCAGATATGTTTTGGGTGTTGTCTATGAATAGGCTGATTTCATAAAGACCTTTGGCTTTGTTAAGATTAAAGGACATACCCCTTATCTCAAAATAGTCTTCGGAATCTCCGACTTCATTTTCATTCTGGTCTTCAATGGTTCCGCTCAGGCCCATTTTTCCTGTGATCTTGTAGCTGTCGCTGCCGCAGCTTCCCAGGATTAATGCAAAGGCTGCAAGTGCAGCTAAGAACAATGTCTTTTTCATGGTAAATGAGCTTAACCAAGGATTATATATGGAAGAGCTATAGCCAGTAAGGACAGGACGATGCCTGTTATCGCCAAGCCTTTCTTCGGTCTGTTTACGCATACTCCTGCAATTGAAAGTCCGAGTCCCGGAAGGACAAAAATCCATCGCAGAACAGTAAGAATAATTACCAGTCCGTCAGTAAGGCATAGCAGTGCTGCCAGAAAAGCCAGAAGGGAAAGGATAAAACCTGCCACAGCCAGACCGTTCCCTTTTTTCAAAGTTTGTTCCATGGTCAAATGTCACTGATTCGTGTCGTGCGCAACTTTTTAGGTGTTATAACAATTTCTTGCCAGGAACAAAGGTATATGGTTGTATGTCAGGAAAATTTGTCTTTTGTTGTCTTTTCCGGGAGAGGGTTATTGATTGCTGCCGTACAGCTTTTTGCTGAGCTTGTTCAACAGCTCAGAGCGTTTTTCGCAGAGTTCCTGATATTTTGGCCAACGTTCATCCGAAATTTGAATAACTTTTTTGTCGAGGGCGTTTGCGAGCTCCAGCTTTTTCCCGTCAGGGAGGTTTTGGGCTTGTGCTGTTTTGCTGTTCTTTAGCTGCTCTTCCCTGATCATTTCCAGCCAGTACATAACGCCTTTGTTTATTTTTTCGATGAATTGCGGTGTGTTGTTTTCTTCCACGGCTTTGTCTGACTGGAGATACTCAAAAGAGGCATTTATTGCAGCAAGGCTGTTGTTCCAGGCTCTATTCATGTCTTTTTCAACAATTTCCAGCAAGGAGTCTCTGAGATTGTTGTATTCTTCTTCTTTTTGCTTTTCCTTCATAAGCGATTCGGAAACGGTTCTCAGGGAATCTGCGGTCTTAGTGATGGATGTCAGGGAAGAGTCTGACTTGTGCCGGATCTCAGCGATGGATGCGCTTGCCTTTGCCAGCTTGGACCTTTCGCGGAGGAAGAGCACGGTAGGGAGAATGACCAGGGCAAGGAGCAGGGTTGCAACGAAGGCATAGAGGCTGCGGTTGCGGTTTTTCCAGGCCCTTTTCAGTTCTTCTGTGTTGGAATATCTTTTTTCGCGGTCTTTTTGGGTGCAGCGGCTGATGATTCTTTTGTGCCTGCCGGGGAAGATCTCCTTCATTATCATCCCGATGGAGTAGATGTCGCTGCGGGAGTCCAGGGGAAGCGGAGCGGGTGAAGAAGA